>Ga0098065_1000301_pt1 | contig 24869 bp, 35 predicted proteins | sample 25_taG_FD_75062 | JGI IMG/M metagenome (GOLD analysis project Ga0098065, IMG submission 75062) | Marine viral communities from Cariaco Basin, Caribbean Sea - 25_WHOI_OMZ | ecosystem: Environmental > Aquatic > Marine > Oceanic | place: Caribbean Sea: Cariaco Basin | collected 2014-11-08 | reverse complement strand
TAATACTGATCCAGATTCGCTACAACATATCAGCTGTGACCTCTGTCTCTCCATGTCTGCAGTTATGGTGCCAGAATTTTTTGCACCTCCTGAAGCAGAATGGATTGAGTTATCTGCCCCATTAGCCCTTTTTTCACCCTATACCAATAGCTACTATTCTAGTAGCTTTTTACGACCCCTCGTCCGCGCCCCTCCAACCGCCATCCTCACATAAGCAGTTAGGGTTGATAGCCATCCATTGCTCATCACCCTGCACAGTTATAGCCCAATATTTATCAAGTATGGCCGACATGCTATTAATCAATGAGCTGGTTTTCTGCTCTGATTATTATGTTGGTGTGGCTACGCTTGCCTAAAATATTGTGCTGACAGTGCGCTCTATTTATGTCAGAAAATATTCAGTAAGTACCTAGGGCGTGTCCTCAATTAACAACACTAGCGTGTAATGGACTAAAACTGGCTATATTTTCGTCACTCTGCGAAAATTTCTAGAAAATATGCTCATATTCTCTGCAAAATTTCCATGGACTGACAAAAATCTATCTCACTTTTAGCCTCATGATTCAATTGAGGACACACCCTAATCTGGGCAGATAAATTGCTCGGATGGCACTGTGGTACAGAAAACTGAAGGTCTGATCTTATTTACGCTATGTTTTAGGAGTCATTTTTATGACTATGGCATTGTTAATTGCAGCCTTGTTAATGGGATTTTTTGGGTCACCGCATTGTTTGGGGATGTGTGGCGGGATTGTCGCCGCGTTTGGACTGTCTATGAAAGACATCAGTCCAGCGAAAAAGCGTGGTCTTATTGCCACCTATCATCTGGGCCGATTACTCAGTTATGCGCTATTAGGGTTAATTGCCGGTTTGATTGGCACCACCGTATTGCAGCCATTGATGGTGGGGAATAGTACACCGCGCATCTTGCTTGGGTTGGTGTTGGTTTTTGTGGGGCTGACTATGCTTGGTCTGCCTTTTTTAAACAAGCTTGAGCGTCTTGGTATGCGCTTTTGGCAAACCTTAGCGCCGCTACGCAAGAAAGTATTTCCTTTAGATACCGTGCCCAAAGCCTTAGCAGCAGGATTGCTATGGGGCTTTTTACCCTGTGGGCTGGTATACGGTGCGTTACTGATTGCCGTGGTCGGTCATCAGCCACTAACGGGTGCTGTTTTGATGTTTACTTTCGGGCTAGGCACGGTACCCATGTTGGTAGCTACCCATGAAACCGTTAATTGGATACGGTATCACATTGGCCGTCTGCGTCTACGTCAATTAAATGGCGCAATGATGATGATATCTGGACTCGCCGTCGTCGCTGTGCCTATGGTTATGGCCAATATGCATGGAGATATGAATCACGGCAATATGAGCCACGAATCAATGAACCACGAGCCAATGAGTCATGAACAGATGAACCATGAGTCAATGAACCACGAACAAATGCATCATGAGCAATAAAAGACACCTCTTAGCTAGGTAGTTTTCAATAATTTAAAAGCTTCCAACAACTTCAAAGCTTCTGTTCTTAATATCGTTGCAACAGTGTGGCAGGTTGCAAAACGCAATATTTTTAGTTTGCCAGCTGATGACTGTCGATTTAAGAACAGGGCTTTATGATTAATAACTATAGAGGATTTATTGATGAGTGGAAGCAAGCAAAAGCCACAGAACCGTCAGCATTATTTTACCGTATGGCGTTGGCATTTTTATTCAGGTATTTTTATAGCACCTTTTTTGATTATTCTTGCCTGTAGCGCCCTGGGTATGTTGCTGATGGCTAATACGACGGGCCGCGAAAATGATCGTTTGACCATCACCCCGCAGTCTACAATAGCAACTCCTGTCTCTACTCAAGCCAAAGCAGCACTGGCAACGCTGCCTGAAAGCACACTGGTGAAATATATTGCACCTCGCGACCCAGATACAGTGGCTTTGTTTCAGGTCAAATCAGAAAATCAAGACAACATGGTGGCGGTTAATCCCTACACCGCTGATGTTGTGCAAAGCATACCGACGAGCAGCAATTTATATCATACTTTTAATCATATTCACGCAGACTTACTGCTGGGGAAAGTGGGCGATTATATTCAAGAAACCACTGCTTCTTTAACTATCCTGATGATTCTCACAGGTTGGTATTTATGGTGGCAAAGACGCAAATCTGTCAAAGCTATGTTAGTGCCTGATAATGGTATAAGCCTCAAGCAAAAACGGTCATTTTTTCGCACTATTCACGCCACCTTAGGCAGCTGGCTATCTATTCTACTGTTATTTTTCTGTGTATCAGGAATGGCATGGGCAGGGGTTTGGGGTGAAAAAGTGGTGCAGGCATGGAGTCAGTTTCCTGCAGGCAAATGGGGTGTGGCGCCCATACCTATTTCCATTGACCCAAAGCATTCGCATGCTGCTATGGATATGAGCGCGGCGAAACCTCATGTACATGGGGCTCATAGTGGCCCCACCCATGGTAGTGCCTTGAATAGTGGTAAAACCAAAGAAGTCCCTTGGGTACTTGAGCTAACCCCCATGCCTATATCAGGCACGACTAAAGGCAAAGACGGCCTCTCAGCTACTGTCCCCATCAATGTAGATACAGTGAACCAGTACGCCCATGAGATAGGGTTTACAGGCCGTTATCATATGAATGTCCCACAAGACGACACAGGCGTCTGGACGCTCAGTCAAGACTCTATGAGCTATGATATGAGCAGTCCAACGGCTGACCGAACCGTACACATTGACCGCTATTCGGGTAAGGTTTTGGCAGATATTCGCTTTGAGGATTACAATGCCTTTGGTAAATTTATGGCAGCCGGTATTGCTATACATATGGGCACGCTTGGGTTATGGAGTGTGCTTGCCAACGTGCTGTTTTGCTTAGCCATTATTGGCATTTGCATCAGTGGTTATCTGATGTGGTGGCAACGTCGACCTAGTGCTCAAAAAGTGGCGGGTCTCAACCCACCAGCGCGTGGCCTAAAGAGATCTATACCCGTCTGGTTTATGATGGTATTAATGATGGTCGCTGTCATTTTTCCGACCGCAATCATTGCCATAATTAGTATAGCCTTATTGGATATACTGATCATTTCAAGGTTTGCTATTTTTGAGAAGTTATTGAAATAAGAGCGGTTATCTATTTCTTTAGCTATTTAATCTGCCTCTTGAGCATCCTCACGCTTAATAATCTTGTGTTGATCCTCGTTGCTATCAATTTTCCAATAACTTGAGATATATAGATGCGTCTTAGGGACAAGACGCTCCACTTTAAAGTAGTGGCGTAGGGCACGCATACTATGAAACTCACAAGCTGCCCAAACAGCAGGCTGACCTTGCAGCCACTCTAGCTGCTGTACGTGGTCTAATAAAGGGCTGCTATCCGTATTTGGACTGGCGTTAATCACCCAATAAATCTCAACATTTTCGGGTTTCTTTAACACTTGGCGGTCCACTTCATCAGTGATTTCAAGCACCGCATAGCCACGAGCATCAGCAGGTAGCTGCGCCAGATTAACACTGATAGCAGGCAGGGCTGTCATATCACCGACTAGCAAAAACCAGTCGGCATCTTCATTAATAAGTTTTTTAGGACCAGGACCACTGATAAGGATTTGATCGCCTACTTTAGCGTGTTGTGCCCACATAGAGGCTGGTCCCTTGGCATTATGCATGGCAAAGTCCACATCAATCTCATTGTCGCGCTGGACGCTAACCGTATAAGTGCGCATCAAAGGTTTGCTGACACGCTCAGATTTTTGAGTATTTTCAGGATGCTGAACGCTATCAAGCTTTTGAGTATCCTCGTTGTCGGATGGAAATAAGAGCTTAATATAAGCGCTGTCTTGATCATCTGGAAAACCCATCAAGCCCGCACCACCAAGCGTGATTCGGCACATATTAGGCGTGATATAACGGGTAGCAACGACATCTAAAGTTCGTGGGTTAGGTTTTTTCATAAAGCATTTCCTTCATTGCTAATGGCATTATCTTTAGTGGATAGTTTTGAGGCGTTCGCTATCATAGTCCGGCTGACTTTTAAAAATACAGCTAAGGAATCAGCGTCTAAATCTTGCGTGAGTCTAGCAAGGACATGATCATCAATAGCTTGGATTTGTGACACAATCTGCGCGCCCTCTGCGGTCAGTCTGAGCAGTTGGCTACGACCATCGAGTGGGTTAGCCAACTTCACGATTAAGTTGCTATCAATTAGTGTATTTAGAGCACGAGTAATCTGCGCTTTGTCACGCTGCATAAACTCAGCAATCGCATTGGCAGTACACTGAGCTGAAGTTTGCGCTTGATAGTGAACACCTTTTAAAATTCTGATGTGAGTGACGGGCAAGTCAATCTGGTGTCTATGAGTTTCTTCAGCTAATAGCTGTTTATAAGCATGCATCAGTTGATGTAATACGTTGTTTAACGGTTTTTTTGTCATCACGATAGACCCTAGGCAACATTACTTCAGTAATTAATTGGTTGATAAAGTCAACTTTACTTAAATTAGTTGATATAATCAACTAAATATACAAATTTAAGCGTTGGTTTTAAGAATTAATAGGTCCTGCTAACGTATGTTATTGGCAGGGCTTTCATTGATCACTTTCACCATAGCACTGATATCTTGACACGAATGCTATAAAATTACGGTTCGAAAAAATCCATATAAACAAATCCTTAATACCAAGCTACTCAACTACCAAATAACCGACTGCTGATGCTAAGACGGAGCCTTAAATGCAAAAAATAAAAAACCTGCCGACCCAAGATGGAGAGCTTGGCTGGTTTGAGTCCGTGCCTTTTAAGCGGCCTATGCCAGTACAGCAAGCCACGCAGGATGAGCATTTTGATGTCATTATTATTGGCGCAGGGTTTTCAGGGTTAGCGACTGCGGGTCGTTTGGCTGAGTTGCGTCCAGAAGCCCGTATCGCTCTTATAGATGCTTTGCAAGTTGGACAAGGCGCGTCTGGACGTAATGCAGGGTTTATTATTGATATACCTCATAATCTAGACCCCACAGCACCCAATGCAGAGGTCAATACGAAGTTTCGCGATTTAAATGGTTTTGCTATTGAGCGGTTGCAGCGTATACAAGAACAACAAGGGTTTGATGTCAGCTGGCAAGTCGCAGGGAAGTATCTAGCTGCGCATGAAGAAAAGCATTTTGCGAGCTTAACGGCCTTTGTGAATACGCTTGAGGCAATAGGGGAGCCGTACGAAGTATTGCATGATGACGCATTAGCAAAAAGATTAGGTACGTCCTACTACAAGCGTGCTGTATATACATCAGGTAATATTTTGGTGAACCCAGCAGCGTTAGCTATCTCCGTAGTCAGTGCGCTACCAAGCAATGTCACGTTGCTAGAAAACACGCCAGTCTGCGCAATAGATATCCACCAAAAAATTGTACAGACACCAAAAGCAAAGCTCACTGCGGACACCTTAGTACTAGCAACCAATGCCTTTACAGAAAAGTTTGGAGTATCTGCTAACACTATCACGCCCATATTTACCTATGCCAGTATGACCCGTCCGCTTAATGACAGCGAACTTGGCGCATTTAAAGCCATAGAGCCTTGGGGGCTAACGTCCGCTCATCCTGCTGGAACCACCGTACGCTTAACTTCTGACAAGCGAATATTTATTCGTAATACATTAAATTTTCAGCCAAATCTATCTAGCAATCAAGCGGTACTCGATAAGGCCAAAGCCAAACATCGCAAATCTTTTTTAGCGCGTTTTCCACAGTTACAGCATGTGCCGTTTGAATACACTTGGGGTGGCATGATATGTGTGACACTCAATCATGAGCCTGTGTTTAAAAAGCATGATTCTGGTGTCTACGTAGTGGCTGCTATGAATGGTGTGGGCGTAGCAAAAGGGACTTACTTGGGTAATTATTTGGCAGAGTTTATCTGCGGTAAAGAGAGCGTGGAGTTAGATTTTATTCTTAATCATTCAGCCCCGAGCTGGATACCACCTGAGCCATTGCGGAGTATAAGCGCGCGTGTTCGACTGTCTCTTGAAGAATATGCGGCCAAAGGTGAGGTATAAGGATTGGGTCTGACTCATATGGCTGTTAAATGCAGGCGTGTTGGTCAAGAGTATTAGAACGGCTAAAACTAGCCCTATATCTGGAGAAAAAAATGAAAGACGTATTTCATCGTATGAAATATTTACCCAATGTAAGGTCAGCTCTTAAATTAGAATCTGAGTTGCCGACGCTTTACTATAAAAAGGACGGGTTATTTAATGATACTGTTACAGCTATAGAGCAATTACAACAGCAATATAAGCCAACTCCTTGGCTGCGTAATCATCATATACATCTTATGTTTTTTGATATTATTAAAAAGAAACTTATTAATTTAAAATATGATGCTATTGAACAATTAACTATGGCAGATGGAGGTATTACAGCAGTCGCTTGGTTTGGATTGGATCTGCCTGAAGACACCCCAACCATAGTGCTTTTACATACCATTACTGGCACATTTGATTCAATGCGAGAAATAGTTCGTGATTTGAATGCTTATACAGGATGGCGTGTGGCTCTGTGTGTGCGTCGTGGGCATGATTGCCTACCTTTGACTGTCCCTAAAATTAATCTTTTTGGCTCACCTCAAGACCTTAGAGAGCAGATTGTTTATATCCAAGAAAAACTCCCAAAGTCTGATTTATATGCAGTAGGGTCTTCTGCTGGAACCGGACTGTTAATACGTTATTTAGGAGAAGAAGCAGAAAAAACACCGATTAAAGCGGCTTTTGCCCTCTGTCCAGGTTATGACACTGAAATAGGGTTTAAGAATGTTCATCCTATTTATAGTAAGGTTATGACTAAAAAACTCATTCAGAAATTTATTTTGCCCCATCAACAAATATGGCAACAAATACCCCAGTGGGAGGAGATTTTTCAGGCCAAAACTTTAGCCGAATTTGAAAAAATATATTTTAAAATGGCTGGGTTTTCTGACTATGAAAGTTATGCTAAAGCCTCTAACCCAATCTATACGTTTGAGGATATTAAAATCCCATTAATGATTTTAAATGCAGAAGATGACCCTGTTTGTCATATTAAAAACTTGGAACCTTATAAACAAACTATTAAGAAGATGCCAAATATTATAGTAGTGACTACGAAAAAAGGCAGTCATTGTGGGTTTTATGAGGGAATGTTTAAAACTACTTCTTGGGCTACGCGTTTAATGTCCGAATTTTTACTTAGCCAAGAAAAAGCTCATAAAAATAATTAGAGAGTTATGCTCACCTTGTGCAAGTGGTATGAACTGACTATATATGAGGTCTTCAGTAGAGATAGCGATGAGTGGTGCAGAAGCAATGGCAAATAATATTACTAATGTGGCTGTGACTATAATGGCCTTACTAGCAGTGAATAATAGCGCCCAAGCCGAAGTCTATAAATGGCAGGATGATTTATGCGACATGGAAGGTGAGTTTGACCATAAAAAGTATACCTCTAAGCAAATCGAAGACTCTCATTTCGTTATAAGAGGCTTGACTAGAAGTAATTTGGAGAGCTTTTATTTGCCTATGGATATTGCAGCACTGGACAAAATATCTATGGCTGATTTAGAAATACTCACTGAAGAGTATCAGCAAATTAAGAGTCAGGTCGAGCGACTAGATGTGCTGCCTCAAGCACAAAAATATAAACAGCAGTTGGTTAAATCTATTGATAGCGAATATAAAACAAAACGGTTAAATATTTTAGCTTATGTAGATCCGCTACAAGCGATAAGATTGAGTCCGCTGATGTGCAAGCAATACCTTGCTCCCTTTTTCAAAGACGAAGCGGCTGTACAGAATAAATGGCAGCAGTTAGTTGAAAAACGCGCATTAACCAATAGGTATGCCATGTCACGTTATCAAAATGAAAAAGTTAGTAATCCAACTAAATATGCCAAAATTGATTTGCTAACTTTTGGTCTTGGTAGATGTCTGGTTGATCAAGGGTATCGTGTTGACTCTGAACAGGCTTATGAAAGCTATCAAAAGCTGAACCAAACCTTATTTGGTCAAAGTTTGAAGCAAGTTTGCGAGGAGCCGTAAAATCTAGTTTGAGGTTAATAAGAAATAGAGTTGAAGTTGAAAAATTGCATGCGATTAGTGAAAAGTTATAGGTAGTGAATTTATGAAAAGAATAATCTTTATTTTATCAGTGTTAGGCGTGGGGCTTGCACACATTAGTGCGGTCGCTGACTCGTCTACTTTGGGTCAATCTAGCATCAACTTTGGTTCTAGTAATAGTACCTATAGCTATAGTTCTACTTATGGTTCTAGCAGTAATAGGGAATCAATCGATGACGAAATCTCCGAAGAGATTCGAAAGTTAAGTACCCAGGCTCAGCAAAAAGAAGATCGATTAGTTACGCTGGCAAAAGAAGTTCAAAGAGCTGCACAGACTGTACCAGACACTTTAAGTGATATGAAAAAATGGGCGGAACAAGGGAACGTTGAGTACCAAATTGAGGTTGGTAGAATATATTACGAGGGTGAAGGGGTGCGTCAAGACCTTGTGTTATCAAGAAGAATGTTTCAAAAAGCTGCTAATAAAGGCGATGCTAGAGGTCAAGCTATGCTCGCCCATTTTTATGAATATGGTTTAGGGGGTCTTCGTCAAAATAGAGCTGCAGCGAAGGAGTTGTATGGAAAAATCTGTGATAAGGGTTATCAAGCGGGTTGCGATGAATATAGAAGATTGAATCAGCGTGGTTATTGATATGTAATTGATCTTTTATTAACGCAATATCACTGAATTAATAAATCGATAATAAGAACTATGCCATGACCCAGACTAACACCACTACCAACGCCCATAACGTCACCTACGAATCAGTCTTCCAAGCCGATATCGTCAGCCAAATGCAAGTACACGGTTGGCAATTGGAATGCTATTTTGTTGGGTAGATGTTATAGCTCTTTAATTTCTGACCCCGATAAAGCATAAGATATTGGCGTTGTTCAGGAGGAAGTATGAAGATGTTCCTAGTGTTACAACAGGATTTAAAAAAGAAGATAGCTCAGAAGAGCATAATCTTTGGCGTGACATTAGGGCTATCACTTTCTGCCATAGCTTTTGATAATGGTTTTACTACCACTCAAGAAAGCGCCATACAAGGCAGTGCATTAGCGCAGTTTGAGCTGGGTTCACTGTACTATGCAGGAAAGGGAGTGGAGCAGAGCTATATTAAAGCAGCAGAATGGTACAAAAAAGCGGGGGCACAGGGCGATATACTAGCCCAAAGAAACCTCGGCACTATGTACTACGAGGGCAAGGGGAGCGCCCAAGATTATAAAGAGGCCGCAAAATGGTACCGAAAAGCCGCTGAACAAGGCGATCCTTCATCACAAAATACACTTGGCTATATATACGAGTCAGGGAAAGGATTGCCTCAAGACTATGTTCAAGCAGCAGACTGGTATCAAAGAGCGGCCAATCAGGGCAATGCACTGGCTCAAAAAAACCTTGCAGACTTATATTCACAGGGCTTGGGTGTGGCGTTGGATAATGTCAAAGCTACTGAATGGTATCAGAATGCTGCCATACAAGGTGAGCCGATAGCTCAATATAATCTTGGTGTTAATTATGAGACAGGTAAAGGGGTCTCTCAAGATTACATCAAAGCGGTACAGTGGTATAAACAATCAGCCAATCAAGGCGATACTTTAGCCCAAGCTAATCTAGGTACTATGTACTCAAAAGGAAAAGGCGTTCCTCAAAACTATGAGAGAGCAGTAGAGCTGTTTCAAAGCGCATCAGACCAAGGAGTAGCCTTAGCTCAAAACAATCTTGGAATCCTATATGAAAAGGGACTTGGCGTGCCTCAAAGCTATGCTAAAGCATTAACACTGTATAAAAAAGCCGCTGATCAGGATAATCCTAATGCTCAATTTAGTCTGGGTAGCTTGTACGTCTCTGGTCATGGCGTTTCCCAAGATTATGCGAAAGCCTTAAGTTATTTCCAAAAGTCGGCCGAACAAGGAAACGATACAGCTCAGTACAATTTAGGTGCCATGTATGAGTGGGGGTTGGGCGTTAATCAAGACCTAGCTACAGCCATAGAATGGTATAAAAAAGCCGCAAATCAGGGCAATGCCATTGCTCAAAAGTACCTTGAACAAATAGATAATATAAGTCAAAAAGATAAACAACGTTGATTATTTTTGGCTATAGATAAAGCTCGTTATATAGGCTTTTATTTAGCAATATTCAAAAGGTATGACCATGCAACTACTGTCTAATCCGAAGCAGTTTCAGAAGTTTATTCGATTTATGCTAGATACTAAGTTGCGGGCTAGTGCTTAGCTTAGATGGTTTGATTAGCCGAGATGATTATGGCTATATAAACATAAAAAGTGCGCCCACCAGAGTCATGACCGTAAGCTGTGAGCTATACGTAGCGTGGGTTTGGGGAATCGGGTTTTCAATAATACCGTATGCAATACCGTAATAAACTAAAATGACCCTGTTTTTAAAGCAAAAACGGGGCACTAGGCCCCATCTTCTTCTTCAATCTTTTCGCCTTCAATAATAGCATCAATTTTATATTTCAGCCACTTGTTGGGTCGACCGGGCAAATCAGGCTCAGGCAAAAACCCAGATTTACGCTTACGATCAATAGTCGTGTTCGACTCCCAAGCAAAGAGTGCCATTATCTCTTGCGTCGTGTAATATCTGCCCATCTCAATCTCCCAGTATTTCTTTCATCTCATCAACGCTCTTACAGTGTAGAGTCGTCACTAAATTCTCACCTCGCCACATATCCATGCTCATCATCAGCTTGATTATCTCTTTGTAGCGCGGGTCTTGGTCATCATCGAAATGCACCGCAAAGATGCAGTTAACTGGCTTGCTCACGCCACTTCCTCCACTTCTTCCAAGCTATCTACAGTGATCCAAAAATAGTCTTCACCTGTCATCGTAAGTTTGGCCATACCATCATCGTTAATATCCAGCAGCTCAAAACTGGTCGTTTTATTGCGCTGAAAATCTAGGTGGTACCGGTCGCCTATTTTTAGGCTGTGCCCATATTTGTTTGTCATGCGATTACTCCTGCTGCAAATAAATCGAATTGCTCAATGATTTTCCGAGGTTTAGCCTTAGCCTTTGGTTTTTTGGTCGTGGTACCGAGAACATCGGGCAGCCAACACTTTTTGGCCAAAGTGTCTTTAAGTGCCTTTGCATCGCCCAATACCAGTGCATCAAGAATGTCGTCAAAATCGGCTTTAGATATTTCCGTTATAGATCTGACTGCCGCTTTATCCATGCTGTATGCAGAGGTGTTATTCGAGCTGTAGAATGCGGCGTGGAGCTCATGCTCTCTATCACTGGCACCCAAAGGCTCTGACACCGTCGCTGAAAAACCACAGCCTAGCGTCCGCATAATTCTGATATTGCGGACGCCCTCGAATATCAAAGAGGGCTCCACCTTGACATGCTCTTTAAATGACGAATGTATCTTGATGCCAGTCATCATCATCTCCTTGTTATTTAAATCACTTTAGTTGAGCTAACTGCCACCCAAACGTAGACAATTAGCTCACCAAAGTAAGTGACCCGTATCGTGGGTCATCCGGCCTTGCCTCAAGTGCGTCTTTAAACGCTTTCCGCACTGCAATGCGGCAGGAGTCTCGATCTTAGCTGCCCAGAGTTCTTTAAACTGTACCACCCTCGGGCCCTGGCGCATCCGCCTATTGTCCCCGGCGGTAGGGGCTCTCGTTAGTTGTTAAATTCTTATATCCTTACCCAGCTGCCCCAATCTCCTCCGAGATGCCATTCAGCGTGTCTTGCAAGTATTTGACTGAGCTTTCGCTAAAGCACCCAGCGCGCTTATTAATACTGTCCTGCATCTTCTCAACATCATCTAACGTCTTACACTCACTGATGCGCTCAAGTAGATAATCAAACTTTTTGGTAGATAGTGCTTTGGTCAGCTCTTCAGCATCTTCCTCACGCACCTTAATAGCCTGGTCGTTAAGCAAAATCTGTACTTGCTGCTCAATCGCTGCAATCTGTTTTGGATCAGTGATTGATTCAATCGTTGCTAGTAGCTCAGTGGCGTTAAAGTAAATAGGCTCGGCTTCGACTTTCTTAGCTTTAACGCGGTTGAGTAGGGCGCCGGCCCCTGCATTTCTGGTCTCGGGGGTAACGTCTTTAGGTGTGCCAGTGCCGCGCTCTGCCAACTCATCAGGGGTATAAACGCCCAAGATGACGTCGGGACAATACAGGCGCGCCCAACGCTTGATAGCGAGGTATGCTAACTGCTGTTTTGGATCGTGTGACCACAGCGGGCTATTACGTACGCTAGCTTGGACAAGTAGCAGCTCTAATACTCTTGGCTCGTCCTCACCAACCATCGTGGCCCAAACTTTGACACCCAGACCAGCTTCATCTTCTTTTTTCCAACCACCGACAACTTTGGTTGGCTTGCCACTTTTAGCTTCTACATTTTTATAGTCGCCAAGTATATTTTCCCAAGGGCCAAACCATTCAAACTGGAGGCGGCCAGTGATTGGTGCGTTACTGGTAATGACGGCATTAATGAGTTGGGCTTCGTAGCCCAAAACGCCTTTGATATTAAAAGTCTTCTGAGCTACAGCAAAAGGATTCATACCCCATTGCATCGCCTGCATCGTGACAGCCATACAGTCACCAACATTGCCTTGCATGTGCTGCGGCACCATGCTTTGACTTTGTGCCATGATTTGCGCAAATTGCGACATTTGTGCTAGCGCTTGAGGGTTGATAATTAATTCAGTTGTGTCGGTAGATTGACTGCCAATACTATCGACGACAAAAGGGGGTGTTTGATTTTCTTGATATTGAGTTAATTGACTCATGGTGTTATTCCTTATTTATCAGCCTGCGGCTTTGATTAGATTGGTAAGTACTGAATCGGCGACTGTCGCTATTTCAGCTTCGATATTAATAATTGCTTGGTCATAGACCGCATCGATAATCCAGTCCGACCTTTGAGCAAGAGCAGCTTCAAGATGATTGCTGCTGGTATCGATTAAAGCAGAGCCGTATCTACCATCACCGTATTTGATGGTCATCATAAGAGACGGCTTTGGCTCTTGATCTAAGCGATTAGCAATGGCTTTTAGTGCTTCGACTAAGACTGATTTATCTCTTAGCAATCGGGCCAGACGCTGCACGCCCTCTTCATTAATCTGCAATACGTTGATTGGCTTAGTCATCACTTAACCCTCACAACACGGCTTTCAGTTACGGTTGTATAGAGCTGGGCAATCTCCGGCATATCAGCTTTAAGAGCCTTGGTATTAACACGACTGGCAACCTGTGTCTTATAAGTCAGCGCTACATCACCATCGACGGTCACTGCTTCATTGTTACCAATCAGGCAGATAAGCTTGGTTTGAGCATCTTCAATCTCAGTCTTAAGCGCTTTCTCACGCTCTTTGAGCTCAACGTAGCGGTCAATGATTGCTATCTCTTCGCTATCATCTGACAGCTCAAGAGTAGTATCAGGATCATGCCGCGGGTATTTATCCTTGGCGTTCTGCAAGGTCGTCGCTTCAGGAGCAATGCCGGTCAGCACATGGTCATTCCAAAACCGCTCGGCCTCTTCAAACAACACTTCGATAAACTCATCGTGGCGTTCAATCTTGTACTGTCTGAACTTGTTGCCCCCAATAAGTACCGCCATATGGCAAACTTGCGTACCGGTCACACCCATGTACCATTGAGCTTGGCACTGGTACTGGTCTGGTACCGCATCGCTATCCTCGTCGCCCCAGTCTTTTTTTAGATACTCATTGGCGGTCTTGCACTCAAGGATAGTATCGGTGGTCAAAGCCCCGTCTTTGAAGAAGACACGGCCGGCAATATTCTTATTCACGATAGCGCGGTCGATGTTGGCCACTGCAAAGGTATGAACTGGGTGGCGCATCATAAAGTTAACATTCTGAATCTTAAGCCCTGAGCGCTTAGCGAACTCACGAGCTACAACATCCTCCAACTGATGGCCCCAGTAGGCATACTCGCTCTCAGTGTCTTTCACGTCCTGAGTCTTGCTGATAAAAACATCGTAAGCCGTGGAGTAGGGTGATACGCCCATGATGGCGGCGATGTCACTGCCGCCGATACCGCTCTTACGTGCCTCTAGCCATTGTTCGCGGCTCATGTTCTTGGTACTAACCGCTAGCTGACTATCAGGCTTTTCATATTTGATAACTTGTGACATGGCTATTTATCCTTTCTATTTCTGGCCAAAAAATCATTGGCATGTTCATTTGATTGCTTAAAGCTCGCTAACGGCTCACTCGTCGATGTCGCTATGTCTTGGTCCAACTGCTTCATGACAAAGCTTGTACAGCCGACTAGCGTTAGGACGATGCCTAGAGTAGGGCCCAAGAGGGCGCAGAAGATAAACTCTTTCATTAGGCCACCTCTTTAACCGAATCAAACTTAACGTTACCTTCATGACTGACAACGATACTTTTAGCCTGGGCCACTGAATCAGCGTTGACGTAAGCCGTCATGTAAACTTTCTTCTGTATAAAATTCACTTCAAACTTTTTCACGACGCTCTCCCTAGGCGTAGTCGTTGCGCATATCGCAGTTATAGTCATATTCAGCTTGAGCTTTAGATCCGTACCAGTCGTCAAAATCATCGTTACCTGAGTCGCTGTGTTCATCATCAATCTGCGACTCAATCCATTTTTTAATGATTGCCTGTATCTCAAACTCATCGCTATCGTTTAGCTCGTAGCTACCGCTATCTTGAGCGCCGTCTGGGTCTTCCAAAACATCGCCGAGACTGAGTAGCGTTACGTCGTGGTCGCTGTCAGTCTCAAAGTAAAACTCGATTGATTTCTCGACCGCCTTGCCGTCTTCTACAGACTTGATAAATATGTAGACCTCACCACTAGTCGTGCTCTTATCTAAGTTGTGGTCAGCTTTCGGGTCTAACGTGATTTGCGTTCTCTCTGCAACCTGTGCCATAATTACCTCGCTAATTAGTTAGTAAAAGCCCCTTTGATTTCCAGTCGAGAGGGGCTTTTTTGTGCCTAAAATTTAGTCATCATCGTTATCTTCATGAACGTTACGACCTATAGTAATTTTTACCTGCATGCCGCTTTTTAAAGTGATTCTTCGGTTGCTCTCAACCTCAGTGCAAAATTCAGGCATGCGCTTTTCATGTTCAATCACTTCATCGGCCCAATACTCTAAAACTTTATAAAACGGACTTTCGGAAGTTATTTTCTCTTTGGTCATAAGACCTCCTTTTCTCAGCCACCTCACCAAAGCCGCCAGTCTCGGCAACTCCCGTTTAGTAACTGTTTCTATAGTCAGTGGCTTTAAATATTTAATCGACGCTCATCGCTAACCGATAAACAGATAATAGCAAATGCTATTAATAGTAGCAATAGCTATTTATTTTTTAATTAGCAAATGCTACTAATTTTATCGAAGACATAAAAAACCGCCCTAAATAGGACGGCTTGGTGAAAATTTCTTATGAGACTAAAAGAGAGTAGGGTAGTTTAAGATATTGTCTATATGGACATTTCTCTACTATGTATGAGGAAGAATATTTTTGCTGAAATAGAGGTAAAGAAACGCTTCTTACTCATTGTAAAGTGTTGTAATAAGCTTTCTCTGCTAATATGTTTGCCCTATTTTCTATAAAGTCAGTCAGCTTCAAAAATATTAGAGGTGATTCACATCATGTTAGAAACTTTACTACTCTCATTAGCCTTAGCAGCAGATGCATTTGCCGCCTCTATTGGTCTCGGCGCTGCAAACAAGCGGCAATCTAGAAGATACTTTTTAAAAATTGCTATATTAATAGCCTTATACTTTGGAATTGCACAGGGCATAATGCCACTAATAGGATATTCGCTTGGCGCTAGTATGCTAGGCTGGCTAGCAGATAGTGCGCCTTGGATTGCTTTTGTCATATTGGTCGTATTGGGCGCCAAAATGCTTTACGAGTCGCGTTCAGTAGATGATGAAGACGTCCAAAGCAATATAACTCATCGCACACTGCTAACTTTAGCTATAGCAACAAGCATAGATGCAATGGCAGCAGGATTTACCTTAAACCTATTGTCAGTTAACGCTTATTTAGCTTGTCTAATTATCGCAATTACTACAGGCTCTTTAAGTCTTCTAGGTGCTTATATAGGACGTCATTCAGGAACGTGGCTTGGTAGTTGGGCAGAAGCTTTGGGCGGTTTGGTTTTGATAGGTATTGGCGTAAATATGGTAATTTAATGTCTTATTGAGGAAAATGTCACTCAATGGTTATATTGCTATGGAGAATGAGGGAGCACTTTTATGCTGGGCGATATACAAATTACTCCAAAATACAAACATCGTAATAACTGCCACATATCCCCTCATTATCGACCTTAGTAGTTATTAAATAGGCTAAGTGTCCTGGGCGCTTAGAATTGCCGTCACAGTAATGTGCGTGCTCGCAGCTTTCCTCTGCAATAAGAAGAAGGTTGTTCTCTACTTCTGTCATAAGGTCTCTTGTGTCTTCACTATTAATTAATCCACATTGTGGCTTAAGGGTGCATATCACTAGCTTGTTGTTCATCATATTACTCTTTTTAACACACAGAAATGACCATTCAACGAAGTTTAGTTGTGCAGTAAACAATAGACTGTTATTATTTTAACTTCACAAAAAAACAGATGAGATATATTATGAAAAAATTATTAGCTACCGTGCCATTATTTCTTTTATTAGGAGCATGTGCCACCAATACTCCATTACACAACAAAGATAAGCAAACTTTTACTTGTGAAGATGGTGGCAAGGTTAGTGCATCGTACTCTGCTGAAGGTGATATTGCTTATCTGAGCGTTGACCTTCCTAAAGCAAACTTAAATAGTAAAAAATTAGCACTTACTCAAGCAGTATCTGGATCTGGTGTACGTTATATCAATGATTCCAATCCCAACGCTAGCTATGAATGGCACACTAAGGCAGATTACGGAATCATGAGTGTGGATTGGACAGACGGTAAAGAATATAGCGTTTCCTGCCAGCTATAAAAAATTTGATTAAGATCCTTCCATAAAACCTTTTGCCTTTTTGGTATTGGGAAGCTAATTAGATTGCTAGATAATAAAGAACCCACTGTGAAGTGGGTTCTTTATTATCTAGGCTTCATTATAAATCATATGGTGTTTAAGAATCAGTATTATAAACCGAGCAGATATTGTCAGTTGATGAATAATTGTATCAAGTGCTCATTTTCTAGATATAGTCAATCCACTCGAGATTTCATACAGCGCTACTAATATAAATTTATGCCAGCCTCAGTCATATCATGACTCCTAGCCAGAAAATTTATATTAGCAGATCATGATGTCCCCGTTTTAAATAGGATTGACTATATATTGCGTGAAGTAATATGTGAATAACCTTGCCGTTTTTCATTAATTAATAGGCATAAAAAAACCGCCCATTAGGGCGGCTTGCTTTATGGCAGACGTAAAAAAACCGCCCGAGGAGGGCGGTTGGAGATAAAAATCTAAGAACAAAAAAAGTTAGTTGTCTTTTACTTGCTCATCTACAAAGGATTTAAGAGTTTCCAGTCTATCTGTAGAATAGATTAGTCTTTCGAAATGTTGGTTTGATAAAAAGATGATTTTTTTACTCTTATGTGACTCTCTAATAGCTTCTGCATAAGATGTTTTGGTGAAACCGCCGGAGGTAGCGATTATACCAAACTCAGACATACTAGCAGTATGCTGAAGCTTGTTGTTAAATAGAATAAACATGTTCTTATCTACTTTACTGGATGGCATGTTTTTACATTCTATAAGAAAGTATTTGCCGAACTTATTGAAAAAACCATCTTCAATATCATTTCTAACTATTAAATCAACCTCATTTCGTGATTGATCAATGTTTCTCCTGCTAATCTTGTCGAAGCCCATATTGTTAAATAAAAACGCTACAAACTGCTCAAACTTAACACCTTTCTGATAGGTATCTTCAGTATTTTTGCATTCAGCATAGCTTTCTAGCAATGCATTTTTAATACTATCATCAGAGCTAAAGTGCTCATCATGGTACTTTACAACTGCGCTCCTTACGTTTTCAGCAAAGACACTAAAGGTCTCCTTATCTATTGTGTCAATTATCTTCCCTGAAAGTATCATATCCTTGAAAGAGGCATAGAACTCTGTTGTAAATGCAGATGTAATTAAAATCTTGGCGAAGGGATTTGTTTCGCATATTTTTTTGGCTATAGATATACCGTTAATGTCATAATCATCCATTCTTAAATCAAGTATAGCTAACGAGTAGTATGCATTATTGACCTTATCTAGTATGTCATCTTCTTCGTATGCTGTAAGAATATGGTAGTCAGATGTGAGCCTGCTGGTTAAATATCTATTTAGATTATCAACCTGATCCTTCTCATCATCTATAATTAGTATTGTTTTTTTCACTACTTTTATTCCTTGTTTATAGGCAGCGTTATAATAAAACACTTACTAAGCTCTAAGTTAGGCCTGTCACAATATACTATACTACCTTCAGTTGAGTTGCATAAGTGTTGAGCATGATAAAGACCTATGCCAGTGCCGCCTGTTCTAGAAAATCCATAGTCAAATAGTGTTTTCTTATCTGCTTCTGCAATTTGCTTGCCGTTATCACTTACCTCTATAACAAGCTCACCGCCATCAACGTACGCCTTTAGCTCAATAACTCTTTTTTCACTACTATTCTCTTCAAATGCTTTTATAGCGTTCACTATCAAGTTATTTAGCAGCTGAAACATTATTGTAAAAGGGATGTTAAATGTTATATCTACACTGTTGTTTACCTCGAAGGCAATTCCAATTTCAGCAAATGATGTCCTATTAATGATTTGTATTGCAGTTACTAAATCTTCAAAATCACAGTTACTACTCTCGTCATGAACGGCTAGTTTGGAAAAGTCATCTAAAGTGCTTCGTATAAACTTAATGTTTAGCCTAATCGACTCCAATTGTTCGTTTGTTATATCATCTGCATCACAAGTACTGACTATGCCATCTATTGAGTGAGTATAGTTCTTCAAATCGTGTCTTGCAAAGTTGCTTAATAATGATAAGTGATTGGCATGACTTTTAGATAAAGCGTCGAGAGCTTTTTGAAAGCCCTCTAAGTCCTTTGACTGCTTATCAATATTGGATATTAGCTTACTATACTTGTCTTCAGGGGATTGGAAAAGAAGTTTCGGTTTGTTACGTTTTACCTTTCTATTTTTACTTTTGGGCACGTTTCACCTCAATAGAATCTTGAATTAATATATAGGTACTGTTTTCTGACTTGTACTTGATTTCTTCTTACATTCCTACGAGTGCCAAATATAAATTATTATTTTCGTGTTCTGCTCAAAAACCGCGTATTAATCCCCCAGTCACCATCTGGCCCTTAGCTAGTCAAAATTCTAGGTATAGCAATATAGTATATATCAGAGTACCTAAAAATCATGAGTAGTCTGTATGGTGCTCTTGAACCAATCGACCTCTATACTTCATAAATGTTCTAGCTCTCAAACCTGCATGCAAATTTGCTAATTGTTGAAAATGTAGTGCCAGGCATTATGGCCCTTACAGTCTTATCAGTTTTAACGTAAGAGGTAAGTAGGTGGTTAGCTGTGTATTCAGCTCCATCAATGTTTCTATACAGCTCTTTGTCACAATAAACATATGAGAAAACCTGCGTGTACGAACCATCTACCTCTACGTACTTCCACCACAATCTCAGCTGTTTGTTTGTAAAACTAACACTTCCATCCGCATACCTTAGAGGCGTGTAGGGAGCTGACTCGCTTTTAATGGTTTCAGCATTTACATAGTATTTAGCCCCATCTGGAGTTCCACTGAGCAAGAACCATGGAGAACCTTGCTCTTTAGCCTTAGATAGGATTTGTGTAGTGAAGGCCTTGTTCTCTGCGCGTTCTGCATCTTTATCAGCTTGGAGCTGTTTAGTCGACTGGCTTGATGCCGCCTCGCTAGCTAACGACATAAAACAAAGGTTAGTCAGTAAAAATATTATCCAAGTCTTCTTCATAACAACCCCAAGTATTGTTTAATTACTTGCCCTTTTGTTCAGTGTCAGACGAATCCGAGCTATCCCGCTCCAAATACCGCTTGGGGATATTGCTCATCTCAAAAACTGGAATCATCACCAGGTCGCCAAACTCTTCAGCCGCCAACTTAACTTCTTCTACAGACAGCTCTAGCGGCTCGCCTTTCTCCGCAGCCGCATTAAGCTTGGCTATTAGCTGGTTAATCGGTAGTGTGCTGTTATCTATCATCGTCTTATCCCGCCCTGTAAACTTGTCTTCCAACAATTATTAAGCTTTCATGGTTTTCCGCTGTTACCAATTTATCAGGGTACTCAGGATTAAAGCTGCGCAGTCTCAAAGCGCCGCCAGCCTCGCGAAAAATCTGTTTAAACATGCGATCACCATCAAGAAGGATTGCGTAGATCTCACCATCCTTGACCTCTGTATCACTAACATCCACACCCACTTCATCTTTATCATTGATGTAGGGCTTCATGCTATCACTGGACGCACAGACCAGCTTGAAGTTCTCAGGCTTCAGTTTCTTATCTGTAAAGAAGCTAGGAGGCAGTTTTCTATACCCCTTAATTTCTTCAAACTCACATCCGCCATTGCCGTTCCCACAGCAAAAGTAAAGACTGTAAATGGGCACACTTATATCCTTGTCGTTTTCATCAGTAGCCACAGCTACTGAGCCTTTTTCTAAAATATCGGCTAAATCGGCAAGGCTTTTGTCATCATTCACTTTGTCAAAATAAAATGCAGGTAGCTTTAACTGTACTTCCATTTTCCTAGCCGCGCTCTCGCCCAACTGTCTATTACCGTTAACTATTTGTGATATATAGCTAGCGTTAACATCAAAGTCACGCTCAATGCTTGCATAGGTTTTATAGCCCTTTAATTTCATTTCATCGAGCAAATGTTTAAGACGCTTAAGTCTATGCTCAGGTGTCATTTCGGTAACTCCTAATAATTTATTGAATAATAGCAAATGCTACGCTGTAAAACAGTTAGCAAATGCTATTGCTGTATCTAGTAGCAAATGCTATTATCTAGCTATTAAATCAACGCGAGGTAATAGCAAATGCTTACGAAAAAACCCTTATTACGCGACTTCTTCCTATCTCTATCCCATGAAGAGCGCGCAGCTTTTGCAGACAACTGCAACACATCCCCTGGCCAAATAGAGCAGATATATCGAGGTTATCGCTCTTGCAATGAAACGCTGGCCATCGAAATCGACAAGCATAGTGGTGGAGCGGTTCCTTGCGACATTTTATGTCCAGCCACTGATTTTGATTACTTAAGGCAGAAAGCCACACAGCAACTAGAGGAAGCATAACCATGACAACCAAGTCCATAACGCAATTATCACCCGAGCAAGCCGCATGGTCACGCAACATGCAATCGCAGATATTGCAGGCAGTTGCAAAGAGCAAGCAAGTGAATGTAGCGAGCTGCATTGGCGTAGATACGACCACGGTCGGCAGATGGTTAGATACGCAAAACGAAGAAAGCAAGATAGTCCAATTCTCTACGATGTTGGCTTTTTGCGGACTCAAAGTGGTGCCGGCAAATATGAAGTGCTATGACGCATCAAAAATTGACATTTTATTTCGCTTGGCCAAAGACAACTTCCAGCGCTTAGAAGAAGTAGATGATTTTTTCCACGATGACGCAGCCATGCAGATAGCAGAAGGCACGTACCAGCCGAGAGGTGCGCTATGACACCAAGCACTTTATTTGAAGACTCAGAAACCAGTGATTGCAAATCATTAGTTTCAGCACTGATTGATTATAACGATGGCGAGCCGGTCGCTACTTGCAAATATAACGGCCAACTTTTTTTCACATCACCACTTAAGTGCAGGTTGGCAAAAAAGCCAGTTAATCCTACAGAAAAGCAGCTGTCGAAGTGGGAGGAGAGGGTTTGTACAGCAATGACAAAGGCGGTGAGAAAGTGCTTTGAGGGGAGCATCTACACAGATGTGAACATCAAAGTAAAAAATATCAGGCATGAAGCGCCCTCTGCATTGGAGCTAAAACAATGAGCTGCAAAGACTGCCCAAATCAAACCAACGGCACCTGCTGCCACGAAGTAAGACGCAGAACAGAGGTGGTAGGTGACGAGTTATCAATCAAGCGTGAGTTTGAAAAAGTACAGAGAGACAAGGAGCGACGCAAAAATGAACAGAGAGCCTAACTTCGCAGCGATACCTCGCCATTCAAGATTAACGCAAGAGCAGAAAGCAGCAAAAGAGGCGGCATCAGAAGCGTTTTTAGATGACCACCCTGAAAAGCGTTTAGAGAATCAGACGCAGCCCATCGCAAGCGCACCGCCAAAGTTTAACGGTAAGTTCAGCAGCAGTATGAGTAAGTCAAGAGAACGCTCTATCCGGCAAAGAATGGCGGATGAAGTGGCAGCAACAAAGAAGCCAGGCAAGGCAAAGAAGTTTAAGGCGAATCAAGTTGTAGAGAAGCTGCTTAACAATAAAGTCATCTATATCGGTGATGTGGACATCAACATTATTTACTTTCGAAAGATTCTGACCGACATGCGAGACAAGGGCCATTCGATAGAGCCAATCAAGCAGGAACGAAAAACGATTGGATATAAATTGCAGGCATAGAAAAACCCAGTCGACTGGCATCGGCTGGGCTTACTGCTTTCTTAAGATACTACAGAGGATTTAATTTAACCATGATGGACGCTGAATTACAAGAGATATTGATGGATAACTATGTGCGGGTACCTAAGCCTCTAAGACGGCTTAGGACGAGAATTAAAACCAGCGAATATCTTTGCCTAGAAGTTATTTGGGAGAAGACTGGTGGCTGGAATAAGACCCACGATCATATATCAATCAGTCAATTTACTGATCCAGACAACGGCACTGGCCTGTCTGAAAGAACTGTTCAAACCTCAATCAAGTCTTTGGCCAAAAGAGGTTTGATTACGATTAAGGGTGGCTACAACAATATTCAAGAATTCAGCATCAATATGGCTGAAATTATCACCTTTTTAGATGCTAGCAATGCCAATTTAGAGCCATCCCAAGCCCCGCAAAAAACAGCACAAGGGGTGCAAAAAACAACGCAAGCCCCGCAAGTTTTTCCTCAAGCCCCGCAAATTACTGCATCAAGCCCCGCAGAATTTGCACCCACAATAGATACTAATACAAAAGAATCTATACATAAGAATATTACAAAAGATACCAAGGGGGTGTCTGACGAAAACGAGAGCTTGGATAAACCTGAATCCAAAACCCAGTTGGCCAACTCCCTTATCGATTACTGGAATGAGAATCACGGAAAAGGCGAAGCAGGAAACGTTAAATCTAGCGTTTGGGTAGACACAGTAAAATCCCGTTTGAAAAAATTCACTGCTGATGAAATCAAGCTCGCTATGCAATACGTGATTGATAGTCCGTGGCATAACCAAAACCGCGAAGTCCTGATCAAGAACGCAATCGACAGTGATAAGCGCTGTGACAAGGCCGTTACCAAGGCCAAGCAAGTCGCAGTTAAAGCCCCAGCCATTGATCGCAAAACCGACCGACTCGCTGTTAACGAAAACTGGGTAAACGCCAGTCAGCCAACAGAGATTAAATCCACAGTCACATTCGAAGAAGCCATGGGGGATATGTGATGGGCGTCCAATCAGTAGCATCAATCGTTAGTAAGAGTTTTAGATTCGAGAAAAAAGTATTTGACCAAGATTGCGAGCTCCACGGCATGACAACTCACTACTCATATTTTGAAGGCCAGGCAATTTGCCAGCAATGCGAAGCGGTAGAGACTCAAAAGCGTCAACAGGGTAACGTCCAAAGTATTTACGAGCAGTACAAGAAAACAATGATCAATAACGGGGTCAACCCAGACGGCAAGAAGTTTAGCGATTGGAAATACGACGAGGCACAAAGAGAGCGCCAAGAGCGAATTATCCAAGTGCTGCAAAACATCGCTGAGAAATTCGTATTACTGGGCCGTGAGGGTCGTAACAGCAAAATCAAGAATGTGCTCTTACTAGGCGGTACCGGTTCAGGAAAAACGATGCTAGCAAATGCTTTGGCCAAAGAGATTTATCGCAGAGCTGCAAAAGACGATGTGGCTAAAAATACCCCGTCATCATCGGCGGCTAATGCTTATTGCGAGTTTATTACTTCAAGCGATATTACTTACAAGGCTAAGCAAGCATGGCATGAGTACGGTAATAGCGAGCTACAGGTGCTCGAAAGCCTAGCAGACCGTGAGTTGTTAATCATAGATGATTTGGGCGATGGCGACACAGCTAGCAGCGGAGAATATGCGGCCGCAGATCGCAATCGTATCAGCACTATTATCGGCAAGCGGTACCAGAAACGCCCAACGGTAATTACGACAAATATGACGATTGAGCAAGTGCAAGACTTTTTAGGCGATAGAGCGTGGGACCGCCTGCAAGAGAATCTAATAATTATTAAGTGCGACTGGGCAAGTTATCGCCAGGCAAATGCCAAAGTATTGATGTTGTAGGGGCGGACCATGACAAATAGAGAGATAGAGCTTAACGCAATCATTAAGCAAAAAGAGCATTTTGCAACCTCGTTATGGCTACTGCTCAACAGAGAGGAGGAGTTGCTAGCGGCTTACAAGCAAGAGCTAGAGGAGCTAAAAAACAAGGAGCAGTAAGCATGACGAAAAACAAGACGTGGGGTTACTACTCGTGTCTTTACGTCGAGAAATACGGTCAGCGATATGTGTCGAGTCGAAAGTGGGATATGCAAGGCAATAGCCTGGACGGGCGCAGTAATTTG
>Ga0098065_1000296_pt1 | contig 25024 bp, 23 predicted proteins | sample 25_taG_FD_75062 | JGI IMG/M metagenome (GOLD analysis project Ga0098065, IMG submission 75062) | Marine viral communities from Cariaco Basin, Caribbean Sea - 25_WHOI_OMZ | ecosystem: Environmental > Aquatic > Marine > Oceanic | place: Caribbean Sea: Cariaco Basin | collected 2014-11-08 | reverse complement strand
GTCTGCATGCCGTAGCAGATGCCCAGTACCGGGATGCCACGTTCGAACAGTCCTTCCGGCGCCCGGGGGCCTCCCAGCTGGGTGACGGATTCAGGACCACCGGCGAGGATGACGCCCTTGGGACGGAACGCCTCGATCTCGTCCGCGGTGAGATCAAAGGGCCTGATCTCGCAGTAAACTCCGATTTCCCGTACCCGCCGGGCAATAAGCTGGGTGTACTGGGAACCGAAATCGAGAATCAGGATGCGGTGGTCATGAATGTTCTGGGACATGGATTCCTCAACATGAAATAAGAAACGGCCCGGAGTCGGGCCGTGTATCGGGATGGCTCAACCGATGCGATAGTTCGGAGCTTCCTTGGTGATGGTCACATCGTGAACGTGACTCTCACGCATACCCGCGTTGGTGATTCGGACAAACTGGGGCCTGGTGCGCATGGTTTCCATGTCGGCGCTGCCGGTATACCCCATGGAAGCACGCACACCGCCCATCAGCTGATGGACAATATTACGCATCGGCCCCTTGCAGGCCACCCGACCTTCGATGCCTTCGGGCACCAGTTTTTCAACGCCTTCGCTGGCATCCTGGAAGTAACGGTCGCTGGAACCCTGCCCCATGGCCCCGAGGGAACCCATGCCACGATAGGCCTTGTAGCTACGACCCTGGAACAGCTCCACCTCACCCGGGGACTCATCGGTACCTGCCAGCAGGCTGCCCACCATGACGCTGTAGGCACCGGCAGCAATGGCCTTGGCGATATCCCCGGAGAACCGGATACCACCGTCAGCAATCAGGGGTACACCGCGGTCCTTCAGGGCCGCCGCCACATTGGATACCGCCGTAATCTGCGGAACACCGATACCCGCCACGATCCGAGTGGTACAGATGGAGCCCGGACCAATGCCCACCTTGACGGCATCAGCACCGGCATCCGCCAGCGCAATGGCCGCCTCGGCGGTTGCAATATTGCCACCGATAACGTCTACCTGCGGAAAGTTCTGCTTGATCCAGCGAACCCGCTCGATAACGCCAGCCGAATGGCCGTGTGCGGTGTCCACAACGATCACGTCAACACCCGCTTCCACCAGGGCTGCAACACGTGCTTCGGTGTCGCCCCCGGTGCCCACGGCCGCGCCAACCCGCAGGCGACCCTGCTCATCCTTGCAGGCCAGCGGATAGTCCTTGGCTTTCTGGATGTCCTTTACGGTAATCAGGCCACGCAGCTCGAATTCGTCGTTGACCACCAGTACCTTCTCGATGCGATGGCGATGCAGCAATTCCTTGACCTCGTCCAGGTCGGCACCCTCGCGCACGGTTACCAGCTTGTCCTTGGGGGTCATAATGTCCGCCACACGGGTGTCCATGCGGCTTTCGAAACGAATATCGCGGCCGGTTACGATACCTACCAGGTCCCTGCCATCCACGACGGGCAGGCCGGAAATACTGTTGGCCATGGTAATATCGACCAGCTCTCGGACTGTGGTGGTCGGGGACACCGTTATGGGGTCCTTGACCACGCCACTTTCGAATTTCTTGACCTTGCGGACCGCAGCAGCCTGCTGCTCAACGCCCATGCTCTTGTGCATGATGCCGATGCCACCTTCCTGGGCCATGGCAATAGCCAGTTCGGATTCGGTAACGGTATCCATGGCAGCTGAAACCAGCGGAATGTTGAGGGTAATGCCCTTGGTCAACCGGGTTTGCAGATCGACGTGCTTGGGCAGCACTTCGGAATATCCCGGCATCAGGAGAACGTCGTCAAACGTGAGGGCTTCTTCGGCTATACGCAACATTGGGACCCGCCTTTGAGAAAGAACATGTGGAGGCCCGGCACCGCCGTTTTAAGGCGCTGTCTCAGCGCGTAACGGAACCGGTCACCTTAATCGGACTATTATAAATGTCGCAGCCGCGACAGTAAACCGGGCCAGGACCACCTGGATGCTGCATCTTGCTGAATTTCCGTTGGTTTTGGGAAGGCTCGCTAGCGGAAAACCCGTATGGTGACAGAGAAGGTTCTGATAACATGGCGTTTTTTACTGTCCGGAGACCCAGATGTACCCAGATGACTCGCCCACCGTTCGCCCCCGCGCCCTGACGGTCTCCGAACTCAACCGGCAAGCCCGACACCTGCTTGAAAGCAGTTTCATGCAAGCCTGGGTGGAAGGTGAACTGTCCGGTCTTTCCAGGCCCTCCTCGGGCCACTGGTACTTCTCCCTCAAGGATCAGCGTGCCCAGGTACGGTGCGCCATGTTCCGTGGCTTTAACCAGCGGCTCAGACAGACACCGAAAGAGGGCGACCAGGTACGGATTCGCGGCAAGGTCAGCCTGTATGAGGCCCGGGGCGATTACCAGATCATTGTCGAGCACCTGGAACCGGCCGGCCTGGGGGCACTGCAGCAGGCCTTCGACGCCCTGAAAGCCCGACTCTACGCCGAGGGACTGTTTGCGGCCGAGCGCAAGAAGCCGCTTCCGGTCACGCCCCGACACATCGGCGTAGTCACCTCACCCACTGGCGCAGCGATCCATGACATATTGACCGTGCTGGGCCGCCGCTGCCCAGGTATTCCGGTCACTCTCTACTCCACGGCCGTACAGGGCCAGGCGGCGACGGCAGGCATCGTCGACGCCATCAACCGGGCCATACGCCATAACCAGGCCGACGTACTGATCATCGGCCGGGGCGGCGGTTCCCTGGAAGACCTGTGGTGCTTTAACGAAGAGGCCGTTGCCCGCGCCATCGCAGCCTGCCCGATTCCCACCGTTAGCGCCGTCGGGCACGAAGTTGACGTCACCATCGCGGATTTCGTGGCCGACCTGCGCGCACCGACCCCATCAGCCGCAGCCGAAAAGATTTCACCGGACCAGTCCACCTGGATCAGTCGCCTGGACGAAACCCGCCACAGGCTCGTCCACGCAATGACCCGACAACTGCGCCAACAACAGACGGGCGTCAATCAGTTAACGTCCCGACTACGGGATCCACGGCGGCAACTACAGGAAAAAGCCCAGCGCCTGGACGACATGGAGTTGCGGTTCCGGCAGGCAATCAGCCAGCGCCTGGATAGCGAGCGAACCAGAAGTGACCACCTCCAGCAACGACTGCTGACCCACCGACCTGACCGGCGGATTGCTGAACACAGTCAACGCGTCGAATCAGTCCGCGAGCGCCTGCAGTCATCGTTGGGCCGGCAGCTGGAAACCCGCAGCCAGCGACTTGAATCCGCCGCCCGCACCCTTAACGCCGTCAGCCCCCTGGCCACCCTTGGGCGCGGCTACGCCATCATCGCATCGGATAACCAGACCGTGGTCCGCGATCCGGCCACGCTGGCTCCGGGGGACCGGATAAGCGCCAGGCTGGCCAGGGGCACGCTGAAAGCTACTGTCGACTCGGTCCATCCTGGCGCCGATGGGACCGAAGTTGACAACTGATTAGCCTTTGGTCTACTTCCTCTGCGTGCCAGATGGCTTACAGTCAGGTTCTCAAGTATCAAAAAAACAACAACCCGACTCCAAGCTATGAGAGGTGGACCAATGGACTACCAATCGGAATTCCGTCGCTCCGTGGACCAGCCAGAGGAATTCTGGCGAGAAAAAGCCCGCGCGATCGACTGGATACGCCCCCCGGAAGAAATCTGGAAAGCCAGCGAGAATGGCCACGGCCAGTGGTTTCCCGATGGTCTGATCAACTCCAGTGATGTCGCCCTGGATGCCAATATTCGCGCCGGTCGCGGCGACCAGAAAGCACTGATCTATGACTCCCCCGTCACCGACACCCAACAGAGCTTTACATACAACGAGCTGACCGACCAGGTGGCCCGTTTTGCCGGCGTACTCAAGGCACGCGGGGTGGGCCACGGGGACCGGGTGATTATTTACATGCCCATGGTGCCCCAGGCAGTGATCGCCATGCTCGCCTGCGCCCGGCTGGGGGCCATTCACTCGGTGGTGTTTGGTGGCTTTGCCGCCCACGAACTGGCAGTGAGGATCAGTGACGCCAAGCCAAAGGCCATTGTTACGGCCTCCTGTGGTATCGAAGTAGCCAAGGTTATTCCTTACAAACCACTGGTGGACCGCGCCATCGAGGAGGCTGACCACAAGCCGGAATTCTGCATTGTATTCCAGCGTCCCCAGGTGACTGCTGAACTTCAAGCCGGACGTGACGCGGACTGGGACCAGGAAATGGCGACCGCGACTCCGGCAGACCCCGTTCCTGTCGCCGCCACTGATCCGCTCTATATCCTGTATACCTCAGGTACCACCGGAAAGCCCAAAGGCGTGGTACGGGATAATGGCGGTCATGCCGTGGCGCTTCGCTACAGCATGGAACTGGTCTACGGCGCCGGGCCCGGCGATGTATTCTGGGCCGCCTCGGACGTGGGCTGGGTGGTCGGTCACAGTTATATCGTGTATGCGCCTTTGTTCATGGGCTGCACTACCATCCTCTATGAAGGCAAACCGGTAAAGACACCCGACGCCGGCGCTTTCTGGCGGGTTTGCCAGGATCACAAGGTGAACTACCTGTTTACCGCACCTACTGCTTTCCGCGCCGTCCGCAAGGAGGACCCGGAAGCCGACCTGATGGCGAAGTACGACATCAGTGCCCTGAAGCGACTCTTTCTGGCCGGCGAACGCCTCGACCCGTCCACCTACGAATGGCTCAAGGAACATACCAGCCTTCCGGTGCTGGATCACTGGTGGCAGACGGAAACCGGCTGGGCCATCTGCTGTAACCCGGTAGGCATTGAGGAAATGCGCACCAAGCCCGGTTCAGCGACCGTTCCCGCCCCTGGCTTCAATGTGCAGGTGGTTAGCCTCGACGGTCGCCCCATGCCCGCGGGCGAGCAGGGTCAGGTGGCCGTAAAACTGCCCCTTCCTCCTGGGTGCCTTTCTACGGTGTGGGGCGACGACGCCCGCTTTCGCAAGACCTATCTCGACCCCATTCCCGGCTTCTACAGCTCCGGAGACGGTGGCTTCATTGATGAGGATGGCTATGTGTTCATCATGGGGCGCACCGATGACGTGATTAACGTTGCCGGACACCGGCTCTCCACCGGCGAGATGGAAGAAGTGGTTGCCTCTCACCCTGCAGTGGCCGAATGCTGCGTGGTGGGTGCCCGCGATGAAATGAAGGGGCAGATTCCGGTGGGCCTGGTGCTACTGAAAGACGGCGCCACCATCGACCCGGACGAGCTGGAAGAAGAGCTGGTGGAAATGGTCAGGGACCGTATCGGCGCCATTGCCTGCTTCCGCCGGGCCATGGTGGTGGACCGCCTGCCCAAGACCCGGTCCGGAAAAATCCTGCGCCGCGTTATCCGTCAAATTGCGGACGGTGAGGAATGGTCTGTGCCGTCGACCATCGATGACCCCGCCATTCTCGAGGAAATCGACCAGAAGTTTCGCAACTGACCCCTTCACCGGGCCGTCCAAACAGAGCGAAAGCGAACTGATTTCGTTGAAAAAAGGGGGCGTCAGAGCCGTTTGAAAAAACCTTTGACGCCCCCGGAACTCGGTCTATACTGAAATTGCTGTGGAAAGACAGCGGTATTAAGTGAAAGTGTTACAACGCTCTGCCTCTCAGACGTTCGGTCACTCCTTCCCTCAGTACAACTGCCCTATCCCCAGCAAAACTGTGTCGGTGCCTTCTGTAGTTCAGCTGTCATAGTAATGCGGTTATCTATGGAGCGCCGGCACTCAGGAAAGGTCCCGTGAGGGCACAACGTTCAGAAACACAGGAAAGATCAATGTCTGACACAAAAACAGGCCACGTAAAGTGGTTCAACGAGTCCAAGGGTTTCGGCTTCATCGCCCAGGACGGTGGCAGTGACGTATTCGTTCACTACAGCGCAATCAACGCAAGCGGGTTCCGTACCCTGGCTGAAGGCCAGCAGGTGCAGTTCACCGTAACCCAGGGCCCGAAAGGTCCCCAGGCGGAAAACGTAACCCCGGTTTGAGGTTATGGTTTCCGGCCATTGCCCCTCACGGGCTTTGGACAAAAGAAAAGCCGGCAGTTGCCGGCTTTTCTGTATCCCGGGACCTGAACTTCGTCCAGGTCCCGGGAACGTCCGGTCTGAAATCAGGCCGTTGCGGCGGCAACAGACTCCGGTGCACCGACGTGGTTACCCACCGCTGACAACAGCGCCTGCAAGGTGGCAGAAGTTGTGTCTTCCGCCAGGGCGGCGGAACTGCGGATCTCGCCATCCACCACAATACGGATGCAGGCCAGCGCATTGGCGTTGGTGCCTTCGCCCAGAGCAAACTCATCGTAGGCTTCTACCGCCAGGGTGATACCATAGGTGTCCTGCAGTGCGGCAACGACCGCTTCCACCGCACCCAGGCCGTGCCCCTTCAGCTCAATGGCTGGCTGGCCAAACTTCACCGTAGCATTCACGCCCTCTTCATCACGGTGCAGGTCATAGGTGGTGAGACGCCATGCATTGTCCACCGCCAGGTAACGGTCCTCGAACAGCCGGTGGATGGTATGGGAGTCAATCTCGCCACCGTGAGTCTCCGCCTCTTTCTGGACACACTGACTGAACTCGATCTGCAACCAGCGCGGCAGGCTGATCTTGTAGTCCCGCTCCAGCACATGGGCGACACCACCCTTACCGGACTGGCTGTTGATGCGCACCACTTCCTCATAGCGGCGGCCCAGATCCTTCGGATCAATTGGCAGGTAGGCTACGTTCCACTTGTCGCCTTCCTTGCGATAGGCCAGACACTTGCGGATCGCATCCTGGTGGCTACCGGAGAAAGCGGTAAAGACCAGCTCACCCGCATACGGGTGGCGGGGGTGAGTGGAAATCTCGGTGCAGGCTTCCACCACATCCGTAATCTCGGCCATGTTGGACATATCCACCTTCGGATCTATGCCCTGGCTGTACAGGTTCATCGCCATGGTGACCAGGTCCATGTTACCGGTACGCTCACCATTACCCATCAGGGTACCTTCGACCCGGTCAGCACCGGCCATGACGGCCAGCTCGCCGGCAGCAACACCGCAGCCCCGGTCATTGTGGGTGTGCACGCTGATACTGACATGCTCACGACGCTGGATGTTGTCGCAGATCCACTCGATCTGGTCCGCGAACACATTCGGAGTGGCCATTTCCACGGTTGCCGGCAGATTGATAATAACCTTCTGGCCCTGGTCCGGGCGCCATACCTCGGTGACCGCGTCGATCACCTCGGCAGCATAGTCCAGCTCGGTACCGGTAAAGCTTTCCGGGGAATACTGGAAGGTCCAGTCCGTATCCGGGTAGCGGGCCGCAATTTCCTGCACCAGGCGGGCACCGTTGACAGCGATCTGCTTGATACCCTCACGGTCCATACCGAACACCTGCTCTCGCTGGACGGTGGAGGTGGAGTTGTAGACATGCACAATCGCCCGCTTGGCACCTTCCAGGGCCTGGTAGGTACGCTCGATCAGCTCGGGGCGGGCCTGGGTCAGTACCTGGATTCGAACGTCGTCCGGAATCCGGTTTTCTTCGATCAGTTTGCGGCAGAAGTCGAAATCCGGCTGGCTGGCCGCAGGAAAGCCGATTTCAATCTGCTTGAAGCCTACCTTGACCAGCAAATCGAACAGGCGCTGCTTCTGCGCAACCGTCATGGGCTTGACCAGGGCCTGGTTACCGTCACGCAGGTCTACCGCACACCAGTCTGGAGCCTTTTCGATAACCTTGTCCGGCCAGCGGCGGTCAGTTTTACGAACCGGCTGGAAGGGAATGTATTTGCTGTGATCGAAAGCCATGGTGTCTGCCCTTTTGCTAATTCGAGAGGTGTATCGCTATTTTTCTATAATAACGCAGATAACCGGGAATTTGATTGCTTTTTTGGTCAGCAATGGGACACTTAAGGCAACAATAATCCATTTTATCACCCAAGGGCGCCATATCATGCCAACAAGGTCCCGCGAAGTGCACAAACTGGATCGTACCGATCGTCGAATCCTCGAAGCCTTGCAGAGTGATGGTGCCCTCAATAACCAGCAGCTGGCCGAGGCGGTCGGACTCTCTCCCTCGCCGTGCCTGAGGCGGGTCCGGGCGCTGGAAGAAGCCGGCATTATCCTCGACCGGGTTACGGTGCTGGATCACAAGAAACTGGGCTTATCACTCACCGCCATCATCCTCATTGGCATGGACCGTCACACCCCGGAACGGTTCGAGGCCTTCGAGCAGCAGGTGGCCGATTATCCGGAGGTTCAGGAGTGCTACCTGATCACCGGCCAGGACGCAGACTACATGCTCAAGGTGGTCGTGCCGGATATGGACCATTACCACGAATTCCTGCTCAACCAGATCACTCGGATTCCGGGCGTCAGTGGCGTGCATTCCAGCTTCGTGCTGAGACGCGTGATTGACTCCACAGCCCTGCCCCTGAAATATCTCGAGGCCGAGGGATAACCGGTTCATTTCTGGCTCAGGGCACGTACAATAACCCTTTCACAGTCACTTACATTCCTTCGTTACGGAAACCATAATGCGAGCGAGCCGTTATCTGATTGCCACCCTCAAGGAAAACCCCTCCGATGCCGAAATCATCAGCCATCAGCTGATGCTGCGTGCCGGCATGATCCGCAAGCTGGCGGCAGGCCTGTACACCTGGTTGCCACTGGGATTGCGGGTATTGCGAAAGGTGGAGCGCATCGTGCGGGAGGAAATGGACCGCAGCGGGGCCCAGGAAGTACTCATGCCGGCGGTGCAGCCTGCGGAGCTGTGGCAGGAGTCCGGCCGCTGGCAACAATACGGTGGCGAGCTACTGCGCCTGAAAGACCGGCACGACCGGGATTTCTGTTTCGGCCCTACCCACGAAGAGGTCATCACTGACCTTATCCGCAACGAATTGAAGAGCTACAAGGAACTGCCGGCAAATTTCTACCAGATCCAGACCAAGTTCCGGGACGAACGCCGCCCCCGCTTCGGCGTTATGCGTGCCCGTGAATTCCTGATGAAGGATGCCTACTCGTTCCATGTCAGTGGCGAGTCCCTGGATGAGACCTATGAGGTCATGCATCGCACTTACTGCGCCATCTTTGATCGCCTGGGCCTGGACTACCGTCCGGTGGTGGCGGACTCCGGCGCCATCGGTGGCAACGCCTCCCACGAGTTCCATGTACTGGCTTCCTCCGGCGAGGACGAAATCGCCTTCAGCACCGACAGCGACTACGCCGCCAATATTGAAAAGGCAGAAGCCCTGGCACCGGCCGGTGATCGTCCGGCTCCGTCTGAAGCCATGACCGAGATCGCCACACCCGGCCAGACCACCATTGCTGCCATCGCCGAATTCCTCAAGGTGCCCGCTGAGAAGACCGTCAAGACCCTGCTGGTCAAGGCCGATGCTCCCGAAGGTGAGGAGGCGGGGCTGGTCGCGTTGATTCTGCGCGGTGACCACACCCTGAACGACATCAAGGCGGAAAACCTGGAAGGCGTGGCCGAGCCCCTGACCATGGCTACCGATGAAGGAATCCGGCGGGCCACCGGCTGTGCACCAGGTTCCATCGGGCCGGTTAACCTTTCGGTACCGATGATTGTTGACCGTACCGCTGCACACCTTGCGGATTTTGTCTGTGGAGCCAACAAGGAGGGCTACCACCTCACTGGCGTTAACTGGGAGCGGGACGTTCCCCTGGGCCGGGTGGAAGACCTGCGCAATGTCGTGGAAGGTGACCCCAGCCCGGATGGCAAAGGGACGCTCGAAATCCGCCGCGGTATCGAGGTAGGCCACATCTTCAAGCTGGGCAACAAATACAGCAAGGCCATGGGTGCTACCGTTCTGGATGAACATGGCAAGAGCGCTGTGCTGGAAATGGGCTGCTACGGCATCGGGGTATCACGGATTGTGGCGGCTGCCATCGAGCAGAACCACGACGACCGGGGTATCATCTGGCCCGAGGCAATCGCACCCTTTGAAGTGGCTATCGTCACACTGAACGGCCACAAGTCACCAGCCGTACAGGAAGCCGGCGAGAAGCTCTACGCCCAGCTTACCGAGGCCGGTTTTGATGTGCTCCTGGATGACAGGAACGAACGCCCGGGTGTGAAGTTTGCCGACCTGGAACTGATGGGCCTGCCCCACCGGGTGGTGGTTTCCGACCGGGGCCTGGGCGCCGGGACCCTGGAGTACAAGGGTCGACAGGACGCCGACAAGCAGGACCTGGCAGTGGATAACGTCCTGGACTTCCTGCTCGCAGCCTCGCCCCGCCACCGCTCGTAGAGCCCTCTCCTTGCAGCCGGCCTGAGACCCCTCACCTCCTCAAGGCTGGCTGCGAGGCCCCTGCCCTGAATCAGGCTGAAAAATCCAGTCCGCAGGCCTTTGGAACGACGCCGGGCTCCATTTCCAGCAACACGCCGTAACGCGCTAGCACATCGTCCCGGATGCGTCCGGCCAGTTCGAGTATTTCCTTGCCACTTCCCCGGGAATGGTTCACCAGCACCAACGCCTGGCGATGGTGTACGCCCACCGTCCGGTTGCGATACCCTTTCCAGCCGCACTGATCAATCAGCCAGCCGGCAGCGAGTTTGACGCCACTGTCCGTCGGGTAGGCCACGATATCCGGCCACTCAGCTTTTAATGCTTCCCATTGCTCTGATGTTACCACCGGGTTCTTGAAGAAGCTGCCAGCGTTCGGCAGTTGTTCCGGGTCTGGCAGTTTGCGCCGGCGAACGGCCATCACCGCCTCCGCCACTGCCAGGGGGGAGTCCGGGGATTCCCCGTCAAACCATTGGGCCAACTCGCCATACCCCAGCTCGAACGCACGGCTGCGACTCAGGCGCAGGCGGATTTCCAGGATCAGATACCGGTCGGGTTGCTGCTTGAACAAGCTGTCCCGATATCCGAAAAGGCAGTCATCCTTATCGAGGGTCACTGGCTCACCGGTTTGCCGGTCCCAGGCGAGCAGACTGACAAACGAGTCCGATAACTCGACTCCATAGGCGCCAATGTTCTGAACCGGTGCCGCCCCGGCGGTACCGGGTATCAGGGCAAGGTTCTCGATACCACGATAGCCGGCACCGGCGGCATAGAGAACTGCCTGATGCCAATTTTCCCCGGCGGCCAGCACCAGCGTCGCCTCATCTCCATTTACTGCCTCCCAGCGCTTGCCCCGCAGGGCCATATGCAGGACAAGTCCCGGGAAGTCGTCACAGAAGATCAGGTTGCTACCCCCACCGACCACCTGTACCTGTAGTCCTTCCCAGCTGGCCCAGGACAGTGCCGTGCAGGCATCTTCCGGGGTTTCAGCATTGACCAGGTAGTGGGCCGTGGCCGGGGTCGCCATGGTGCTTAGCGACTGAAGGTCAGCATTCTCAATCAGGTGACGGGGGCGCATCAATCAGTCCAGGCGAGTCCGAATGTCGGCCAGCAGGCCCTCGCTGGCCTGGTGAATCAGGTCCAGTACGTGGTCGAAACCATCGTCACCGCCGTAGTAAGGATCCGGCACTTCGGTTACGGTACTGTCGGGCAGGTAATCCAGGAACAGACGGGGCTCTGTGCCGCCCTGCTGCGTCCACACATCCCGGATGTCCGCCAGGTTCTGACGATCCATGGTGAGGATATAGTGGAACGCCTCCAGGTCCACCGGGCGGAACTGGCGGGCGCGAAGATGGCCAATATCGATACCTCGTTCAGCCGCAGCCTTGCGGGCACGCTCATCCGGTGCTGAGCCTACGTACCAGTTGCCGGTTCCACAGGAGTCCACCTCCACGAGGTCCGCCAGTCCATGTTTTTCCAGGTGCTTGCGGAACACGCCCTCAGCAGTCGGTGACCGGCAGATATTGCCGAGGCACACGAACAATACCCGAATCGGGTCGCTCATTGGATTCTCCTTTGTCAGTGCTTTAACGCCAGGTATTGCCGGACCCGCTCGAGGTCTTCGCGGGTATCCACACCGGCCGGGGGGGGCTCTCTTGCCTCACTGACGTGGATACGTTCTCCCTGGTAGAGAGCCCGCAGCTGCTCAAGGCTCTCAGTGAGTTCCGTAGGGGCCGGCGGCCAGCTTACGAACCGATGCAACAGACTGACCCGGTAGCCATAGATACCGATATGCCGCCAGGCACGGTAGCCTTCAGGCAATTGCTCGGGCACCTTGTTCGCCTGCCAGTCAGCCCGGGACCAGGGCACCGGCGCCCGACTGAAATAATGGGCATAGCCGTCGTGGTCCCGCACAACTTTCACGACGTTTGGGTTAAACAGTTCTGCGGGTTCATGAATGCGTTCGCACAGGGTCGAGATCGCCGCTTCAGGGTATTCTTCGAGGGCATCGGCGACCTGGTTGATCAGGGCAGGCGGAATCAGGGGTTCATCGCCCTGGACATTCACTACCCTGGCATCGTCGGCAAGGCCGAGGCGGGCGACTACTTCCTGCAACCTGTCGGTACCACTGGCGTGGTCCCGGGAGGTCATCAATACTTCGGCGCCAAAGCCGTGGCATGCCTGCTCGATACGCTCGTCGTCGGTGGCCACCAGAACCCGGCCAGCCCGGCTCTTGCAGGCCTGCTCGTATACGTGGCGAATCATCGGCGCGCCGCCAATATCCGCCAGCGGTTTTCCGGGCAGCCGGGACGAGGCGAAACGGGCGGGAATGACTACGGTAAAAGACACGCTGTCACCCAAGTGAACGGTCGACGCGCTCTTCGGCGCTCAGGGTACGGGCCTCACTGGCCAGCATCACCGGGATACCCTCGCGGATGGGGAAGGCCATGCCATCGGCATAGCACACCATCTCATTCCGCTCCCGGTCCAGTTTGAGGTCGCCTTTGCACACCGGGCAGGCCAGCATGGCAATCAGTTTCTTGTCCATGTCATGTCTCTCGTAATAGGGAAGCATCCAGGCCACGGGCGGCCAGTTTCCGGTCAAGGACCCGGTCTACTGCGGCACCGAACCCGGCTGGCAACTGGGGCGCCACATCCAGGACCCAGCAGCGCTCGTTGGCGAAAGGCTGAATCTTGACAGCGTCCTTGGCTGTCATCAACACAGGGCGCTCATCGCTGGTGGCGATATCCTGTTCAGTATATCGGTGATGGTCCGGGAACGCGCGGCCCTCGACCTCGGCACCCAGATCCCGGAGCTGATCGAAGAAACGCCCCGGGTTGCCGATACCCGCCAGAGCCACACATGACCGCCCCTTCAGCCAGGGTCCGGCGGCTTTCGTGACTCCGGTCAGCAGGTGGCGCACCCCTGCAGGATGAAGCATCATGGCGTAGCGCCTGGGGTGTTCCGGCACGCGCTCTCCCGGAACACCATTGACGACCACCAGGTCAACATCCTGCAACCGCCCGACCGGTTCCCGCAAGGGCCCAACTGGCAGGCTGGCACCGTTGCCGACACCCCGCGCCCCATCAAAGACAGAAATCTCAACGTCCCGGGCCAGGGCGTAGTGCTGAAGTCCATCGTCACAGAGCAAGAGGTTGCCCAGGCCCTGATCGAGGGCCATGCGAGCCGAAGCCAGCCGTTGGGGGTGAACCACCACCGGGCAGGCGGTCTGGGCCGCCAGCATAACCGGTTCATCTCCCGCCTCGGCCGGGTTAGTGTCTGGTCCCACCAGCAAGGGGACATCGCCGGTGTGCTTGCCGCCGTATCCGCGTGACAGGATAACCGGTCGCCAGCCCTGCTCCCGGAAATGGGAAGCCAGCCAGGCCGTCAACGGAGACTTTCCGGTACCGCCCACGGTGATATTACCCACCACTACTACCGGCACCGGCAGCGGCTCCGCCGAGCTCGTCAGCCGGTTACGACGCCAGCTGGCCACCGCCTGGTAAAGCCAGGAAAGTGGCCACAGCGGCCACAGGAGCGCCCGCCTTCCATACCACAACCGTTCGGTCAGATCCGTCATTCGCCTTCACTGAATTGCATCTGATGAAGCTGGGCGTAGGCGCCGCCAGCCTCCAGCAATTGCCGGTGGTCGCCGTCTTCCACGATCTGGCCGGACTCCATGACCAGGATGCGGTCGGCCTTTTCGATGGTGGACAGCCGGTGGGCAATGACCAGGGTGGTACGTCCTTCCATCACCACCTCCAGCGCTTCCTGGATGTGGCGTTCGGATTCGGTGTCCAGCGCGGAGGTGGCCTCATCCAGGATCAGTATGGGCGCGTCCTTCAGCAGTGCCCGTGCAATTGCCAGGCGCTGTCGCTGACCGCCGGACAGCATGACGCCGTTGTCGCCCACCATGGTGTCGAGCCCCTCTGGCATCCTTTCAATAAATTCCATGGCGTGGGCCTTGCGGGCAGCTTCGACAATTTCTTCCCGGGAGCGGTCCCGCAACGAGCCATAGGCAATGTTGGCAGCAATGGTGTCATTGAACAGCACCACATTCTGGGTAACCAGGGCGATCTGCGCCCGCAGTGCGCTCAGACTGAATTCGGTGATCGGGTGCCCATCGATAAGGATCCGGCCCTGATAATACTCATAGAACCTCGGCAGCAGACTCACCATGGTGGATTTGCCACTGCCCGACCGGCCAACCAGTGCCACGCTCTGACCCGCCGGGATGTTCAGGTTGATGTGGTGAAGCACATCGTCCAGGTTGTCCTGATAGCGGAAGCGGACATCGTCAAACCGGATCTCGCCCTGGACCCGTTCCGGCGCATACTGGCCATCATCCCGCTCCGGTTCCTCATCCATCGTGCCAAAGACATCATGGGCGGCGGCAACGCCTTTCTGTATCTTGCTGTGTACGGAAGTAACCTGCCGGATGGGCTTGGCCATGGTGGCCGCTGCGGTAATAAAGGCGACCAGCTCACCGGTCGTCATGGTGCCGCGGATTTCAGGCGACAGCATGACCCAGACCAGGGCGGCAATCGCGAAGGCCACAAGTACCTGCACCACCGGCGTAGCAATCGCCTGGGTGGATGCCATTTTCAGCCCCTGCTTCATGGTGCGGTCGGCGACGTCGGCAAAACGCTCTCGCTCGTACTCCTCACCGCCAAAGGTGCGCACAACCCGATAACCGGTTATGGACTCCGACGAGACATGGGTTACATCCCCCATGGAACTCTGGATACGCCGGCTGATCTTGCGGAAACGCTTGCTGGCATAACTCACTACAAGACCAATCAACGGGCCGATTGCCACGAACACCAGGGTAAGCTTCCAATTGGTGTAGACCATGAAAATCAGCAGGCCAACAATCGTCAGCCCTTCCCTGAGCAATATGGTAACGGCACTGGTAGTGGCATCGGCTACCTGCTCGACATTAAAGGTGAGCTTCGACACCAGACGGCCAGAGGCATGGTTGTCAAAATAGCGGGAGGGTAATGCCAGCAAACGATCAAAGACCTGTTTACGCAGGGCATTGACCACATGGCGACCGACGTAGGCAATGAAGTATTGCCCCATAAAGGTCCCCACACCCCGAAAGGCGAAGACGCCCACAATCAACCCGGTCAGCATTATGCGGTTCTGTGCGCTGGGGTTCTCGATAGCCTCGATCACGTACTCCATCGATGCAGCCATCCCCGTGGATGCAGCGGCATAGATGATATTGCCAACGACCGCCAGCGAAAACGCGATCCAGAATGGCTTGACGTACTTGAGCAGACGCCGGTAGGTCTGCCAGTTGGAAGCTTCAGCTTGGTTCATTGCCCTGCCAGGTGGTTGCCGGATTTGAGGAACCTCTGATCGGAACAGACCAGGGGTTCCCTATGAATCATCCGATGTAGGATCCGTGGTGAAACTGATCCGGGTAAAGCCAAGCTTGCCGGCAACATCCATGGCCCGGATGACAAACTCGTGAGCCGTTCGCGCATCCGCCGTAATCACGAACGGAAGGGCCTTGCTGTCACCGGCGACGTCAAGGATCGCCTGCTCCAGGGTTCCTCGCCGATTATTGATCAGTGTGCGGCCATTCACAATGTAATGCCCATCAGCGTTTATCACCAGATCAATCTGCTCAACCTCCGTTGTCACTGGTTCGCCATCCGCTTGCGGTAACTGGATATTGAGATGGGTATCATTGGGCAGTGTGGTGGATACCATCAGGAAAATCAGCAACAGGAACACCACATCGATCAGTGGCGTCAGATCGACGCCCACTTCACGGCTACGCTGGCGTTGGAATTTCACGGCCGTCAGGCTCCCTCAACGTCAATTTCGCGATCACCATGGACCACTTCCACCAGGCGGATTGCTTCCTGCTCCATGCCCACTACCAGCGCCTCAATGCGACGGATCAGGTAGCGATGGGCAATCAGTGCGGGGATAGCCACGGTGAGACCGGCTGCGGTTGTCACCAGCGCTTCCGAGATACCGCCAGAGAGGGTTGCAATATTGGCGGCGCCCGCGCCCTGCATCCGTGAGAAAACCTTGATCATGCCAATGACGGTGCCCAAAAGGCCCAGCAGCGGAGCGATGGTAGCAATCGTGCCAAGAGGGTTCAGGAACCGTTCCAGGTCATGGATGACCTGGGCCGCTTCCTGTTCAATGCTTTCCTTCATGACCTCGCGACCATGCTTGGCGTTCATCAGGCCACTGGCCAGCACCCGCCCGGTGGGCGAAGAGGCCTGCAGGGCCTTGAGCTTGCGGCCGTTGAGTTCCCGCGCCTTGATCCAGCGCCAGAGCTCAGCCATGACATCCGGTGGCGCCACGCGGGACGGACGCAACGTCCAGAGCCGCTCCAGGATAATGGCCAATGCCAGAATGGAGCACAATACAATAGGCACCATCACGATGCCGCCCGCTTTCAGAAGCTCAAACACGCACAGTCTCCCCTGATCTGTTACAAGCGGCGCTACTTTAGCATAGCCACGAAATCAGACCACATCCGAACGCGACGTATGGGAAGGATTACTCACTACGGGTTGGAGACGGCCGCTCCGGAGCCCGTATCCAGAAGGATCCGCCCTGCCTCCACTCCGTGATATCGGCCCCTCCCTGCCCCAGGTCCAGGCGCAGCGCGCCGGAGGTAGCCGTATTCAGCAGCTCACTGCCCGCGTCATGGTAGCGGGCAACCACTTCCGGATGCGGGTGGCCGTACCGGTGGCGATAACCGGCGGTGAAAATGACCCGCTCCGGCGCAAGGCCATTCACGAACTTCGGCCCGGAGGATGTTTTGCTGCCGTGATGCGGCGCCACCACTGTGAGCTCGCCAGCGCGCCCGGCAAGCCCGGGATGGTCCGCCATCAACTGTTGCTCCGTGATGCGGGAAATATCCCCGGGCAGGAGCACCTGGTGACCGGCATAGGCAAGAATCAACACGCAGGAGCGATCATTGGCATCTGCACCGGTAAGGCGCTGTTCGGCTTGCCAAAAGCTTACCGTCACCTGCCCGACCAGCAGTGGCGACTGACCTCGGCAGGGCTCGGCCGCTTCAGCGGCGTCACCCGAAAGACGGCCAGGCTCCCCGGCAATAATCCGGCCAGGCCTGAACTGGGTCAGCAACTCGGAAAGACCACCGGCATGATCCCGGTCACCATGGCTGACCACCAGGGTGTCTATCGTGTTCACCCCGATACGCTCTAACGAAGGCCTCAAAACCTCCGACACGGCATTGTAACCAGACGCAGACTCCGGCCCGGTATCGTAAAGCAGGCTCTGGTCCTGGTGGTGCACCAGCACCGACAACCCCTGCCCCACATCCCATACCCAGATTCTCGGCGTTGGCTGCCACCGGGTGTGGCTGGTACTCCCATGAAGTACCAGCAGCAGGACGGTCATCCCGCTGCTGGCCAGTCGGAATCGGTTTTCCGGCAGCCACAGCGCCAGCAGAACCATAATAGCGACGATAGATGCTATCCATACCGGCAATCGCCCTGCGGGCAGCTCGATCTGTGCAAGTTGCACCAGAACCCACCACAGGCTGCCGAGCACAGCGTCAAGCACGACATGCACTGGCCCCGGCAGGAACCCTCCGGTGACCAGGAGGATGGCACCAACCCCCAATAACAGAGGCATAACCAACAGGGAAAGCCAGGGGATAGCGACAATATTGGCCAGCAATCCGGCCCAGGCGGCGCCCTGGCCCAGTATTGCGAGGATGGGCCAGAGCCCGGCGAATACCGCAGCCTGGGCCAGCACCAGGGCCATCACAGGGCCCGGCCTGCCGTGTAGCCGACTGAACATCAGGATCAATATTGCGACGGCGCCAAACGACAACCAGAACCCCTGATCCAGCGGCCCAAGTGGGTCTGTCACCAAGACCAGCCCGAGCGCCATCAACCAGGCCTGCCAGGGCCCGGTGATACGACCACCCAGTATCAGCCAGCCGGCAATTGCCACCATCAGCATTGCCCGCCTGGTAGGCACTGTGAAGCCTGCCAGCAAGGCGTAACCCACGGCCGCCGCAACCACCAACAGCCAGGTCCCATGCCGCTGGCCGGGCAGTAAGGCACCTCGGGTGGGCAGTCGGGCGAACAGGCCACGCAGTAAAAGTCCGGTGATACCCGCCACCAACCCGAGGTGGAGCCCTGAAATTGCCACCAGGTGGACAGTGCCAGTTGCTTGCAGCACGTCCCAATGGGCATTGTCCAGTTGCCCCCGGTAACCCAGCAGCAACGACAGCGTCAGGGCCTTGTGGTCTGTGCCATCGAGTGCTGCATCGGCAGATTGCACCAGGCGTTGCCGCCAGCGATGGTAATGGCATGCCAGCCCACAGGAGCCAGCCGGGTTTGCCAGGACGTTGCGAACCGATCCGGTAGCACCATAACCCTTGCGGAACAGCCAGGTTTCATAACGAAAGCCCCCCGGATTAACCACTCCATGGGGCCGCTTCAATACGACCGTGGCCGTCATGGGGGTGGGTACCGCGAGCGTTGTATCGTCGCCATACCAAGCGAGGCGAAGACGCCCTGGAACTCCGCTGGGACGATTACCGTCAAGACACAGGCTGAAACGCACACTGCCCCAGGCACCAGGTGCGGGGGCTGAGCAGAGATAGCCGGACACGGTGAGTGGCTGACCTTCAAGGGCCGGGTCCAGGCGGTCCGAGAGGCGCCATTGCGCGAACAGGGACGACCAGGCAAGTCCTGCCAGCAAGCAGCAGAGAATCAACACAACCGGGGTGGGTAAAAGCCTGCGCCTTGCGGCAATCACTATCAGTACCAGCCCGGTACAGAGCAGTACCCATGGTGGCGTAAAAAGCCCGGAGTAAAGTATGATGACGCCGCAGGCAAAGGCGGCGATCCGTGTCCCCATCAATCGGACCGTCCCTATCCAGACAAGACGCTTTCCTTCGTCTTGTGTGTCCAGTCAAGCAAGCACGCGGGCCCGGCTACTGACGTTTCCGGAGCACCCCGGCAAACAGGCTTTTCTTCGTTATGCCGAAGAAGTTCATGAAACGCTATATCCCGTCACCGGAAAGGGTGCGCTCTATTGAGTCACTGCACTTTCTCGGGGATATTGTCCATGAGCCCAACCTGTGGCACATAAACCGGCACAGTGTCGCCCGCGCGTTTCTTATCGGCGTCTTTCTGGCGTTTATTCCAATGCCCTTCCAGATGCTGGCGGCGGCATTCGGTGCTGTAATGCTCAACGCCAACCTGCCGTTATCTGTGGCGCTGGTGTGGATCAGTAACCCGCTCACCATGCCGCCCATTTTCTACTTCAACTACAAAATCGGAGCAATGCTGCTGGACCGACCGGTTATTACGTTCGAGTTCCAGCTGTCCTGGCACTGGCTCAGTGAGCGCATCGTGGAAATCGGCATTCCCCTTTATATTGGCTCTGTGGCGGTGGCTACGGTAGCTGGTTGCGCCGGCTACCTGGTCATCCAGTATCTCTGGCGAAGGAAGGTACGCAAGGACTGGCGACGACGCCGCAGCGAGCTATGAGGCCACCGGCAGCGGATGCAGCCTGCCCTGCTCCAGCTTGAGCACACGACCCAGGCTTCGCGCCATTGACATGTCGTGGGTCACGACCACGAACGCAATACCCAGCCGGTCCCGTAAGCCTTCAATCAATCGCTGAACACTTTCACCGGTCTGTTCGTCCAGGTTACCGGTGGGTTCGTCCATCAGCACACATTCCGGCTCGTTCACCAGGGCGCGAGCGATGGCCACCCGCTGACGTTCGCCACCTGACAACTCCCCCGGCTTATGGGCCAGGCGCTCGCCCAGTCCTACCTGGTCCAGCATGGCATCAGCCTTCTGACCGGCCTCGCGCACAGACATTCCGCCGAGGGTACAGGCCAGCATGACGTTCTCCCGGGCTGAAAACTCCGGCAGCAGGTGGTGAAACTGGTAGACAAACCCCAGGTGCTGGTTACGGAAACGGGCACGCCTGGCCTCGCTCATGCGGTGGATCTGCTCGCCACAGATACTGATATCACCGGTGGAAGGCTTGTCCAGCCCGCCCAGCAGGTTCAGCAAGGTGGTCTTACCGGCACCGCTGCTACCGACAATGGCGACCGTTTCCCCGGCGCCAACCGTCAGCGAAATATCGGAAAAGATGGTCAGGGTGGCCGGCCCCTCTTTGTAGGTGCGGGTCAGGTTACGGCACTCAATGACCGGGCGTACGTCGGTTTGCATGTCAGTGTCCTTATTCATACCTGAGGGCCTCCGCCGGGTCGACACGGGATGCCCGCCAGGCCGGATACAGCGTCGCCAGAAGGCTCATGACAAGTCCGGCGCTACTGATAATGGCTACATCCAGCCACTGCAGGTCCGACGGCAAGTAACTGATGAAATAGACATCGGCGTTCAGGAACTGATGATTGAGGAGGCACTCCAGTCCGCTGATCAGGTCACTGATATAAAGTGCTCCAAGGATTCCCAGCCCCGTGCCCACGAGGGTCCCGAACACCCCGATGATGGCACCCTGAATCATGAAGATACGCATGATACGGCCAGGAGTGGCCCCCATGGTCCGCAAAATTGCGATGTCGCCAGTCTTGTCCGTCACCACCATGACAAGGGTTGAAACGATGTTGAACGCCGCTACAGCAACGATGAACATCAATAGCAACCCAATAATGGTCTTCTCCATCTGGATGGCACTGAACAGGCTGCCATGGGTGCGTGTCCAGTCAGAAATGTAATAGCGCCCGCCCAGGCTGAGAGCTGCTTCTTCCACCACTGCCGGGGCGGCAAACAGATCGTCCACCAGCAAGCGCACACCTTCGGCGAGCCCCCCGGTGCGCATCAGCTTGCCTGCGTCATCCATGTGAATGAGCGTGTAATTACCATCAAGCTCAGCGCCGGTACTGAAAATACCGGCAACGGTAAAGCGCTTGAGCCTCGGCATGACCCCCGCGGGACTGACCGAGGCTTCCGGCAGTACTACGGTCAACTTGTCGCCAACCTGGAGCCTCAGGCTTGCTGCCAGTGGCCGGCCAACGATGATGCCAAACTCACCGGACTTCAGGTCGCCCAGGCTCCCCTCAATCATCTGGCTGGAAATAATGGAAACCGAGTCTTCCTGTTCCGGGATAATGCCCTTGATCAGTACACCGCGGACGTTGCCTCCGCCGGTGACCATGCCCTGGCCCTCAATGAAAGGCGCAGCGGCCAGCACCCGCGGATGCTCTGTTACCCGACTGTCCACTGTTTCCCAGTCCGCAAGGTAAGGGTCCCCTTTTACGACAGCATGGGGCACCATACCCAGAACCTTCTCTTTCAGCTCCCGGTCAAAGCCGTTCATCACCGACAACACGATGATGAGCACCGCCACACCCAGCATCAGTCCAATCATGGACGTCAGGGAAATAAAGGAGATGAAATGATTCCGTCGCTTGGCTGCGGTGTATCGCAGCCCGATATAGAACGAAAGGGGTCGGAACATACAGGTCGCCTGTCACTACCGGAAGTCGAATCGGATGCTTCCGCCTGTGTTGCCATCGGGAAGCTGCTAAACTGTTCAAAAAACGGGTATTCTGCCGCAAACAGCGTTCCGGTGCGAGCCAAGGCTACCCTGGATCGCCGCAGCCCCGAAATGCCCTGATAACAGACACCAGCGCGGAGCCAGGATGACCCCCGACTCACACACAACCGACCGTCGCGATTTCTTCCGCATCGCCGATCGCATCGGCCTTGAGTACTACCCGCTACCGGTCGGTGGTCCGGCAAACAGCGATCCCTTCAGTGAAGACCACCTGGACGGACTCAGGTCAGAACTGAAACGCATGGACCAGGATTTTCGCAATCAGCTTCCGGTGCTGGCTGAGCGAGACCGCCTGGCTGCTGGCCTGCTCAAGTCCCTGAACGGCAAGGTTGATACGCTGGCGCGCATTATGGCCTTTGAGCAAAATCCGTTGCAACCGCAACAGTGGCGTGACGTCACCCTCAGTGAAGGCGGTGTAAGTTTTCTTGTGCCCCGGGGGGAGTTTTCAGCAGGCGACGCCCTGGCCCTCAGGCTGACCCTGCCACCAGAACTTTACCGGCCCCGGGCCCGGGCTGAGGTGGTCGAAGTCTGTCCCGTCGCGAAAAATGGGGAGCTTGAAGAAATACATACAACCTTCAGGGACATATCCGAGGCGGACCGCCAACAGATTGCGAAACACGTCATGCGATGGCAGATTCGCCAGAGACAGGGCGGTCATACGTCGCAATAATGGGCCCGATAATTACAGAAGTTTCAGGAGAACTGACCATGAACAAACTGATGTCCGCGGCGATCGCTGCGAGCCTGGCCATTTCCGCCCTGAGCACCGGGTTTTCCCAACCGGCGCAGGCAGAGCAGGTCAAGGTGCCGGTGATGTCCCAGGGTGACCGGACTGCCATGACCATGCCCAGCACAGGCCAGTCCCGTGAAGCCGTCCGGCAAAGGTTCGGTGATCCGGTCAGTGTTTCCGGTCCCGTGGGTGACCCGCCGATTTCCCAGTGGCACTACGACAATTTTGTGGTCTATTTCGAGTACAACCACGTTATTCATGCTGTCGCCCGGCATAATCGCTGAGTCATTCCCCTTCAGGCTGTGACGGGCGATGTCAAACCGGTAGAATGCGGCCCGTCTGCGTCGAACCCGCCAAGGGTTTCTCACCTGAACCACTGACAGGATGGTTGCTATTTTGACTTCGACACGCGTGATGCCTGCCGAATGGGCACCCCAGAGTGCCGTCATGTTGACCTGGCCTCACCCCGGTACTGACTGGTTCAGTTGCATGGAGGAGGTGGAACCCGTATTCCTGGCTATTGCACGGGCGGTGCTCCGGTTCCAGAACCTGTTAATCAGCTGCGAGCAGGTTTTCCGGGCCGAGCGCCTGGACCGGGAGCTCAACCAGTGGGCACGGGAAAACAACCTGCCTGGTCGCGCCCATTGCGTCGCGGCTCCAGCCAACGATACCTGGGCACGGGACCATGGTCCGCTCGCGGTAACCACACCGGACGGTACCCGGTTAATGGATTTCCGCTTCAATGCCTGGGGTGGCAAGTTCCCGTGGGAAAAGGACGACGCCCTTAACCAGCACCTGGCGGTGGCAGGTTGCTTCGGCGACACTCCGCTGGAAAGGGTGGATTTCGTGCTCGAAGGGGGCTCCATCGAGTCCGACGGCGAGGGAACGGTCATGGTCACCAGTGAATGCCTGATGACACCGACACGTAATCCGGATTATGACCGTGCGGGTATCGAGGCATTACTGGATGAAACCCTGGGCGCAAAGCGCGTGCTCTGGCTTAACCACGGCTACCTGGCCGGGGACGACACCGACAGCCATATCGACACGCTGGCTCGCTTCGTAAGCCCGGACCATATCTGCTTTGTCCGCTGTGAAAACCCCGAGGACGAGCATTATCCGGCCCTCAGTGCCATGGAGGAGGAGCTTCGACAGTTCCAACAGGCAGATGGCTCACCGTACCACCTCGCCCCCCTGCCCTGGCCGGACGCCATCAATGACAATGAAGGCGAGCGACTGCCGGCCACCTACGCCAACTTCCTGATTATCAATGGGGCGGTACTGGTACCAGTCTATGACTTGCCCCAGGACCAAGCAGCACTGATCACCTTCCGGGAGTTGTTCCCGGACCGGGAGATTGTGCCGATTCCCTGCCGCCCCCTGATTGAACAGCACGGTAGCCTGCATTGTGTGACCATGCAGTTGCCTGCGGGAGTTGTTGAACTATGAGCCCGAACAAACTCCGCGTCGCTGCTGTCCAGCAGGCCTGCGACAGCAACAAGGAATCCAGCCTGGCCACCACCGAACGCCTGGTCCGCGAGGCCGCATCAGGCGGTGCCCAGCTGGTCGTCCTGCAGGAGTTACACGCCACACTGTATTTCTGCCAGACCGAGGATACGGCCGTGTTCGACCTGGCAGAGCCCATCCCCGGACCAACCACGGAACGACTTGCCGCCCTGGCCCGGGAACTGGGCATCGTTCTGGTAGGCTCGGTATTCGAGCGCCGAATGAACGGCGTTTATCACAACACTGCCGTGGTACTGGAAAAGGATGGAACCCTGGCCGGCATCTATCGCAAGATGCATATCCCGGACGACCCCGGTTTCTACGAGAAGTTCTACTTCACCCCTGGCGACGCCACGTCCAATGATGGCCTGAGCGGTTTCACGCCCATTGAAACCTCGATTGGCCGCCTGGGTATCCTGGTGTGTTGGGATCAGTGGTACCCGGAAGCTGCCCGCCTGATGGCACTGGCAGGTGCCGAAGTGCTGATCTATCCCACCGCCATCGGCTGGGACACCACTGATAATCCCGATGAGCAGTCCCGCCAGCTCGAGGCATGGGTTACCGTCCAGCGTGGCCACGCCGTGGCCAACAACCTGCCGGTGATCGCCCCCAACCGCATTGGCACTGAGCCGGACCCGAGTGGCCAGAGTGCCGGTATCCGGTTCTGGGGCAACAGTTTCATCTGCGGCCCCCAGGGGGAGTTCCTGGCGCGGGCGGATGACCGGAAGGAGGAGATTCTCACCGCTGAAATCGATCGCCAGCGAAGTGAGTCCATCCGGCGCATCTGGCCGTACTTCAGGGATCGCAGGATTGACGCTTATGGCGACCTGCTCAAGCGCGTCCGGGACTGAACCCACGATACAGGGCACTCCATGAAGAAACTGATCGATGCCGCAATTACCGAGCTGAATCACATTGTCCTCGGTAAGGAGCAGCAGATCCGACTAGCCCTGTGTGGCCTGCTGGCCAGGGGGCACTTGCTGATT
>Ga0098065_1000294_pt1 | contig 25056 bp, 19 predicted proteins | sample 25_taG_FD_75062 | JGI IMG/M metagenome (GOLD analysis project Ga0098065, IMG submission 75062) | Marine viral communities from Cariaco Basin, Caribbean Sea - 25_WHOI_OMZ | ecosystem: Environmental > Aquatic > Marine > Oceanic | place: Caribbean Sea: Cariaco Basin | collected 2014-11-08 | reverse complement strand
GATACTAATTTCAGGAGTCAGTAGTTTTCTATCGATGGTCTCAGCAACCACTTCTTCAAACTTTCGTTTAAAATTATCATATTCTTCTTCCTTAATGGTTAGTCCCGCTGCATACATATGGCCTCCAAACTGCTCGATATGCTCCTGGCAAGCCTCTAACGCATTATAGACATCAAAACCTTTTACAGATCTTGCCGACGCTGCCAGCTTATCTCCACTTTTGGTAAAAACCAATGTTGGGCGATAATAGGTTTCTGTAAGTCTACTTGCCACAATCCCAATAACTCCTTTATGCCAGTGATCGGCATAAACAACGGTACTTAAACGTTCTTGCTCCTCTAACTCTTCAATTTGTACTAAAGCCTCAGCGGTAATTGATTTATCCGTATCTTTTCTATGGGAATTATGATATTCTATTTCAGAAGCAAATTGCTGTGCTTGTGCTTCATTTTCTTCAGTAAGTAGCTCGACCGCATGCAAACCATGTTTCATCCTTCCGGCAGCATTTATTCGCGGGGCGATCACAAAAACCACATCTGTAATGGTGATAGTTTCCTTTTTAAGCTGACTCAATATCGCTTTAAAGCCTTGTCTTGGCGCCACATTAATCACGTGCAAACCATGATAGGCTAAAATGCGGTTTTCTCCAGTAATGGGTACAATATCAGCACCAATTGCAGTAGCCACCAAATCCAAATAAGGTAATAATACCTGTATACTATCCCCACGTTTTTCTGCCAAAGCCTGTATGAGCTTAAAACCAACTCCGCATCCACACAATTCTTTATAAGGGTATTCACAATCTTCCCGTTTAGGATCTAGTACTGCAGCCGCTTGAGGAATTTTCTCACCCGGACGGTGGTGATCGCAAATCACAAAATCAATACCTTTTTCCCTGGCATAGGCGACTTTATCGATGGCTTTAATTCCGCAATCTAACGCTATAATTAGACTAATATCGTTATCGGCAGCAAAATCGATTCCCTGGTAGGAAACCCCGTAGCCCTCGTTATAGCGATCTGGAATATAGGTAGCTACATTTGGATAGCGCGTTTTTAAGTACGAAGACATTAGTGCTACGCTGGTGGTTCCGTCTACATCATAATCACCGTACACCATGATGTTCTCTTCTTCAGCGAGTGCCTTTTCAATTCTGGCTACCGCTTTATCCATATCCCGCATTAAGTATGGATCATGAAGGTCTTTGAGATTTGGTCTAAAGAATTTCTTTGCTTCCTCGAAGCTATTGATACCACGTTGGGCTAAAAGCCGGGCAATAGGCTTGCCTACTCCAAGAGATTGCATTAAAGAATTTACAATGTCTGGGTTAGGATTAGGTTTTATAGTCCAGCGGCTGTTCATCGGCATGTATCTTCGGTTCAAAAAAAGTTTCCTGAAAAGGATTATTCAGGAAATAAAATTTATACTTCAATTATCTCATCTTTTCCCAACATCTTTCGGGTATATCCAATCGCTACACCGATTGAAGGCTAGTGCTTTAATGAGGGCATAAAAATACAAAAAGAAATTACTTTACAGGTTGTAAAGCTTCGGTATCAAAAGCGATACCGCTCCATCCGGTGTTCATAAAGTTACGAATATTCTGATGACTATCGCCTTCAGGATCCTTTAAAACTCCATCAAAATAATGCTCCCCAAAAAGTGCCAATGTTGTTTCTTTACTTAGTCCTTTAAGTAAGCCGAGAGCAAATATTTTACAGCTCCCGTTGTTGTTGCCGGCTTCATTATAAATCTGTCCGTTTTTAAAAGAGGCTGGTGAAAATTGATAGTATTCATCAATTAAATCTATTGTTTGCTTAAAATCAGCGGATTTTGGATCGGACGCCACCTGTTCTAAATATTTTAATAAATCCATTGTTATACTTTTAAGTTTGAAAAGCTCATTTATACCGTTCTATAATCAATCCAATCTGGAGAATACACATCGATCCTCATAGCTTCGCATTTAAAGTTTAAGTCGTATCTCTTTACCAAGCTTATCTAATAGAGTTTACCTAATGGCAGTAAGCCAGCCAGATTCTGGCAAGAAACACATAAGCTTACATTAGTTCGGGCTAAAATTTATTTGTGATAAAATACATGGGCTTAATTCACCCGAATCACTTCAGCTTTTGCACATACAAAAACCTGGTCTTCTGCTTCAGGTTTCATTAAAAAAGCACCCGTAAACTCACCAAAAGCAGGTAAAATAAGTTGGTTTCTACTTCTAAAAAAGCATTTCAGTTTTAGATGCTGTTTAGCCAAACCCACCAATCGATATCCCGGATGAATATGTCCACAAATATTAAAACTACCCTGTTTTTCTTCGGGGTGATGCGTTAAACAAAAATCATCAATCTGTAACTCCTGAAAGACTTTCACGCCTAATTTTTCATAATGCCACGGAGCAATAATATCGTGATTTCCGGCAATCAAAATAACCTCAGCTTTTTGATTTTGAAACCAGTTTTCAAACAAATTCCATTCTGCATTTAAAGCGCTATGAAACAAGTCTCCTAAAAAGATGATTTTTAATGGTTGAAATTGTACTACTGCTTGATCTAGACGATCAAAGTTGGTCTGAACCGCCGTTTGCGGTACCGCACTGCCATACTTTCGAAAATGCGAAATCTTTCCTAAATGCACATCGGCCACTAGTAGCGTCTTTTGCTCTTCCCAATAGGAAACACCACTACATGCTAACTGAAAATGATTATGTTGAATATTAATTTTCAATGAACTATTTCACTTCTTCAAATTCAATTTCTTTATCGGTTTTTGGGATGGTTCCCACATAATAGGGCTGTGTCATTACCATTGTGGCCATGCCTTCCGTTTGTGATTTCCGTAGGTTTATTACTACCGATTCTTCTTTATTTTTGACACCTGAAATTTTAATAGCATACCCTCCTTTTGTGCGTTGTTGATCGATTAAGACGATGACCATTTGCTTTTTGAAATCAACAGCCTTTATCTGATCTTCTTTGATATTAGCATTAAGCTTATTCAGTTTAGCAGCTACTTCTTTCCATTCTGTTTGGTTTTTAAGTACCATATTATTTTCCACTAAGCCATCATCACCATTTCCATACAGATTACCCTCGGCAATTAGAGTGGGATTCATATTTTCTGAATTTTGAGCTGAATTACAACTGAACATCAACATGACCATACAGCAATAAACTAAGTTCTTCATAGGAATTTGTTTTAATAGGCGAAGATAGAAATTTGGGTAGTTAATAGTAATTGCGTTAACACGCTTTTTACGTTAGAGATTAAAATAGGTCTTCGTTTTATAGTAACTATTTTACACCGCTCATTGTAACGAAAAAATCCCAAACTCAATTTGATGAATTTGGGATTTTAATTTATAAAATTGAGTTTTCTTATCCTTTTGTACTTGCAGATAGATATTCTCGGTTCATACGAGCTATGTTTTCTAAAGAGATTCCTTTAGGACATTCGATTTCACAAGCACCAGTATTAGTACAGTTTCCAAAACCTTCTGCATCCATCTGACGAACCATGTTCATTACACGGTCTGTAGCTTCTACCTGTCCTTGTGGAAGTAAGGCATACTGAGATACTTTTGCTGAAGTGAATAACATCGCACTTGCATTTTTACAAGCTGCAACACAGGCTCCACAACCAATACAGGTTGCTGCTGCGAATGAATCATCAGCATCATGTTTATTTACCGGAATACTGTTAGCATCAATAGTATTTCCTGAAGTATTTATAGAAACATAACCCCCAGCCTGCTGAATACGATCAAAAGAACTTCTATCCACGATTAAATCCTTTACTACAGGAAAGGCATTAGCTCTAAATGGTTCAATAACGATGGTATCACCATCTTTAAAAGAACGCATGTGTAACTGGCAGGTTGTAATTAACTTATCGGGACCGTGAGGCTCTCCGTTAATTTGTAAAGAACAAGCACCGCAGATGCCCTCACGACAATCGTGATCAAATTCTACCGGATCTTCCCCTTTAGCAACAAGTTCTTCATTTAAAACGTCCAGCATTTCCAGAAAAGACATATCTCCTTCAATACCGTCAATAGGATAAGATACCATCTTCCCCTTAGACTTAGCGTTTTCTTGTCGCCATATTTTTAATGTAAGTTTCATATTCTTTAGATTTTAGTATTGAGTATTGAGTCTTGAGTCGCTAATTTGTAACAGCTCATATCTCAACACTTGCATCTATTTATAACTTCTTGTTTTTAATTCTATATTTTTAAAGATCAGCTCTTCTTTATGAAGGACTGCATCACTAGGTTGTCCTTTATACTCCCAGGCAGCTACATATTTAAAGTTTTCATCATCCCTTAAAGCTTCCCCATCTTCAGTTTGATATTCCTCTCTAAAGTGACCTCCACAGGACTCATTTCTATGTAATGCATCTTTTGCAAAAAGCTCTCCTAATTCCAGAAAATCTGCCACACGGCCTGCTTTTTCCAATTCCGCATTCTTGCTCTCTGCTGTACCTGTAACTTTAACATTCTGCCAGAAATCTTCCCTTAATGCTTTAATTTCTTCGATAGCTTCTTTAAGACCCTTCTCGTTACGAGCCATACCACACTTCTCCCACATAATCTTACCTAATTTCTTATGATAAGTATCTACAGAGTGTTTTCCGCTAGCATTCATCAAGCGATCGATCTTGTCTTTCACTTCTTTCTCGGTTGCTTCGAACTCTGGAGAATCTGTTGGGATCTTTCCTGTTCTAATATCTTTAGAAAGATAATCTCCAATTGTATATGGTAATACAAAATAACCATCTGCAAGTCCCTGCATTAAAGCAGAAGCTCCTAACCTGTTAGCACCGTGATCAGAGAAGTTGGCTTCTCCGGCAGCATAACATCCAGGAATAGTTGTTTGTAAATTATAATCTACCCAAAGACCTCCCATAGTATAGTGAACCGCAGGATAGATCATCATTGGAGTTTCGTAAGGATTTTGATCGGTGATCTTTTCGTACATCTGGAAAAGGTTACCGTATTTAGATTCTACAACTTCTTTACCTAATTTTATAATTTCAACCTCAGATGGATTCTTATGTCCCGATGTGAAAGCAGCTTCTTTTCCGTAGCGCTTAATTGCACTCGCAAAGTCAAGGTATACTGCCTGCCCGGTTTTGTTTACTCCAAACCCTGCATCACAACGTTCTTTTGCGGCTCTGGAGGCTACATCACGAGGTACAAGATTACCAAATGAAGGATATCTTCTTTCTAAGTAATAATCTCTTTCTTCTTCAGAAAGTTCGGTAGGCTTTTTCTTTCCTTCTCTAATCGCAATTGCATCTTCTTTTTTCTTCGGAACCCAAATACGACCATCGTTACGTAAAGATTCAGACATCAAAGTTAATTTAGACTGATGATCTCCCGTAACAGGAATACACGTTGGGTGAATTTGCGTATAACAAGGGTTAGCAAAGTAAGCTCCTCTACGATGTGCTCTCCATGCTGCCATCACGTTACTTCCCATTGCATTTGTTGAAAGGAAAAATACGTTACCGTAACCTCCAGAAGCTAAAACTACAGCGTGACCAGAGTGTCTCTCTAACTCACCCGTAACCATATCTCTGGCAATAATTCCTCTTGCTTTACCATCTACTAAAACAAGATCCATCATTTCGTGGCGGTTAAAAGACTGAATCTTACCACGATTTATCTGGCGGTTCATTGCAGAATATGCTCCTAATAATAATTGCTGACCAGTTTGCCCTTTTGCGTAAAAAGTTCTGGAAACCAAAACTCCACCAAAAGAACGGTTATCTAAATAACCACCATATTCACGTGCAAAAGGAACACCTTGTGCAACACACTGGTCGATAATATTTCCTGATACCTCTGCAAGACGGTAAACATTCGCTTCTCTAGAGCGATAATCCCCACCTTTTACGGTATCATAAAAAAGACGGTAATCTGAGTCACCATCTCCCTGATAATTTTTTGATGCATTTATACCTCCCTGTGCAGCAATAGAGTGTGCACGTCTTGGAGAATCCTGATAGCAAAACGTCTTTACATTATAACCCAATTCGGCAAGGGTTGCAGCTGCTGCTCCACCTGCAAGACCTGTACCTACAACGATAATATCGATATTACGCTTGTTGGCAGGGTTTACCAGGTTAATATCATTTTTATGTTTAGTCCACTTATCTTTAAGCGGCCCTTCTGGTATCTTTGATTCTAAAACTGACATAAATCTTGCGAATTAAAGGTTATTGATATAGTGAAACAATGCTATAAAAATAAATCCAAGCGGAATAATTATAGCATAAGCCACTGTAAGGCCTCTTACTCCTTTAGCATACTTATTATTCCAACCCATAGACTGGAAAGACGAAGAAAACCCATGAAGCAAGTGCAAACTAAGGAAAACAAAAGACAGGCAATAGGCCGCCACTCGTATTGGATCCTGAAATTTAGCCACCAACTCCCCATAATATCTTGATGCATCCTCTGGGTGAGATTCTACATATTTATGTACGAGTTCTGGTACCCAAAAATCATAAAAATGAAGCACTAAAAAGGCCAATACTACTAATCCAGAATAAATCATATTTCTGGACATCCAGCTAGAGTTCGCACCACCATTGTACTTAACATATTTTACATTTCTAGCGCCGCGGTTCTTAGCTTCAAGAACAAACCCCATTACAAAATGAAATATCACCCCAAATATCAATACTGGTTGAAGAATGGACTGTACCAAGAAATTTGTTCCCATAAAATGGGAAAGTTCATTAAATAAGTCCTCACTAAAAACAGAAGTGAAATTTATTGTAAAGTGCTGAAGTAAAAATAAGACCAGGAACAGTCCCGACAAGGCCATCGCAACTTTCTTTGCGATAGATGATTTTAAAAATCCACCCATTGGTTTGATTATTTATAGAATTTTAAGAGCAAAAATACACTCCAATTCATTTACGGACAAACTTTAGTGCTTCTTTATAGGGCTATTTAGAACAAGTTTAAGTAAGCCATAATTTTGTTTAATCCTAAAAGTTGCTGAATTTTAGATCAAAATACCAACACCATCAGTTTTTACAATAGCTAAAAGATAAAAGCCATATATCAAAAGAATATTTCAAACGATTGAAATTGTACAATTTATAAAACTGTATAGATTATAGATCACATAAAAAAAGCTATCTAAAATAGCGTATTTTAGATAGCTTTTTCCTTTTAATTTATCTAGGATTAGCCTTCGATTAAATCTTTTTTATAAGCATCTGAATGTACATTTGCTACTGCTCTACCAGATGGATCGTTCATGTTCTTAAATGATTCGTCCCATTCTAAAGCGGTTGGAGTACTACATGCCACTGAAGGTACTGAAGGAACAGATAATGCGGCAGCATCACTTGGGAAATGCTGTGAAAATATCGTTCTGTAATAGTATTCTTCTTTACTTGATGGTGGCTGAATTGGGAACTTAAAATGAGAGTTTTTAAGTTGTTCGTCTGTAACTTCAGCGTTTACCAGTTCTTTCAAGGTATCAATCCAACTATACCCAACACCATCAGAAAACTGTTCTTTTTGTCTCCAGGTCACGCTCTCTGGCAAATAATCTTCAAAAGCCTTTCTTAACACCCATTTCTCGATACGTTCTCCATTGATCATTTTATCCTGTGGATTAATTCGCATGGCCACATCCATAAATTCTTTATCTAAGAATGGCACCCGACCTTCTATTCCCCAGGCACAAAGTGATTTGTTCGCTCTTAAACAATCGTACTGATGTAATTTATCCAATTTACGTACGGTTTCTTCATGAAACTCTTTTGCATTAGGTGCTTTATGAAAATAAAGATATCCTCCAAAAAGCTCATCAGATCCTTCTCCAGAAAGTACCATTTTAATCCCTAAAGATTTGATAGTCCTTGCCATTAAGTACATAGGAGTTGAAGCTCTGATCGTAGTCACATCATACGTCTCTAAATGATAGATCACGTCTTTTATAGCATCTAAACCTTCCTGAATGGTAAATTTAATTTCGTGATGCACGGTATCCAAATGATCAGCTACTTTTTGCGCTGCTGCAAGATCTGGAGAACCTTCTAAACCAATGGCAAAAGAATGCAATCTTGGCCACCATGCGGCGTCTTTATCGTCACTTTCAATTCTTTTTTCTGAATACTTTTTAGCTACTGCTGAAGTTATTGAAGAATCCAGGCCTCCAGAAAGTAATACCCCATAAGGAACATCACTCATTAACTGACGGTGAACCGCTTTCTCTAAAGCATCTCTTAGCTCTTCAATACTGGTATGATTATCCTTAACCGCATCATATTCCATCCAGTCACGCTCGTACCATTTCTGGAAGCCTTCTTCCTTACTGGAAAGGTAGTGACCCGGAGGAAACAATTCAATTTTTGTACATTTTCCTTCCAGGGCCTTAAGCTCTGATGCCACGTAAAAAGTACCGTTTTGATCCCAACCAATATATAGCGGTATAATACCCATATGGTCCCGGGCAATTAGATATTCATCGTTTTCTACATCATAAATAGCAAAACCAAAAATTCCGTTTAGATCGTCAAGGAATCTTGCTCCCTTTTGCTTATACAAAGCCAGGATAACTTCACAGTCTGATGCTGTTTGAAATTCGTAATCTTGGCACTGCTCTCTTAATTTCTTATGATTATATATTTCGCCATTAGCGGCAAGTACTAAATTACCATCTTTAGATAATAAAGGCTGTCCTCCTGAAATTGGGTCGACAATAGCTAGACGCTCATGCGCCAAAATCGCATTATCATTACTGTAAATCCCACTCCAGTCCGGACCACGATGTCTTAAACATCTGGCCATTTCTAATAATTGAGGTCTTAAATCATCAGACTTCTCTTTTAAATCGAACGCACAAACAATTCCACACACAGTTTTAAAATTTTAAGTATTAAAGTTGAAACAAATATCGATTAATCATTTCATTAAAAAAGTCACAACACCTATTTCGATTACAATTATCAACCAATTAATCGAAATATGATTAAATAATAAAAATTCCGAAGTATAAATATAGCGATTTTTTTTCAGCAGTAAAATTCTTTATATCCCGCATCTCAAGCTTATTCTAAAAGTGCAAGAATTAATAACATATTTATAATATTTATTTAAGATTCAAAATGAAGCAATAATCGTAATTTTATGGTAAAATTCAATATTATGAGTAATTTCAAAGATAAAACTGCAATAATCACGGGCGGTTCCGGAAGCATTGGTTATACTACCGCATTAGAATTAGCAGAAAAAGGTGCGAATGTATTATTAGTTGATATCGATGAAGAATCTTTAAAAGAAAAAGAATCGGCCGCAAAAAAAGAGAATTTAAATATTTCTTACGTTGTCGCCGATGTAAGTAAACCAGAGGATGTAAAAAATTATGTAGACACTTGTATTGAGCGTTATGGTAAAATTGATTATTTCTTTAATAATGCCGGTATAGAAGGTAAAGTGGCACCTTTAGAGGAGTACCCAGATGACATTTTTGATAAAGTGATGAAGGTTAATGTAAAAGGCACTTACTTAGGAATGAAGCATGTAATCCCGAAAATTGAAGATGGAGGTAGTATCGTAATTACATCTTCAGTAGCTGGTTTACAAGGCTCTCCTAAAATGGTTTCCTACATCACATCCAAACATGCGGTTATAGGAATCATGCGAACTGCCGCTTTAGAATTGGGAAAAAGAAATGTGCGTGTAAACTGCGTAAATCCCGGCTCTGTAGATAATCGTATGATGCGTTCTCTCGAAGATGGCGTAAATCCAGGACATGGAGACGATGTAAAAAAAGCTTACGAAGCTACCATTCCGCTAGGAAGATACGCCACACCTGAAGATATATCGCATATGGTTTGCTTCCTATTTTCTGATAAAGCCTCTTATGCCAACGGCCAAACATTTGTAATCGATGGCGGAATGAAAGCTTAAGCATTTTTAAATGTTTTTTTATATAAAAGGAATCCATAAAACGGATTCCTTTTATATTTTATCCAGTTTACATAAATCGAAGAAGAATATTATCCACATCATAAATACAAATTTTAATGAATTCGAAAACACGAACAGAAACTGCTTTAGGCACTTGAAAAAAGAAATATTAGCCTTGGATTAACAGGCATTCTAATCGCTGTTTTTTAGCTTTGGGGGATAATTTTGAAATTACAGTTATGAAATACGATCAAATAGACCGCAAACTTTTTATTAAAAACCGAAAAAACTTTATGGAACGCATGGTTCCCGGGGGATTAGCTGTTTTTAATGCTAATGATGTGTTCCCGATTGGGGCCGATAGTACCATGCCTTTTCAGCAAAATCGAGATTTATTCTATCTAAGCGGAGTGGATCAGGAGGAAGCAATTTTAGTTTTATTCCCGGATGCTCCAAAACCAGAACACCGAGAAATACTTTTCTTAACCGAAACCAATCCGCATATAGCTGTTTGGGAAGGCGAAAAACTTACCAAAGAAAAAGCTTTTGAAGTAAGCGGTATCAAAACGGTCTACTGGCTACAGGATTTCGAGAAAATCTTTTTTGAAGTTATGGCACAGTCTGAGACTATTTATTTTAATAAAAATGAGCATTATCGTGTTCAGGGAAGCATCCAGACAGAAACCCGTGACGATCGCTTTATAAAGTGGTGTAAAGAAAAATACCCGGCCCATCAGGTTGCCAAAAGCAATCCTATCTTACAAAGGTTACGTGCTGTTAAAGATCCCATAGAGCTGGATTTAATGCAGCAAGCCTGCGATATTACCGAGAAAGCTTTTAGAAGAGCGCTTAAATTCACGAAACCTGGCGTATGGGAATACGAAATTGAAGCAGAATACTGGCACGAAATGATAAGAAACCGCTCTAAAGGTTTTGCATACACTCCAATTATCGCGAGCGGAAATAATGCCAACATTCTACATTACACTGAAAATAATCAGCAATGTAAAGCTGGCGACCTTATTCTATTAGATACGGGTGCCGAGTATGCCAACTATTCTAGCGACATGACCAGATCGATCCCGGTTTCAGGAAGATTTACCGATAGACAGAAGCAAATTTATAACGCTGTTAATAAAGTTAAAACCGAAGCTACAAAATGGTTGATCCCTGGTACGATGTGGGACGAATTTCATAAGGAAGTAGGGAAACTAATGACTTCAGAACTACTGGATCTTGGTTTGCTGGATAAAGCCGATGTACAAAATGAAAATCCAGACTGGCCGGCCTATAAGAAATACTTTATGCACGGCACCGCTCATAATATTGGTCTAGACACGCATGATTACGGTATCCTTACTGAACCGATGAAAGCCAATCAGGTTTTTACAGTTGAACCGGGAATTTATCTACCAGACGAAGGATTTGGGATTCGATTAGAAGATGATGTGGTAATTCAGGAAAAAGGGGAACCTTTTAATCTAATGCGTAATATTCCTATTGAAGCAGATGAGATTGAGGAGATTATGAACTCTTAAAAATTACAAAAAGGCCACAGAATTTGAAAATTAATTCAATTTTGCGGCCTTTTATAATGTAATGCTTATGAAAATACCGTATAAAAATACACAAATAAAGTTTATAACAAAGGGAAAAAATGAACCATTAGTGCTTTTACATGGATTTTTAGAAAGCAAGGAAATTTGGAGAGACTATTTGGAATTACTTTCGAAAGAACACCAGGTAATTACAATCGATCTTTTGGGACATGGAGAAACAGGAAATATTGCACCTGTTCATTCTATGGAAGATATGGCTGATAGCGTAATTGAGGTTCTTAATTATTTGGAAATCGAAAAAGCAAATTTTGCCGGTCATTCTATGGGCGGTTATGTCATCATGGCTCTTTTAAAAAAATACCCTGAAAAAATAACCAAAATTAGTCTTATCAATTCTACTCCGGCTGAAGATACTCCAGAGAGAAAAGAAAACAGGGAACGTGTTGCCGGTTTAGTATCAAAAAATAAATCGGCTTTTGTAAGTATGGCAATCTCGAACCTCTTAACCGCCGAAAACAATAAAAAATTTAAGCCTGAAATCGAGATTCTTAAAAATGAAGCTCAAAAAATGACTTCAGAAAGTATTATTGCTGCCACTTTAGGAATGAAAAATAGATTAGACCGTGTTGAAACACTAAAAAGCTTTAAAGGCGATAAATTTATAATTGTAGGAATGCAAGATCCGGTGCTGGATGTAGAAAACACTATAGAAATTGGTAAAAAAACAGACTCGAAAATCATCGAATTTCCAGAGGGGCATCTATCCTTTATTGAAAATAGGGATTTATTGCTACAGTTTCTTCAATCGAAAATCTAAAGTTTCAAAGCCCGCTTTCAGTATAAAATACAGGTCTTAATTTATATAATATTAGCTTTAGTTTTTTCAATAGTAATGATTATTGAAAAAGCAGAAGAAGAAAACTTTCTATTTTAGCTCCTAAGCGCTCCCGCAAAATTGAATAGGCTTTTGTAAGATGCCCTTCTACGGTTTTTAAAGAAATATGTAAATAATCTGCAATTTCAACATTGGTTAAGCCTTCTCTTTTACTAAGCAAAAAAACCTCTGCACATTTATCGGGTAATAAAGAGACTCCTTTAAAAACGATCTCCATTTTTCGCTCAAGAACACCAAAATCGTTATTAAGCGCAACAGCTTCTGTAGTTTCTAAAAAAACTTTATCAAAATAGGTAATGCCTTTATTTTTCTTGTAATTATTTACAAATTCGTTATAACAACTTCGGTATAAAAAATTTTTAATAGAATAATCTGGATTAAGCCTATTTCTATATTCCCAAAGCTTCAAAAATACATTCTGTATAATATCTTCTGCTAGATTACGATTGTGCGTTAATGTTATCACATACACTAATAATTGCTTATGGTACAATCTTAATAAATAAGAATAGGCCGACTCTTCTCCATTTTTCAGGCTTTCTATAAGATCGTAGTTATCCTTGTACATAAATTCTATAATAGTCAAAAAAACCGACTTAAATTTAATAAATACTAAATAAAATATAAAATAAAACAAGGGGTTTATAAATTTTAGTTGTAATTATTATAAATACCCCCTTTAAATTATGACCAAGAATATTGAAGAAGCCATAGTAAAATATATGACTGGCACTGCAACGGCCAAGGATCTTACTATGCTTTCTAACTGGATAAAAAAACAATCTAACAAAGAAGAATTAGAAGCTTTTATTAAAGATTATTATGCAATTGAGTATAGCATTAACGATTCTCACACAGATCTTGCGGTGAATAAATTATTATCATCTATCAAAAAACGAAAAGAACTAACTATCCCTAAAAAGCCAAATTATTCATTTAAATATGCGGCCGCCATTATCGCGGTGGTAATTTTAACGGGAGTTTACCTGTTTAGAGAAAATATTTTTCAGCAAGATTTATCTCAGGAAATCACTAAAGAAATTAAAGTAGGAACAGATAAAGCGATATTAACTCTTGCCAATGGCACTGAAATTCAATTAGGAGCGCAAGAGAAATATGAAGAAGATGAATTTAGCAGCAACGGAAGTATTCTTGAATATTTTAAAAACGATGACGCTAAAAATTCTGAAAATATAGAATATCATTATTTAACGGTTCCTCGCGGCGGAAAATTTACAATCGTATTATCTGATGGCACACAGGTTTGGCTTAATTCAGATAGTAAATTAAAATACCCCAGTAAATTTAGGAAAGGTGATTCCCGAAAGGTAGAACTTGTTTACGGAGAAGCTTATTTTGATGTTTCTCCTGCCAATAAAAATAAAGGCGCAGATTTTAGGGTTCTTAATAAAGAACAGGAAGTTAAGGTGTTGGGAACTGAATTTAACCTAAAGGCTTATAAAGATGAAATAAACACTTTTACTACTTTAGTAGAAGGCAAAATATCTTTAAAATATCAGGATCATAAGAAAATCCTGTCTCCAGGCCAACAAGCTTCATATAATTTCGAAGAGAACAGCATCCTTACGAAAACGATTGATATTTATAATGAAACTTCCTGGAAAGACGGCATTTTCAGTTTCGATAATAAGCCGCTTAGTGATATCATGAAAGTTTTATCTAGATGGTATGATGTTGAGTTTAGTTTCTCTAACCAAGAATTAAAGGAAGAACAATTTATTGGCATTCTTAGCAAAAATCAAGACATCGAAAATATATTGGAACAAATAAAGAATTCTGGAATAATAAATAACTATAAAATAAAGAACAATGAAATAACTATAGAATAAAAAAAGAAAGAGAGCGAAGTGAAACATTTGGCGATGGACTCAACTTCGTCTCTCTTAGGCGTAAATATTAGATAATTTAACTAACAAATACCTAACAAATTTATGAAAATTAAATTACTCAACTCAGGCTTCCGATATCGGGACCTGTTGCTCTTACTTATGAAAACATTAATATTTTTACTTTGTACAACGGTATTCGGGTTTTCTACAAAAACTTCTTTCTCTCAGGAAAATATAGTGATCTCACAAGACCGACTGGCTAGCGTAGATGATGTTTTTCATATCATTAGGGCGCAAACCGATTATACCTTTATCTATTCGAAAAAACTTTTTAAGGATACACCTGAAATTCAACTACAAAAAGGAGAGATAAACATTGACATTTTGCTAAATCGTATTAGTAAAAACTCAAACGTTTTCATTCATAAAAATGCCGATAATACCATTACAATTAGGAAAAACACTACTCCAAATTTAATAGTACAAACGCAGCAAACCGAGATTAAAGGTAAGGTTATCACAGCCGGCGATAATTTGCCTTTACCCGGCGCGAGTATTATCGAAAAAGGAACAATGAATGGTGTAGTCACCAATTTTGATGGTGAATTTTCTATAAACGTCACCAACAAAAACGCTATCCTGGTTATTTCTTATGTTGGTTACGCAACAAAAGAAATTGAAGTATCCAGCCAAACCGATTTTAATATTGTTTTGGAAGAAGATACAGACAGTTTAGAAGAGGTTGTTATTGTAGGTTTTGGTAGGCAGAAAAAAATATCTGTTACCGGTGCGGTATCTACAGTAGATGTTGAAGATATGAAGCAAAACCCAACATCTAGTATTTCTAACGCGCTTGCAGGAAATGTAGCAGGAATTATGGGAATGATGCAATCTGGGCAACCAGGAAGAAACATCTCAGAATTCTGGATTCGTGGAATATCCACCTTTGGTGGTGGTACCAACCCTTTAGTTTTAGTAGATAATATAGAACGAGACTTAAACGAATTGAACATAGAGGACATTAAGTCTATCTCTGTATTAAAAGATGCTGCAGAAACTGCAATGTATGGATCCCGTGGCGCAAACGGAGTTATTTTGATCACCACTAAAAGAGGTAGTGCCGGAAAAATAAATATCAATTTTAAAGATGAATTTATTTACAACACCAGGACGATTACTCCAGATTTTGTAGATGGCGTTACCTATGCTAATCTTTTAAATGAAGCCAGAATTACCCGTAATGAAGCTCCTATTTATCAACCAGAAGAATTAGAGATTTTAAGATTAGGATTAGACCCAGATCTATATCCTAATGTAGACTGGAAAGACCAATTACTGCGAGATGGCGCTATGACATACCGTGCCAATTTAAATATGAGTGGCGGTGGTGAGACTTCCCGCTATTATGTATCTGGAAGCTACATTAACGAAGGCGGAATGTATGAAATAGACCAAACACTTAAAGATGATTACAATACTAACGCGAATTATAAACGTTGGAATTATCGTCTTAATGCCGACTTTAATATTAGTAAAACAACTATTGCCAAGATTGGTGTTGCCGGTTCCCTTAGTAAAAGAAACAGCCCTGGTTTAGGTGATGCAGATTTTTGGGGTTCACTGTTTGGCTATTCTCCCATTCGTACTCCTATTCTTTATTCCAATGGCTATGTACCTTCTGTAGGAACAGGGAATCAAACCAATCCATGGGTAATGGCAACCCAAACTGGATTTAACGAAAACTGGGTTAACAAAGTACAAACTAATGTTACGATAGAACAGGATTTTGGCTTTATCACAAAAGGCCTTCGTATGCGAGGTATTGTTGGTTACGATATCGAGAACTCCAATAACATTGAACGTCGTAAATGGCCAGAACAGTGGAGAGCTGCACGTGCACGTGATGCAAATGGCGATTTAGTGTTTACTCATATTTCAGATCCCAGTGAATTATTTCAATCTAGTTCGTCCTCTGGAAACCGACTTGAGTTTTACGACCTTATGCTTAATTATGATAGAAATATAAAAGATCATAATCTTGGTGGAGCAATACGATTAACTCGTGATGCATTTGTACAAACGGTAGATCTAGGAGGAGATATTAAAAATGGTATTTCCAGAAGAAATCAAGCCCTGGCAGGACGTGTATTTTATAACTGGAAAAACAAATATTTTGTCAATTTTAATTTTGGATATACCGGTTCAGAAAACTTTGCTCCAGGAGAGCAATACGGCTTTTTCCCTGCTATCTCAGGCGCATGGAACATTGCCGGAGAACGATTCTTTAAAGAGCATCTTAAATGGCTAAGATTATTCAAAATTAGATACTCTTATGGTAAAGCCGGGAACGATCAATTAATGAATGGTGAACGCTTTCCTTATTTATACACCATATCTGAACTATTTAGTTATGACGAGGACGGGAACATCATTGGCCCTACCGGAGGTTATCAATGGGCAGATTTTGGTTCAGACAGATATTTTGGAGGAATGATTTACTCTCAGGTTGCCTCTTCTTATGTTACCTGGGAAGTTGCTACAAAACAAAATCTCGGTTTTGATATAGAAACTAAATCCATAACCGCAAATATCGATTTCTTCAGCGAGGAAAGAACAGGTATTTATATGGCTAGAAATTTTCTACCAGCTATGGTTGGTTTAGAAAGTACTCCAAGGGCAAATGTTGGTGAGGTTAAATCTAGAGGATTTGATGGACGTTTTCAGTACACAAAACAACTTGGAGAATTTACAGTTAGCGCCAGAAGTAACATCACCTATAGCAAAAATGAAATTGTTGAAAGAGACGAAGAAAACAATGTCTATCCCTATCAAAATGAAGAAGGCTTTAGGGTAGGCCAATCACGAGGTTTGATTGCTTTGGGCTTATTTGAAGATTACGATGATATACGCAACAGCCCTACTCAAACTTTTGGTACATATCAACCAGGAGACATTAAATACAAAGATGTAAATGGAGATGGGGTTATTAATGATGGCGACCGTGTAGCTATAGGTGCTACCAGACGCCCTAACTTAATTTATGGTTTAGGAGCTTCTGTTAACTGGCGGGGATTTGGTCTTGGAGTACACTTTCAGGGTGCCGGAAAATCAACTTTCTCTACCTACGGAAAAACCGTTTATGCTTTTAGCGAAGGCGAATGGGGACAGGTTATGAAAGGTGTCATGGGTGATAATCGATGGATAGACGCAGATATTTCTGGCGATCCTTCTACTGAAGATCCAAATGCCTCCTATCCTCGTTTAAGTTATGGAGAGAACCCAAACAATTTTAGAGAATCTACATTCTGGCTAAGAGACGGAAGATATCTACGTCTTAAAACGCTTGATTTTGGATATAACCTTCCAAAGAGCTTAACAAGCAAAGTTCGAATGGAAAACATACGACTGTATTTGGTAGGGACTAATCTGGTAACATGGTCTAAATTCAAACTATGGGATCCAGAACTGGCAACTCCTCGCGGAGAGGATTACCCGCCTGCTAAATCTATAACATTGGGAATTAGTCTTAACCTATAAATCAAAAAGAAATGAATAAAAATATATTATATAACACATTATTACTTGTGTTTCTCTCAGCACTCATTTCCTCTTGTAGTGACGACTATCTAGATTCTAGTAGATATTTTAAAGATCGTCTAACAGAAGAAAAAGTATTTCAAAGCAAAGTATATTCTGAAGAATGGCTTGCTAATGTATTTGAAGAATTTAGAGGCATTAATGCAGATGTTGCCAGTAAAGGTGTAACACCTCACAATTTTGCCGATGACATGTATTATGGAGATAGGGACAGTGACTATGATCCCTCTAAAAATGAGCTCTCCTATAATATGTTCAAAATGGGACAATATAACGAGAATGATAAGCAGGGTACCTGGACGCAAAGCTATCGCGGAATTCGAAATGCTTCGACCTTTATTCACAATATACACATGAATACAGAAATGTCTGAGCAGGAAATTAACGATTATCGCGGGCAGGCTCGTTTTGCAAGAGCTTACCTTTACTGGTTATTACTTCGTAAATACGGCCCTATTCCACTATTACCAGACGATGGCCTGGATTATGCTGATAGCTACGACGACCTGGCAATTCCCCGCAGTTCTTACGAAGAATGTGCAGATTTTATTAGCAATGAATTATTACTTGCTGCACAGGAAATGGAAGCTTTAGGAATGGTTCGTGGGCAAGATGGTTCAGCAAGACCATCTGTTGGCGCAGCCTTAGCGACTAGAGCTAAAGTGCTAATTTATGCAGCCAGTCCCTTAGCAAACGGAAACACTTCTGGCTATGCCGCACAATTGGTAGACGACCAGGGGAATCAATTATTATCTTCAGATTATCAGGAAGAAAAATGGGCAAAAGCCGCCGCTGCTGCTAAAGACGTTATAGATCTTGGGATATATGAATTATATACCGTGCCAGTTCAGGAAACAGGAGATAACGCTACAATTACCCCTCCTGCAGATAATAATTTTTCAGAAAAATCATGGCCAGATGGTTGGGCAGATATAGATCCAGAGAAATCTTATGCGCAGGTTTTTGATGGTACACTACCAGCTTCCGGTAATCCAGAATTAATCTTTACCAGAGGAAACAACCAAAACGACGAAAGTATACGGGCAATGGTAGCGCATCAATTACCCAGATCTGCTACCGGATGGAATACTCAAGGCCTAACACAAAAATTAGTGGACGCTTATGCTATGAATGATGGTACAGATATCCCTGGTAAAGATATGGAAATTGGTCGCGGAGACGGCTCAGAACGTGTTGATGGATTTGTAACGCAAGAAGATTATGAGGCTGGGCTCTATAGACCATTAATGCCTGGCGTTTCGCTACAATATGCTAATCGTGAACCCCGATTTTATGCCTCTGTAGCTTTTAATGGTAGCTTCTGGCCATTGTTAAATGAGTCTCAAGAGCGTAACCGTAACCAACAGGTTTTTTACTACCGTAATAATCCCAGAGGAAACGGATTCAATTCAGCTAATGCCTATTGGCTAAGAACTGGTATTGGGATGAAAAAATATGTTCATCCAAATGATACTTTTGAGGGTGGTAATCTAAATAATATAGAATTTAAGCCAGAACCTGCTATCCGTTATGCAGATATATTGCTTCTATACGCTGAAGCACTAAATGAATTAAGTGGATCATATAGCGTACCTGCGTGGAATGGTGGTACATACGACATATCTCGTAATATTGCCGAGATCCAAAAAGGTATTCATCCTATTAGAATTCGTGGTGGTGTACCAGACTATCCAAGTAGTGTTTACAGTAACAAAGAAGAATTAAGAAAAAAGATAAAACGTGAACGTTTTATAGAACTTTTGGCTGAAGGACAGCGTTACTACGACCTAAGAAGATGGATGGATGCTCCAGTAGAAGAATCCCTACCTATATATGGAAATAATATTCTTATGAGTAGAGAGGAAAGGGAACTTTTTCACCAACCTATAGCGGTATGGACTCTCGAAACAACATTTGCAGATAAGATGTGGTTTTGGCCAATTAGTTTAACAGAACTTAAACGAAACAAACGTCTTACACAAAATCCTGGATGGAATTATAACGACTAATAATCATGATTATGAATAAACTATTTATACCTATTATACTGCTGCTTATAATTTTCACCTCATGTAATGATGAGTGGACCGAAGAACAATTTGAAAATTATATCTCCTTTAAAGCACCAATCACAAATTCTGAAGGTGTTACTGATATTTATGTACGCTATAAAAGCGAAGAAGAAACAACATATCAGCTTCCTTTAATTGTAAGCGGATCTAAAACTAATTCGCAAAACGCGATGATAAATGTAGCATTAGATCCAGACACACTAGAGGTATTAAACTATGAAAGATTTCAAACTCGCGAAGATTTCTATTACAAAGAATTAGAGAGTAAATACTATTCTTTTCCTTCAGAAGTAGAAATTAAAGCAGGAGAAAACACCTCTTTAATGAACATCGACTTTACTCTAAGAGATATCGATATGGTAGAAAAGTGGGTGCTTCCATTAACAATATTAGACGGTCCATCTTACACGCCAAATCCTAGAAAAAATTATAGAAAAGCGCTTTTACGCATTAATCCATTTAATGATTATTCTGGAACATACAGTGGTACTGCTTTAAAAACAGTTATGGAAGGCTACGAAGATGAAACGCCAATCGTAAATTCAGAAATAAAATCTTACGTAGTAGACGAGAACACTATATTTTTCTATGCAGGGAATATAGATGAAGATCGCCAAGATCGCCGTAATTATAAAGTTTACGCAAGCTTTGATGGTAATGGTGGCGTAAATTTTAGCGCAGATAATCCAGAAATGGAATTTCAGGTAAATAAAAGTGCCAGCTACACCATCACAGAACAAATGGACGAACTTAGACCTTATCTTCTACACAGATATTTAACCATTAATAATATCGATTATCAATTTTCAGATTACACAATGGTTCCAAATGTAGATATTAACTATAAGGTATCTGGATCACTAATCTTAGAACGTCAATTAAATACCCAGATTCCAGATGAAGATCAGCAAATAGAATGGTAAATGACACCATTTAATATAAAAAACAAAAATCTCGAATTTTAAAATATAAAACTATGTATTCAAATATACTATATAATAAAAGGAGGCTAAATATCCTTTATTTGATATTAGCGTTTTTAAGTGTTGGTTTTTACAGCTGCCAGGATAATGATGAAGAAGATATCATTTCCCAGGCATTTGATCCTTCAAAACCTGTAGAAGTTTCTGGCTTTACACCAGAGTCTGGTGGTGCAGGACAACGCCTTGTTATCTACGGAAAAAACTTTGGAACAGATCCCAGTATTGTAAAGGTTTTAATAGGAGGCAAAGAAGCAAAAGTAATTAATGTTAATGGAGAATCCCTTTATTGCTTAGTACCACAACAGGCTTTTGGCGGTGATATTGAAGTACGTATTGGAGGAGAAGAAAGAGAAGTTAGTGGTTATTCTGAAAATGCTTTCGAATACCAACGTAAAATGGTTGTTTCTACATTAATTGGCTATAAAAACGATCGTGGAGATGAGCCATGGAAGGATGGTAAATTTAAAGCCGAAAATCCCAATGACAGGGCTAGTGGATTTTGGCAACCTTCTTTTATGAAGTTTGACCCTCTTAACAATAAGCATTTATATGTTGTATTTGATTTTAATAACGGTCTTTACAAAATAGATTTTGCAGATAGTACTGTTGCTAAAATTCGTTCTGATTTTCAACGCCCACGGAGTATCGATTTCACGCTTGATGGAAAATATATGATTATTGCTGAAGACCGTGGCGGTGAGAATGACCGAGCCACCTACCGTTTATCACGTGATCAAAATTGGCAAGACATGGAAGTTTTAACAAGATACAAGAATTCTAATGGAGCAAGTGTCCATCCGGTAAATGGAGAACTCTACTTTAACAGTTATGAGAAAGGGCAATTTTTCCGATTCGATTTAAATAAATATTTTGAAGAAGGTTTAGGGGTTAAAGATTACGAACAATTATTTTTGGTGCAGGATCCCGGCTGGGAATATAAGATTTTTATACATCCTACGGGTAACTATGCTTATATTGTAGTTATAAACCAACACTACATCCTTCGTGTAGATTATAATTGGGAAAAAGAACAATTTAATCAACCATATCTTGTTGCTGGTAAACTCCGTGATCCTGGTTATCAAGACGGGGTAGGATCTGGCGTTAGGTTAAGAAATCCTTATCAAGGAGTCTTTGTAAAGAATGAAGATTATGTTGAAGCCGGTAAACCAGATGAATACGACTTTTATTTTACTGAACAACACAACCACGATATTAGAAAGTTAACTCCTGAAGGTAGCGTTACCACATTTGCCGGCAGAGGAAGTTCCAGTATAAATCCTGATCCTTGGGGCTACGTAAATGGTGACCTTAGAGAAGAAGCTCGTTTTGATCAGCCAACCGGAATTGCCTATAACGAAGAAGAAAAAGCATTTTATATTGGCGATAAATCTAATCACCGCTTTCGTAAAATAGCCCTAGAAGAAGCGCAAGAACCTGAAGGAGAACAAGAATAAGTAATCCAAGTATTTGCAAAAAACAGAAATGCAGGCTAGTTTTAGTTAGTTTTCAGTCCTGAGTCTATAATAAATTCACTCGTAGATTCAGGACTATTCTTTTATTAACATCTTACCACAGGGAAATATTAAAAATGCTTTTTCTAAAAAATTATAGTTTCAAAAGCACCAAAATCGACTTCGTAGTTTATACAAATTTTCAGAATATATATAACCGCCATAAATTGATTGAAATTTTATCAAATTTCATATTTGAAAACACTTCAACCCCAAATTTTATAGGGTACACAAACAAATAACCCCACCTAAAACAGCCTAACTACCTAAAAAAGCAAATTTGAGATGAAAAAGTTGATCTAATAAGCCAAATAAATACTGAAAATTAGAAAATTAAGCTTGCTTCTGAAGAAAATCCTACTAAAAATCAGCTAAAACGTTACAGATCAAGAAAAGACTCAGAATAAAAAATATCGAATTTCCACAAAAAAACTGATTATTTGATGAAATATAACATCTGAAATTATAAATATTTCAATCAAAATCTTAAAAATTAACTTTTAACAAAAAATTAGCTATTTTTTGGGAATTTCATAAGGCTTTTTTAACTTTAAGCTGTCAAAAAATTAAAAATCAAGCTTTTATGGAAGATACCCCCAATAATTTTTCTTTCGCTAAAGTATTCTGTAATGTTTTTGGGCATAAATTAAAAGTCACCAAACATATTACTGACCATGTGCATGAGTACAAATGTGCAAACTGCGGACAGGAAATGACAGATACAGCAAATGGATTTTTAGCTCCCCTAACTAAAAAATTCAAGGAAACTAACAACTACATCGCCAAAATACACAGAAGGCGAAAAAACCGTCGCGTTCGTCATTACGCCAAAGCTTCTTAGGCTTTACTCTTCGCTACTCATAGAGTTCCATCCACGAGCAACTAATGGAATTGCCTGGTTAGCACGTGTGATAAGATGCATCCCTGCGCTTTCTTCAGTCATGTGGCCAATAATTGTAAGATTTGGATTCCCTTTTATTTTATCAAAGTCTGATTGTGCAATGGTGAACAATAATTCGTAATCTTCGCCACCGCTTAAAGCGATCATTGTGCTATCTAATTCAAATTCTTCACAAACAGAAATTACGGCAGGATCCAGTGGTACTTTTTCTTCAAATAAATTAACTCCGGTTTTAGAGTTTTTGCAAAGGTGTATCACTTCAGAAGAAAGACCATCACTAACGTCGATCATCGAGGTTGGTTTTACACCAAGCTCTTTAAGCAAAGGTGGGATATCTTTACGTGCTTCAGGCTTTAATTGACGCTCTATTAAATAAGTATATTGATCTAGATCTGGCTGTGCATTTGGGTTGGCTTTAAAAACCTGTTTTTCACGTTCTAGAACCTGCAATCCCATATAGGCTGCACCAAGATCACCGGTCACCACCAAAAGATCATTGGGTTTTGCACCGCTTCTATACACGACATCGTCCTTTTCAGCTTCACCAAAAACCGAAATACTTATAAATAATCCAGAGGTTGAAGATGTAGTATCGCCCCCAATCACATCGATATTATATAAATCTGCTGCTAATTGTATACCTGCATAAAGTTCTTCTAAAGCCTCTACAGGAAATCGATTAGAAGGAGCAATAGACACTGTGATGTGCGTAGCTTTCCCATTCATGGCATAAATATCTGATGCGTTAACCATTACAGATTTATAACCTAAATGTTTTAATGGCATATACGCAAGATCAAAGTGAACACCTTCTACCAGCATATCTGTACTTACCAGAGTTTGCTTGTCTTTAAAATCTAAAACTGCAGCATCGTCACCAATAGCTTTAATGGTAGAAGCATGTTTAGGAGAAAAATTTTTGGTTAAATGATCGATTAACCCAAATTCTCCTAATTCAGATAAACTTGTTTTGGTAGGCTCACTATTATCAAACATCACAAATAAATTTTATGCAAAATAAATGAATATTATGGCAACAACATACAGTTAACAAATTTTATCATATAAACTGAAAGGTTTTATATATAATCCCACTAATACTAGAGGAAGTGCAAAAAAATACAAGTCTGCCGGAAGATTTTGAAACAAAACAACTTAGCCTTTTTTATCCGGTTAAACGGAGGCATCTAACAATAATTGAATACGTCTATTTCTACATTTTTAAAACAAATATTACCGCTATGGTAAAACGCTTGTTTTAATGTATATTTGTACGCGATTTAAAAAGATCTTTTGAAGCTATGATAAAAGTTAGTGAAGACGCAAGAAAAAAGATTTCTGCTCTAATGGAAGAAGAAGGTTTTAACAGCCTTCAGGATTTTGTGCGCGTTGGTGTGAAGAGCGGCGGCTGTTCTGGTTTATCTTATGAATTAAAATTTGATAAATCCAAAGCCGATGATGACAAACTATTTGAAGACAACGATATTAAAATCGTGGTAGATAAACGCAGCGTTCTATATCTGGCAGGAACTATTTTAGAATATTCCGGTGGATTAAATGGCAAGGGTTTTATTTTCAATAATCCCAACGCTCAAAGAACCTGTGGATGCGGTGAAAGTTTTTCGCTTTAAAAAAGTAGAATGTAAAAAGTATTAAAGTTTAAAGTTTTTGGCAAAATTTAATTCTTTTGAAGAAATTCTAAGTTGGCAGAAAGCCAGGGAATTAAATCTGAAAAT
>Ga0098065_1000293_pt1 | contig 25158 bp, 18 predicted proteins | sample 25_taG_FD_75062 | JGI IMG/M metagenome (GOLD analysis project Ga0098065, IMG submission 75062) | Marine viral communities from Cariaco Basin, Caribbean Sea - 25_WHOI_OMZ | ecosystem: Environmental > Aquatic > Marine > Oceanic | place: Caribbean Sea: Cariaco Basin | collected 2014-11-08 | reverse complement strand
TCGTCTGTAACGATGCTACGGTAAAGGGCGGCACTTATTTCCCTATGACCGTCAAAAAGCATTTGCGCGCACAAGAGATAGCTCGTGAAAACCATCTACCTTGCATCTATCTAGTCGACTCAGGCGGCGCCTATCTGCCCAGTCAAGACGAAGTCTTCCCCGATAAAGAACACTTTGGCCGCATCTTCTTTAACCAAGCTAACCTTAGTGCTGCCGGTATTCCGCAAATTGCAGTCGTCATGGGCAGCTGTACTGCCGGTGGCGCTTATGTGCCTGCGATGAGTGATGAGTCTATTATTGTCAAAGACCAAGGCACTATCTTTTTGGGTGGTCCACCGCTAGTGAAAGCAGCGACCGGTGAAGAGGTTAGCGCGGAAGATTTAGGCGGTGGCGATGTGCACACTCGCTTATCTGGCGTGGTTGATTATCTGGCGCAAGATGATACCCATGCGCTGTCTCTAGCGCGCGATATTGTCGGTAACCTAAACCGTGACCCAAAAATTATCCCGAATCAAATTGCCCCACGACCGCCAAAATATGCCGCCAAAGAATTGTACGGCGTGATTCCAACGGACACGCGCAAACCTTTTGATATTCGTGAAATCATCGCGCGTATCGTCGATGCCAGTGAATTTGATGAATTTAAAGCGCGCTTTGCCACAACGCTTATTTGTGGCTTTGCCCATATCGAAGGCATGAAGGTCGGTATTATTGCCAATAACGGTATTCTCTTTAGTGAGTCTGCGCAAAAAGCCACACACTTCATTGAGCTGTGCTGCAAACGCAAAATCCCGCTAGTGTTCCTACAAAATATCACCGGCTTTATGGTCGGTCGCAAATATGAAAACGAAGGCATTGCCCGTCATGGCGCCAAAATGGTGATGGCGGTGGCGAATGCTAGCGTGCCGAAATTTACCGTCATTGTCGGCGGCTCGTTTGGTGCGGGTAACTATGGCATGTGTGGTCGAGCCTATAGCCCGCGGTTCTTATGGATGTGGCCGAATGCGCGCATCTCAGTGATGGGCGGCGAGCAGGCCTCCTCGGTACTGGCCACGGTCAAACGCGATAACTTCGAACGCAAAGGCGAAGCTTGGAGTGCTGAAGATGAAGAAGCCTTCAAAGCGCCAATTCGTGAACAATACGAGCAGCAAGGCCACCCTTATTATGCGACGGCTAGACTTTGGGACGACGGTATCATTGATCCGGCGGATACCCGCCAAGTTTTAGCGCTAGGCCTGAGTGCTGCTTATAACGCACCGATTGAAGAGACTAAATTTGGGGTCTTTAGAATGTAGGTCGGTATAACAGACAATATAAATTAATAATTAAAATAAAGAGACCACTATGACTGATGTGAGCGACTTTACAGGCTTTAAAACTTTAGAAATCAAAGTGGCCTATCTGATTGCGACGGTCACGTTGAATCGCCCCGAAAAGCGCAATGCTTTTAACGATGAGGTCATTGCCGAATTGGATCGAGCTTTTAGCACCCTAGGTCAAGACCCTGAGATTCGCGCGATTGTCTTAGCAGCACGTGGTAAAGCTTTCTGTGCTGGAGCTGACTTAGGGTGGATGAAGGCTATGGCGGATTATAGTCGCGAAGAAAACCTGGCCGATGCAGCCAAGCTAGCGCAGATGCTCAAGACGATTTACGAGTGTCCGAAACCTACAGTTGCCGCGATTCAAGGCGATGTTTATGCCGGTGGTATTGGTCTTATAGCTGCCTGTGATGTGGCTATTGCGGTTAAATCTGCTAGCTTCTGTCTTAGCGAAGTGCGCTTAGGGTTAGCGCCTGCGACTATCAGTCCCTACGTCATTAAAGCGATGGGGGAGCGAGCGGCGCACCGTTACTTTTTAACCGCAGAAGTCTTTGATGCCAAAGAAGCCCGTCGAATTGGCCTCATTCATGAACGGGTCAGCGAAGAAGAGTTGGACGATACTATCGAGAGACTGTGTAGCAAATGGCAGCGCACTAGCCCCAATGCCGTCAGAGTTTGCAAACAACTGATTCAGCGCGTAGCCGGTCAAGAGATTGATCAAGCCTTAATTGATGAGACGGTCGCTGGTATCGCGGATATCAGAGCTTCGGATGAGGGGCGCGAAGGCGTGCAGTCTTTTTTACAGAAGCGCTCGCCGAACTGGCTGAAGTAGTTTATTTAGGATATCAGATGACATCAGGCCAATGTTTATGCGGCAATATTGAATTCTTATGCGATTTACAGCAACCGCCTGTAAAAATTTATCAGTGTCATTGCTCTCTATGTAAAAAACAGTCAGGCTCAAGTTCGAACTCAGCCATTATTATCCCAAGCGAGAAGTTTAAGTGGATAAAAAACCAAGGGATAAAAGTCTGGCAAAAGGATACGGGCTTTAGCTCACATTTTTGTGATAACTGTGGATGTGGCGTCCCTAATAGTTTTGCTAACAAATATTATTGGTTACCCGTTGGTTTACTGGATTTGAATTCTGAGGTCAGGGTTGAGGTAAAAGTAGTCGCGCATTTTTGCTTGAGTGCCCAGTCTAATTGGCACGAACTAAACCTAGATTCTGAGAAGTTTCAAGAGTTGCCAGAATTACCAAAGATAATAGCGCTGTTGGAATAAAGTATCTAATTAAGATGAGGATTATGGGGCAAGTATATGGGTTGCTCTAATAACAATCGCCATTAATTTCTAATTAATTTATAGCCTAAAAATAAAGCTAAAGACAGGGAAAGTTGACCTATGTTTTCTAAAATCTTAATTGCGAATCGTGGCGAGATTGCTTGCCGAGTAGCGGCCACCGCCAAACGTCTGGGCGTTCGCACAGTCGCCGTCTATTCTGATGCTGATCGTTATGCCAAGCATGTCAGCGTCTGCGATGAAGCTTATTATTTAGGCGGGTCTGCACCAAAAGACAGCTATCTTAAAGGCGATGAGATTATCGCTATTGCCAAACAAGCCAGCGCGCAAGCTATCCACCCCGGTTATGGGTTTCTTAGTGAGAACGCCAGTTTTGCGCAAGCGTGTGCCGATGCTGGCATAGTATTTATTGGCCCATCAGCATCAGCGATTACCGCTATGGGGCTGAAGTCTGAGTCTAAGCAATTAATGGAGTCGGCAGGCGTGCCATTGATTCCCGGTTATCATGGCGACAATCAAGACCCTGAGTTGCTACATAGCGAAGCGGATAAGATTGGCTATCCTTTATTGATTAAAGCCAGCTCAGGCGGTGGCGGTAAAGGCATGCGTCTGGTTGATCGCAGTGAAGACTTTAGCGACTTACTCGATTCCTGCCGCCGCGAAGCCATCACCAGCTTTGGGAACGATGCCGTATTAATAGAAAAGTATGCCTTGAATCCGCGCCATATTGAAATTCAGGTGTTTGGTGACCATCAAGGTAACTATGTGCATCTGTTTGAGCGGGATTGCTCAGTGCAGCGTCGCCACCAAAAAGTTTTAGAAGAAGCGCCAGCGCCTGCAGTCGATGAAACTATGCGGGAAGCGATGGGAACTGCAGCGATTAATGCTGCGCGCGCCGTCAACTATGTGGGTGCAGGTACTGTCGAATTTATCGTCGAGCAACGCCCAGATAGTAATGGCAATACCAAAATGAGCTTCTATTTCATGGAGATGAATACCCGCTTGCAGGTTGAGCACCCAGTCTCTGAAGCGATTACTGGAGTTGATTTAGTCGAATGGCAGTTAGCCGTTGCTGCTGGTGCGCCATTACCGAAGTCACAAGACGAGTTGGTGATTAACGGCCATGCCATCGAAGCCCGAATTTGTGCCGAAAACCCCGACAATGATTTCTTGCCCGCGACCGGTACCTTATTTACTTATCGTAAGCCTGAGCACAGCAGCTTTAGCATCGACGGCGTGCGTATCGATGACGGCATCAATGAAGGCGATGTCATCAGTCCTTTCTATGACTCCATGATTGCCAAATTGATTGTCCATGCGCCCACCCGTGAACAAGCGCTTGCCAAGCTAGACCAAGCTTTAGCACAGACCCGCATTGTGGGCTTGCCAAATAACGTGGCTTTCTTGAGGCATATTTTAGCAACGGATTCGTTTAGTCAGGCGAACCTAGATACCGCCTTAATTGAGCGTGAAAAAGACGTTTTATTCGATCAGCAACCGCTTGAGCTATCGTCCCTAGCGGCCGTAGCTATTATTAATAAACTGACGCAAGAGCAAACGAGCCAAGCTAGCCGTCCAACTGACCCCTTTGCTCAGCTCAATGGCTGGCGCGCTTACAGTGCTTATGAGCGTACCTTTACCTTAGCCTATGCCGACCAGCGCTACATCGCCACACTGGCAGAGTGGCAAGGCAGTCAAGCGAACAGTGGTTTTAAATTGTCGCTGCAACCAGTGACGGCGGGCGATGAAGCTGATTTACAGACTGAGCAACAGCAACTTGATAGCGCCAATACTATTTTCTCAGGTCAAATTGACTACACCAGTACGGATGCAGAAACGCATACTTTATGGGTAGACGGTCAGCGTGTCCCTGCGCAAAGCTGGGTGAATAACGAGGTCGTGCATGTCTTTACCGAAGACGGCAGTGATCAAATTACCTTGATTGATATCATGGCGCACGTGGGTCAAGAGAGCGAAGCTGTAGGCAGTTTAAAATCGCCTATGCCTGGTCAGGTCGTCGCCTTTAGAGTTGCTGCTGGTGATAAGGTCAAAAAAGGCCAAGCTTTAGCAGTCATCGAAGCTATGAAGATTGAGCATACGATTAATGCGCCCGCTGATGGTGTCGTTGCAGAGCTACTATTTGCCCCAGGCGATTTAGTAGCGGACGGTGATGAATTACTGCGCCTCGATACTGATGAATAGCCACTGACTACTAGCAAAAATGTTCTCCTCCTTCGTAGGGAGGGGGTTAGGGGGAGGGTCACTAGCATGTATTCAAGCTTTTACCCCGTAGACAGGTTTAAATGAATTCGAATCAGCATGGGTCATGCAACTGGTAAAAATTTTTATGGCTGGTTGTATGCTGAGAGCTTTTGCTCTATTAACATCAGGACTGCAAAAAATTTCTCCCAGTCGCCCTATATTGGTTTTAAATCGAAACAACTATATACCTATTAATCATTAACGAAGTAGCCGCTTATGAATTATCCCGACAATGTATTAATTGTAGACGTCAGCCCACGCGACGGCCTACAAAACGAAAAGCAAAACGTGCCGACTGATATCAAACGTGAGCTGATTGCGGGCTTGATTGATGCCGGGGTCAGAAAGTTAGAAGTGACCAGCTTCGTCTCACCGAAATGGGTGCCACAGATGGGCGATAATGCCGCCTTGATGCAAGCCCTAAACGATGCCAAGCGACATAGCGACGTGTGCTATTCAGTGCTAGTGCCGAATATGCGCGGCTTTGAAAGTGCAGTCGCCTATTCACCCGATGAAGTGGTGATTTTTGGTTCAGCCAGCGAAGCCTTTAGCCAAAAGAATATCAACTGCAGTATTGATGAAAGTATCGAACGTTTTGCCCCTGTCGCAGCCGCTGCCAAAGCTGCTGGCATCAAAGTACGCGGCGTTATCTCATGTACCGTCGGTTGTCCTTACGAGGGCGAAATCTCTCCTGACAAAGTGGCTTATGTCACCAAGCGTTTGGTCGATATCGGCGCTGAGCACATTGGTATAGCGGATACGATTGGGGTAGGTACGCCCGTTAAAATTCAGAATGCCCTTAAGGCTGCCTTCGACTATATTGATATCGCGGATATATCGGGTCATTTCCATGATACTTATGGGCAAGCTGTCGCCAATACTTTAGCAGCGCTTGAGCTGGGTATTCGTCAGTTCGATACTTCTACGGCAGGTCTAGGCGGGTGTCCTTATGCCAAAGGCGCAACCGGTAACGTGGCCACTGAAGATGTGGTCTATATGCTGCACGGTATGGGCATTCACACCGGTATTGATTTAGATAAATTAAGCATGGTCGGTCAAAGAATCAGCGATCATTTAGGCCGAAAAAATGGTTCGAAAGTCGCTACTGCGCTGCTCAATCGTTAAGTATTAATAAGCTTAAATGAATGAATAATTACCCTAAGATTTAGCATTATTTCGCCCTGTTGTTGCCTTAAGATTTATACTAAGCCTTATACTAAGCCTTATTATTACCATCCCTATTGTTTTAACCATAACCCAGTAACTGACTACTTAAGTTAGCCCATAGAAAAGGATATTTTATGTCGACCATCGGATTAGATTTTCAATTAGGCGAAGATATCGCCGCCCTTCGTGACACCGTCAAAAGCTTTGCGGATGCTGAAATTGCCCCACGCGCGAGCGAGATAGATAGTAGTGATGCTTTTCCTATGGATTTATGGCAAAAGATGGGCGATTTGGGCTTACACGGCATCACCGTTTCTGAAGAATACGGCGGCGTCGATATGGGCTATGTGGCGCATATGGTGGCGTTGGAAGAAATTAGCCGCGCTTCTGCCTCAGTCGCGTTAAGCTATGGCGCGCATTCTAACCTGTGTATTAACCAGCTTAAACGCAACGGTAATGAAGATCAAAAACAAAAATATCTGCCTAAACTAATCAGCGGTGAGTCTATTGGAGCACTCGCCATGAGTGAGCCGGGCGCAGGCTCGGACGTCACCAGTATGACCCTACGTGCGGAAGAAAAAGACGGCGGTTATGTGTTAAACGGTACTAAAATGTGGATTACCAACGGTCCTGACGCGGATGTCATGGTAGTCTATGCCAAGACCAATCCAGAGCTAGGCGCCAAAGGTATCACGGCGTTTCTCGTAGAAAAGGGCATGGAAGGTTTCGGTACGGCGCAAAAGCTCGACAAACTCGGTATGCGCGGTAGTAATACCGGTGAGATGACCTTTAAAAATGTCTTTGTCCCTAGTGAAAACGTATTAGGCGGCGTAAACAATGGGGTCAGAGTCCTGATGAGTGGTCTTGATTATGAGCGCGCGGTATTAGCGGCAGGTCCCGTTGGTATTATGCAAGCCGTCATGGACAACGTTATCCCTTATATCCATGACCGCAAGCAGTTTGGCCAATCTATCGGTGAGTTTCAGCTGATTCAGGGTAAGGTCGCGGATATGTATACCATTTTGCAAGCTGCCCGTAGCTTCCTATACACCGTCGGTAAAAACCTTGATGCTCTCGGTGATGGCGATGGCCGCCAAGTGCGTAAAGACTGCGCCAGTGTGATTCTTTGGTGTGCGGAAAAAGCCACTTGGATGGCCGGTGAGGGCATTCAAATCTTTGGTGGTAATGGCTATACCAACGAATACCCGCTAGGCCGCTTATGGCGTGATGCCAAGCTATATGAGATTGGCGCCGGCACCAGTGAAATTCGCCGTATGCTGATCGGTCGTGAATTGTTTAATGAGACCAAATAGCGGTACTGTGTTTAACGGGTACAAGATAATTTAGATAGACGTTGGTTTAATTGACTTGAGCAATTCGGTACCAGTTTGCGAATAAGCGGTTGTAATAGCCTTGTTTGCTGATTATATTGACAGCTATATTAAATAAAAATAACGGTGGCAGCATAAGTTGGCACCGTTTTTTTATCGCTAAAATAACCAAGAGGAATCTCGAAAGATGATAACCCCTATGCCACCACGCAAACCCAGTAAAAAACTTCTGGTTAGTCTTACTCTATTGTTGGCCGCTATGATGTTGCATACGCCAGCTCAGGCTGAGCTTATTGATTTGTCTGCTAAGGATAATACTACTGAAAGTAGCTCTGAAACGTTCAGTATCCGAGATGCTTACTGGATAAAAAAACCGAATATGAGTCGGGTAGCACGTTATAGCCCTAGTAATGCTTTTGGCTGTGTTTACGATGAAGAGCAAGGCTATATTGAGCCCTGTAAAACCGATAAGTTGGCGATGTTATTTAAGCTACGAGTCGATAAAGAGGGCAGCATAGTCCAGATAGAAGTGGTCGAAAGCAGCGGGATAGCACGATTGGATAAAGCCTTTATGCAAGCTATAAAGCCTGCGCAATTAAAGCCTTTTATGAAACAGGGTCAGCCAGTGATAGGTATTGTCTTATTGCCTGTAGTTTATGCCAAACCTTAGCCAGACCAACAGCTTAAGGGTTAGGTTTAAAGGAGAGCTGCCGGTTTTGTCACTCAATAAGTAGCAGGATTGCTAGCGTTAATAATCATGAAAGAACCGACCCAATCCCTCTAATAATAAATCGTCGCGGATATATACTGAGCGATTGATATGTTGAGCAATAATGGGTGCGTCGCCTCCAGTAAATATCAGCTCAAAGTTGGGGTAACGATGGCTAATCTCGTTAATAGCGCCGACGATGGACAGTAAGATGCCTCGGTGGACGGCATCTTGGGTGCGCAAACCGGGTGAGATACTGTCAAATACGCCATTCGAGATGGTAATTTGCTTAGTACCCGAAAATAAGGATTCGCGCTGCAAATAAATACTGGGAAAGATATAGCCGCCCATATGCTCGGCGTGGTCAATCAAATCAATGGTGACCGCCGTACCGCAACCAATGACACACTGGCGTTTTTTACGGTCGACGATGCCCAGCATTTGCAGCCAACGGTCGACTCCCAATTGATTCGCATCGTAATTACTGCGCATTAATTTATGCTCAGCATCGACATGGACAAACTCAAAGGCGATGCCTAAGTGACTCAAAGTTTCCGCAACAGAGGTATTAATCTGCTCCCCTAAAACGGAGGAAATACCAATAAACTCAGGGGCTAAGCGCTCAATACGATCCGTCAGTCCCATTAATAGTTCGGCCGGTGCTTGCAAATGTTGCCGCGCCTGATGCGTGACAAGTTGCCCAACCTCATCGGTCAGCCAGTATTTAAGGCGCGTATTGCCAAGATCCAACCAAAGATTCGACATAAAAATAGGGTCCTTGGGGTAGGGTATTTGTTTGGTATAGCGTGCTATGGGGGTCAGGCTATATGAGCGACAGACAACCTATCCCAACTATACGGGGTTGCTCAGCACATCAATACGGCCAGTAAAAAGCGACATTAGCGTAGCGTCATCAAGGCGCAATTGCAAACATCCATGCGGACTTATCCCACTAGCTACACCTGATAGTGTCTCTTCAACCTCTTGTATTTGCCGATGCACCTGCAAGTGTCTACCTGCCAAAGCATCAACTTGCGCAAATAACTGCACGAAGTCATCGACGCGACTTGGTGTGTTACGCATCTGCTCAAATCGTGTGTAAGCAGCAATTAACGCTTGCGCCACTTGCTCATATAGGTCTGCTAAGGCTAAAGACTCTATAGGATTGGCTGAGTCTTGGGGCCATAAATCGGCCAGACTAATCGCACGATAGCTCATGCCTTCTAAGGTTTCAGTGGTCAATAAAGGCGTGGCTAAAATGTTAATTCCAACGCCAATCACGCAGCCGATGAGCTTGCCATGTTGCCATATCGGTTCGATTAAAATACCGGCCAGCTTGTTAAATAGGAGCTTGTTAGCGGTTGCTTTATCTGCAGCTAGCGGGTTATCTGTAACAGTAAGATTGCTTTCAGGATTGTCGTTATCAGTAGGGTCATAAAACCCTAAATCATTCGCCCATTTGACCCCAATAGTAGGCTTACCTTGGGCAAAAAGCTGAGTATTAAGCTGCTGAATCACCGGCATCATCGCCAGCTCAAACCCGACGATTAAAGAGAATAAACCAGTAATGGGTTGCGTCATCGGCAAATATAAAGACAGATAAATATTGCCCTTTGGCGATTGCCAACTGCGGCCATGCTGACCACGTCCTCCGCTTTGACGGTCTGCCGTTAATAAGTGGGGGCGCATAGCATCGAGATGAGCGTCTTTGATTTCAGTAATAAGTTGACTGTTGGTGGATAGAGAATCGCTTTGGTGGCGGTGATTTAGATTAGAGAGTAGTGGCATCAGGCGGCTGCTAAATAAGAATGGTGAATTGAAGCGTAAAGGCTTTGCTAAAGGGTCTGTTATACTGAGCGCTGGCTAAATTAGTGCCATTTAGCGGACGGTGTTCACATAATTAAGTGTAGCAGTTTACGGTTGTATTTCGTTAATTTTAACTGAGCGGTGGCCGAATAGACAGGTTAGACTGCTGTAATTCTTATTGATAAAGGTATAGTGCGATGGCGATGGTGGTGTGGTTTTTAGTAGCGGGTGCGTTTGCGGGAGTCTGTGCTGGTCTGTTTGGGGTAGGCGGCGGCATGATTATCGTCCCAGCTTTGATTTGGCTATTTACTGCTTTTGGCTACTCTCCTGATGTCGTGGCACATTTAGCCGTTGGGACGTCGTTGGCCACGATAATTGTCACTTCTATCAGTTCGCTGACTGCGCATAATAAGCGCGGCGGGGTACGGTGGGAGGTTTGGAAGCGGATGGCAGGCGGATTAGTCGTCGGCAGTCTATTAGGGGCGGCAGTGGCCGATCAAATTAACGGCAATACTTTGCAGGCTTTAATTGGGGTCGGTGCGCTGCTCATTGCCTTCAAAATGCTCTTTATGTCGAATAAAGAACAGCTGGGTAAGCCCTTACCATCGACACCCGTTCAGGTAGGAGCAGGCACAGGTATTGGCTTGGCTTCCTCCATCTTTGGGATTGGTGGCGGCAGCTTAACCGTGCCTTTTCTCACTTGGGCAGGGTTGCCAATGCGCCAAGCGGTGGGCACTTCTGCGGCTTGCGGTCTACCTATCGCTTTAGCAGGGGCTATCGGCTTTGCTTGGTTCGGTCAAGACGTGGCAAATCTACCAGAAGGCACTTTTGGTTTTGTTCATATCGTCGGTTTTTTCGTAATCTCTTTTGCTAGCTTTATTATGGCGAAGCTGGGTGCAAAATGGGCGCATCAATTGCCCGCTGCTACGCTAAAAAAAGCATTTGGGTTCTTACTGGTATTTGCAGGGGGTCAGCTATTGTGGTCGGGGCTTCAGGGTATGGGGGTGATTTAGTTTTGGCGGCTGAATACTCTTTAAAATTAAGATAATTGCGCCACACTACAGCCATAAATTTCTGCCAAGCGTGCTTTAGTTTTTAACTGGGGGGGCGCTGTCCACTTTTTCTATCTGTGATAGGTTAGCTTGGGTAATCCCTAGTTTTTCGGCCACTTGCTGTTGTGTTAGGTCATGATAAATACGCCAAGCCGCTAGTAGACTCACCTGCTTGGTTATCATGATACTAACGACGGCATGCGGAATGATGGCTTCATCTGTGTCATCGCTGTCATAGTCTATTGCTAACCATTCTGTATAAGGCGTTTTATTCATAGTTTCAGCCGCTTGCTTATCCAACTTAGCCAGACGCTCATATTCTGATATAGGCAATACTACATACTGTGGTTGGCCTTCTGGGCTGTTTATAAATTGCACTGAATTCACGGTATTCTCCTAGCGGCCATTATCTTAGCGGTAAGTTTGCTCATCCCGCTTAGCAATGGCCTCTATGCTGATAACTATAGGTTCATCATCTATCACCAAAAACAAAATCCTATAGTTGCCAATGCGTAGACGATAGCTATTTTCGCTGCCTTGTAACTTCTTGATATCAATATTCTCAGGCCAAGTAGGAAACGTACTAAGCAGACCTACCTTATCCACAATCGTACTCTGGTAGCGAGTATCGATTCTAGTAAGTTGTTTGAGCGCTTTTTTTCGCCAAACTACAGTAGCCATTTATGGATGCCAATAAAGGGTTGTTAATAGATAATAAGTAAATTAGCTTATATGTGCAAATAATAATATAAGTTAATCTATAAACTCAGCATAATTACTTACATTAGCAATCTAGGATGAACTCACAAACCTACTCAGTTTTCAGGTAAAATACGCCGCTTTAAGTTAGCAACTTCACCTTATACTATGCGGCCTTCATGCGTTTAAAATCTCTCAAGCTGGCAGGCTTTAAATCCTTTGCCAACCCGACCACTTTTACTTTCCGTCACGGCATCACCGCCATTGTCGGACCGAACGGCTGTGGCAAATCGAATGTCATTGACGCCATTCGTTGGGTATTGGGGGAGTCGTCTGCCAAGCAGCTGCGTGGTGGCGCGATGAGCGATGTTATCTTTGCTGGGACTGATAGTAAAGCTGCCAAAAGTGTAGCGAGTGTCGAGCTCACTATCGAGCATACTCAAGATGAAGCCACAGGCATTCGCCACGAATTAAACCTCTATCAAGAGCTATCGATTCGCAGGCAGGTGAATAGAGACGGCAAGTCTGACTACTTTATTAATGGCACCCGTTGCCGTCGTCGCGATGTGATCGATGTTTTTTTGGGCACTGGTCTAGGTTCGCGCAGCTATGCCGTGATTGAGCAGGGTATGATTGGGCGTATTGTCGATTCGAGCCCGCTACAGTTGCGCGAGTTTATCGAAGAGGCAGCAGGGGTCTCTCGCTACCAAGCACGCCGTGAAGAGACACAAAAAAAGCTGGTCACTACCGCTGATAACTTAGCGCGTTTAGATGATATGCGTAGCGAGCTAGCGCGTCAGCAAAAGACTTTAGCTCGGCAAGCCGCCAGTGCACAGGCTTATCAAGGTTTGAAAGACGAGCTCAGTGACGTGCAGCAAAAGCTCGCGATAGCGCAATTGACCGAAGCTAAGCTACAAGAGCTCAAGCATAAAGCCGAGCAGCAGCAAGTTAATAAACAAGTTGAGGCCTCGACAGCGACGATTAGCACACTTAAAGAGAAGCTAGCTAAGTTAGAGTCGCGCATGGCTGAAGCGCAATGGCTCAAAGACGATGCGCAAGACCGCTATCACCAACACGAATTAGCCCGTCAGCAAGCCAGTCATCAGTTGACCACCCTGCAAGAAAAGCTGACCCAGGGCGACCGCCGCATCCATGGGTTGCAAGGGCAGCTTGAGCGTAGTGATGCTGAGTTGGTCGAGTTAGCGCAGCAGTATAACGAGCACAATGCCCGCTTAGAGGCATTAGCACCAACCATTAAAGCGTTAGAGAGTAAGCTCGCTGAGCAGCAAGCCAGTCAGGAGCCATTAGAGGCAGCATGGCAAACGCTACAACAGCGAATTAATGATATACAGTCGCAAATACGTCAGCAGGAGCAGCAGCAAGCCCTCCAGAAGCAAGCACAGCAACAGCTCAACATTCAGTTAGAGAAATGGCAGCGCCAAGATAATAAATGGCAGCAAAACTTTGCTGAGTTGTCTAGTGTGAACTCCGCAAATAATGAGTCGGTAGCTGCTAATGCAGAACCAACAAATAGCCTAGATGAGCAGCTTAAGCAAATCCGCACCACGCTAATCAGTCTTGGTCGTCAGCACGAGGACTTAGAAGAGCGTCTAACCATTTCGCAGCCTAAATTAGATGAGCTGGCCCAAACACTGCAGCAAAAACAGCAAGTGCAGCAAACGCTAGAAAAGCGCCACGCTACCTTGTCGGGTGAATACGATAGTCTGCATCGGATGCTACACTCGCCCAAGCAAGCACTAAGTTTAAATAGCGCAGCTAAGTCAGATACCTCTTTCTCTAACACTGACAGTCTTGAGCAATTAGCCAATTTACCTAAGTTAAGCGAAAAAATTGAACTTACCCAAGCAGGTAAGGCGCATGCCGATGTCTTAGATTATTGGCTGTCGTTATGGTTAGACAGTGCGCTGGTAGAGCCGCCTTCGATAAAAGAGGCATCGCCAGAGATAGCCGCCACGTTAGCTGCCCTATATTCTCAGCCGTATGACGCAGCTCAGCAAGCCTCAGTGACGACGAATAGCTTATTATTCGCGGCAGATTCTAGTAATTCTGCTACTGCATCATTGGTAGATGTTGCGAACGCCACGCCATTAAGCCAACTGATTAGTCAGCCTAAGCTAGCGATTTGGCAGCAATGTTATTTACTCACTAGCGATACAGCAACAACGTCTGCGCAAGATAACCCCGCTATTCTACAAGAGACGCTCGCGCAACTGCCCAAAGGCGCATTATTATTCACGCCATCGGGCTGGCTGGTAAGTCATGCCGGCACGCTACATCTGTCTAAGCTGACAGGTAAAGGTAATGCCGCGAATAATGCGCAGTTTTTAGCACAGCGCCTGCAGCAGCAAGAGCGTCTGGCCGAATTAGAAGACGCACTAAGCGAAGTCGAAAGGTCATTAGATAGTCTCAATCGTGAGATTAAAACTTTGCAGGCGCAGCACGATGAATTGGCGGTTACGGTGCAAGAGTTCAATGCGCAAGCCAAAGCCTTGACGCATAGCGAACATGCCGAGCAGCAACGCCTAACCACTTTGCAAGCCCAGTTTGAACGCCAACAAGCCGAGCAAGCACGACTGCAGACTGAGCGTGAGAGCTTAGATAGTGAGCGGCAAGAGCTCAAGCAAGCGCAAGCGGAGTTAGAGGCGCAAGCGGTAGTTATTATTGAGAAAATAACCGCACTGCAGCCGCAATTTAGCGAGCTACAAAGTGAGCGCGACCGTCTAAAGGCTGAGCGTGAGCAGCATCAGCAAACCTTACAGGCTGACCGTGAGACCATACAGAATTTACGGTTTGAGATTAAAGAGGCCACACTAGCTGCCAACCATGCTAGTACGCAGCATACTAAATTAGAGGCGCAGCAAGAGCATTTGCGCAACTCGCTACAAGCGGCTGAGCGGCAATTAGAGCGGGATCAAGTTAAGTTGCCCGAGCTACAAGCAGCGCAAAAATCAGCCGATAGCGTAGGCCATGAGCAGCAAATCGCGTTAGAAGAGTATAAAGCCAGTTTGGCAACATTAAGATCGCAGCATACGGATGAACACCAGCAACTCGAAGCATTACAGAATACGCTGCAGCAGCAACAGGCTACGCTTGCTGAACATATGACCCAAGTGGCGATTTATGCTGAGCGTATTAAAGAGGCTAGCGAGCGTTTGCTAGCGACAGGCTCAGCGGTTAGTCCATCGACTATCTTGACTGAACTTATCGCTTACGGCAGTCACAGCTCGCTTAAGAGCAAGCAAGCAGACAATCAAGCCGAGCTACAAAAGCGCGAAACTGAACTCACTCGCAGGTTGTCAACTATGGGTGCGGTCAACTTAGCGGCGGCAGCAGAATTGGTAGAAGTAGAATCGCGCTTGCTACCCTTAGAGCAGCAGATTGGTGATATTACCGCCAGTATGGACACTTTGACCGATGCTATTGCTACCATTGATACTAAGACTAAGGCCTTATTTAACCAGACTTTAGAGGCAGTGAACCGCGACTTAGCGAGCTTATTCGCAAAAGTCTTCGGCGGCGGTCAAGCTATGCTCAGCCTACAAGACGATGACAGCCTAGCCAAAGCGGATAAATGGCGCGCTGGTATTGAGCTTATTGCACAGCCCAAAGGCAAAAAGAACAGCCGCTTAGCCGTATTATCTGGGGGAGAGAAAACCCTCACAGCGCTTAGCCTAATCTTCGCTATTTTTAAGCAACATCCCGCGCCATTCTGCGTCCTCGATGAAGTCGATGCTCCGCTAGATGATGCCAACGTGAAGCGCTTTACCGGGCTGATTCATGAGCTGGCCGATGATGTCCAGTTTATCTTTATTAGCCACAATAAACTTGCCATGCAAATCGCTGATGAGCTGAAGGGCATCACCATGCCGCAAGCTGGCGTATCCACTTTAGTCAGTGTTAGTTTAGAAGAAGCTGAGCAATATATTGACGTTTAGCTAGAATAGTTTTACCTTTAGCATTTTTTTCAGTCGTGATGACGACACCTGTCAGTCATGTTAGACTATTGCCAACTCCACGACCTTTTATTTTCCAACTTATATTGCCTCAGGCGCTAGGATGTAACGAAACCATGACCACGATTCAGTTTATTTTGATTGTCATTGCTGCACTGATTATTTTAGCAGGGTTATTTATGGTCATCCGAAGTCTCAAGCGTCAGCACAGTGGCATCGCCGCCCGTGAGGTCGAATATGACAAGAATGGCATTCCTATTATTCCTCGTCATGAGCGCAACTTAGTCGATGAGCCTGACCTAGATGATACCATTGCTGGCGAGACTACTATCGCCCCTGATCGCAGCCATTTAAGTGCAGTGATGGAAGAAGAAGACAGCGCGCAGGATCATTATGCTGAGACGACTTATCAGCCAGAGCAGGGCACTTATAATTCTTATGAGGAGCCTAGTAGCCCTGAGTATAACGATTGGCAAACTGAGCAGCGCCGTGCTGATGACCATGAGTTCAGTCATATTGCCACTGAATTGGATGGCGAGCCTGCTACTGAGCGCGATGCTTTTTCAACGTTGGTCTCAGCGACTGAAAATCTAATGCCCGTGATTGATACCGCTGAAGAGCCTAGCTTTACGGATAATAGTCCTGTACTCGATAAGCATTTATTAGCCGCCGCCGACCAAGACCAAAATAGCCCGCTGAATAACGCTACTGATAACATCAACATCACTTTATTACCGCGTGAAAATATCGATCAGCCTCCTTCCGTGATTATCCGTGGCGAGCAGCTGCTAAAAATCGTCGATAAATATGGTCTTAAATACGGTGCTATGAATATGTTCCACCGTTATGAGAATAAAGACGGTACAGGTATTCTTTGGTTCAGTATGATGGGTATTACTCACGATGGCATCGCGCCTTTTGATCTCAATACTATGCCACAGACTGGCTTTAGTGGTCTGGTGATGTTCTTATCGTTACCGCATCCCAAAGCTTTGCAGGGCTTTGATAGCATGATGAGTATTGCAGGTTTGGTCTCACGCGAAATCAATGCTGTGGTAATGGATGAAAATAACCAACCTATTACCCAAGATTTAAAAGCCCGTTTGCGCACCGAAGTCCAAGAGTACCGTGCGCCTTCGCGTTAATCGAGTTTTTCTCTCTATTTAAACTTATTCGCAATAAAAAACGGCAGCTTGTGCTTATCACGGACTGCCGTTTTTTTAGGGATGTTGGTTTTTTATAGATGGTGCTAAATGGAGGGTATTTTGGAGCTAATCCTGCTCTTTCTTGTATCTCCTCCGCTAGGCGGGGCGGGCACTATTGTCTGATGGCATTCCTGCTCAGCGAGACTACCCTCAGTCAAGTGCCCGCAACCCGCCCAGCGGAGCAGGATACCGCTGCCATCAGGGCTAAACCGCACCTCGTAGCTACTTTTAGTTAAGGTATCCACTTTATCCGTGGGGGTTGCTTCGAGCCACCCACGCAATTGCAATTGCAACTGCTAGACTATGGCTTTAGCCCAGCCCCTTCTATACGAGACCTAGCTTAGCTTGTTCACCATCTTCAACGGTAAAACCTTCATAGCTTTACCAATAGCGGTCCACGGCATAGAAGGGACGCAGGCTTCATCAACGCCCGATTCGATAGCGGCGACTAACGCCTTACTGCCGGTATCCACATCCACTTCAAAAGGCAGCTTCTTCGCCCCTTCGTTAATTTCGGTACGGATATAGCCGGGATACAGCGTAGTAATTTGAATAGGTAACTCATCGACAAGCATCTCTGCCCGGATACCTTCCGCCAAATGCGCCAGTCCCGCTTTACTCGCAGCATAGACCGTTAGATGTTTGGGCATACCGCGCATCGCTGACATGCTAGAGATGGCGACGAGATGACCATGGTTCTGCGCCCGGAAGATTTCCATCGCTGCTTCGCACTGCGCGAGAGCAGAGACAAAATCCACTTCAGCGGTTCGGCGATTAATCTCAAAACGTCCGGTACCAATGCGGCGGCCTTCACCAACACCGGCATTGACAATGACTCGGTCTATCGTACCAAAGTCCACGGCGAAGCTTTTAAATACGCTAAATACTGCATCGTAATCGCTCACATCCAATGCTTGGAATTCAACGCGAATATCTGGATTAGCCGTCAGCAGTTCAGATTTTAAAGCTTCTAACCGCTCAGTTCTGCGGGCACAAATAGCCAAGTTATAACCGAGTGAGGCAAACAGTTTTGCCATACCCGCACCAATACCCGAACTTGCTCCAGTGATTAATACGGTCTTATCTTTACCGACCTGCTGCTGTTTTAGTGCTTTGATAGCGGTATCGGGATTGCTTAATAGACCTTTAGCGTCTTTCACCTTACTCTTAAGGCTGTTTTGCATCACGCTTAATAGGGTTTGCTGGGTTTGCTGGGTTTGCTGGGTTTGCTGGGTTTGCTGGGTTTGCTGGGTTGCGGTTTGCTTGTCCTTGTTTTGCTTAGCGGCTTGCGTATCTCTTTGCGTATTAATAGTCATCGGGTGTCCTTATCAGAATGAAAGTTAGGGTTTATGACCTACTTTAGTGCCAAGTGAGGTAGCGCTCGCCTGCCGTATAGAGATGCGTATGTTCATTAAGTGAGAGCAATCTAGGTTTGCCCTCTTTTAACGAGATAGTGGTCACGCCGGTATTCACTAAGCTAGGGGTCACTCTATAGGCCGCTTGACTGTTAGGTTTACCATCCCCCAATAGCGCTGCTGTTAATGCCGCAATCACCCCACCAGAGGTAAATATTAGCAAGGTTTTTGGGGCATCAAAGTCTTGTGTTAGCGCAATAATCTCTTGCAAGGTCTGTTGCACGCGCGCATTAAACGCAGGCCAACTCTCTAAATAGTCGTCATCAAAGTTCCCTGAATGCCAACGCTGCATAGACTCATAAAATAACTCTGCCAACCGCTTCATAGGTTCAGGACTCTTAGTCACTTCCGCCATTACACCCGCTTGCGTGGCAAACTTAGGATTGGATTTGATAAAGATATCTTCATGGTTAAATTCATTTAGTCCAGCGAGCACTTGTGGCTTGGCTAAATCCGTAAAATTAGAGTCATCGTTAGCCTGTTGCAGACTTTCTAAACCGGTCTGATACCCTTGTAAAAAGTACTTTGCTGAGTCCCGTTGGCGTGACAGGGTTCCGGTCATCAGACCATCTATTTGGCGTTGCAAGCCCGCATATTGAGTCCCGAGCAATTGAGCTTGTTTACTGCCCAAGTCTGAGAGTTGGTCATAGTTTTCTTGCCCAAAAGAGGCTTGCCCATGACGGGCAAATAGCAGGGTGGTCATAATATGGGCTCACCTAGGATGGATTAAAAAATGAAATGTGCAATCGCTTATTAGGGCGGGTTTTAGTTATGGGTTCGCTAAAAAAGCCATTAGCAAACCTCATTTATTATAGGCAGTCCACTCAAGATTGGGTACAGAATTGCGTGCAGAGTCACTGGTATAGGTTTGCGCCTGCCTCAGTCATCTTATGACTTCTAGCCAGAAAATTTATATCAGTGACTCGCGATAAACCCGTTTTAAACAGGACTGACTGTATCAATTACTTTAAAAACTTCTCGGCAATCTTCTGTACAGGCGCTGGCACCTTATCATGACTGGCCAGCTGGCGACCTTCATGCTTGGTAATTAGTGTCAGACAGCGCGCATGCAGTGCATGGATGATAATCCAAAAGTTTTTAAAGGCGGGGTTGTCGGTCTGCTTATGGTAGTAGCGATAATAAATCTGTTGGGCAATACCGGCTAGGCGAAATAGGCCAAACACTTCATAGAAGGTCCAATTATCGACCTGCATGCCAGACTTTTCTAAATAATAATCTACAACTTCCGCCCGGGTCATCATCCCTTTCAGATGAGTAGGTTGACGGCGCGATTGCTTCATAATTTTATTGTCATCGGCTTGTACCCAATAGGCTAATGCACTGCCTAGATCCATCAATGGGTCGCCTAGAGTCGCCATTTCCCAATCCAATACACCAATCACAGTGGTGGGGTCGTTCGGGTCGAGGACGACGTTGTCAAAGCGCCAGTCGTTATGAATTACACAAGTGCTGCTGTCTGCCGGTAGGTTACGCTTAAGCCATTGACGTACTAGATAAAAACTAGGCACGTTGGGGGTCTTCGCCTTTTTATAACGTTTGTCCCAACCACTGACTTGACGCTCGCAATAGCCCTCACCTTTACCCAAGGACATCAACTCAGCATTCGCGCTATAGTCCACTTGGTGCAGCTCAATTAAGGCGTCGATGACATTGGTACATAACTCGCGTACTTGCGTGGTCTCTAAATCGAGTCCTTTAGGCAGGTTGGAGCGGGGGATAATACCGACCAAGCGCTCCATCACATAAAAATCACAACCGATGACCGACTCATCCTCACATAGCGCAATCATTTGCGGGACATAAGGATAGTCCTCTTTTAAAGCATGCTGTACCGTGTACTCTCGTACCATATCGTGCGCAGATTTCGCTTTAGTCCCAGCGGGCGGTCGACGTAAAATCAAATCAACATTGTCGTACTGTAAGCGGTAGGTCCAATTGGAGGCACCGCCAGAAAATTGGGTAACTTTCGGCTCACCTTGGACGTCAATATCCTGCGCCTTTAGCCAGTCGGTGACTGCCTGTGCGTCTAGTGTTTCTGCACTACGTACCTCACCGGCTTTATCAATAAAAGAGTCGGTCTTAGCACTTTCTTTAGCGACAGTCGCTTTTGATGGTACTGTTTTGTCTGACATGAAAAATCCTTTTTCAGCTGTCCTAATCGTTGTTAATAGACTTAGCGGTTTTTAAGCCAGCTACTGATATTAATTTATTATTGATATCGTTATTGAGCCTAGCATTTGGCTTGCTAGTGCTCTATGAGCTTGCCGTTGGTTTTTTGCGGCCAAAACCGCGCTTTTTGAGTTCTAATTTAGCAATCATAGTCTTATGCACTTCATCAGGACCATCGGCTAGACGTAAGGCACGCGCTTGCGCATAAAATCCGGGTAACATCGTGTCCTGACAAACCCCCATCCCCCCATGCAGCTGCATCGCCATGTCCACGACTTCTTGCAATACAGTAGGCGCCACCACTTTAATCGCTGAGATTTCCGTCAAGGCGGCTTTAGTGCCTTGCTCATCCATTTTCTGCGCCGCATATAAGGTCAATAGACGCGCTTGATCAATTTTAATACGGGCTTCTGCAATACGCTCGAGGTTACCGCCAAGTTGTAGGATAGGTTTGCCAAAAGCCGTGCGACTCATGCCACGATCAATCGCCATCTCTAATGCTTTTTCTGCCGCCCCAATACAACGCATACAGTGGTGAATACGCCCTGGTCCTAAGCGACCCTGCGCAATCTCAAAGCCCATGCCAGGACCACCGATGACATTAGCAATCGGCACACGGACATTATCAAAGCTGACCTCACCATGACCGTGCGGCGCATCATAATCGCCAAAGACTTGTAGCATACGCTCAATAGTTACGCCCTCAGCATCCTTGGATACGAGTACCATGGAGTGCTGTTGATGGCGGCCTTTACTCTCATCAGGCGTGTGCGCCATGAATATCAGCAAATCAACATCAGGATCGCCTAAACCCGATGACCACCATTTTTGACCATTTAAGACTATCTCATCCCCGTCGACAATAGCGGTCGCTTGCATATTGGTCGCATCGCTAGAGGCCACGTCAGGCTCGGTCATACAGAATACTGAACGGGTTTTGCCTTCTATGAGTGGCATGAGCCAGCGTGCTTTTTGCTCATCGGTACCGTAGCGCCATAGCAGCTCCATATTGCCACTATCGGGAGCATTACAGTTGAATACGTTGGGCGCAATAAGGCTGCGGCCGGTCAGCTCAGCGATAGGGGCATAGTCAGTGACGGATAGCCCGGCACCCAACTCGTCATCGGGCAGGAACATATTCCATAGCCCGGCCTTGCGAGCTTTATCACGTAATTCTTGATAAACCTGCGGCCATTGCCACTGGGTCCAATCACCGCCTTGATTCAGCTGATGACACTCTTGCCAAAAATCCGCTTCAATAGGCTCGATTTCTTGCGTAATGAAGGCTTGGGTGCGCTCGTAAAAGTCTTGACCGCGCTGACTGGTGGGCTGCATAAACAAAATCCTTTTGTTAAAAAATTAGGCGAGTAATGTGGAGCAAAAAGCAGGGAATAACTACTAATAAGCAGTTAAGGAAATAAGTTGAAAAATTCAATAAGCTATTAATATAACTATATTTTTAAGCGAGCTATGTAGCAGAGCTGTGAGTGTAATATCTCTGCTTAGTAAAATTATCATAGCATAGATAGTTAGACCGATAATTGAGAGGAATAGTTTGCTAAGTCATTGGCTGACACTTGTTAAGCACAGGTGTTTAGCGAAGAATGACATAGCGTAATCCGTATTTAAACCTTATAAAAATACCTTGGATAAACTCTTGGTTAATATTATCTAAGGGGCAATCTTGCTATCATAACGCTACTCTAATTTGCATATTGATTAAGACGCCGACTATGACTAATACCGATAATAATTCTGCAAAAACAACGACTGCTACTGCAAAAACCAACGATGCTCTCGTGCGCCATGATGATGCGGATATTATTGCGCAAATGCGCCAACTGATTAATGCCTTACGTATTCATAATAATGCCTATTACGTCTTAGACGAGCCACAGATTAGTGACAACGAATATGACCAGTTGCGCCTAAGCTTAATCGAACTTGAAGAGGCCTATCCTGATTTAATTCAACCGGACAGTCCGACCGGGCAAATTGGCGATTCACCGCTAGCCGCTTTTTCACAATTACCGCACGATATCCCGATGCTATCGTTAGGTAACGTATTCAATAAAGATGACCTCGCTGATTTTATGCGCCGAGTCAACGATCGCTTAAATGCGGCTCAGCAGAACCCTGAATATGAAATTGAGATGAAGCTAGACGGTCTAGCGGTTTCTATCAAATATGAATACGGTAAATACGTGCAAGCGATTACCCGTGGTGACGGGCAAGTAGGGGAAGACATTACCCAAAATGTCAAAACCATTAATAACCTACCGTTAGTGCTAGACGCGGTCGCTGATATTGCCTTACTAGAAGTTCGTGGCGAAGTATTGATGCCCAAAGCTGGGTTTGAGCGCCTTAACCGTCAAGCTGAAGAGAGCGGTGGCAAGACCTTTGCCAATCCACGCAATGCAGCAGCGGGCAGCTTACGTCAACTTGATCCCAACATTGCTGCCAGTCGCCCATTAGCGTTCTATGCTTATTCGGTCAATCAAGGCTTACCTGAGACTATTACTAAACAGTCAGAGGCCTTGGCTTGGCTCAAAGAGATTGGCTTTACCGTCAGTGCGGTGCAAGTGGTTAATGGATTAGCAGAGGCGCAAAGCTACTACGAATCGGTCAATGACAGCCGTCCGGAGTTGCCGTTTGAGATTGATGGGACGGTCATTAAAGTGAATGATTTAGCCCTACAAAGTCAGCTAGGTTTCTTATCACGCGAACCCCGCTGGGCGACCGCCTATAAATTCCCTGCTGAAACGGTCATGACGACTTTAAATAGCATTGAGTGGCAAGTGGGGCGTACCGGCCAAATTACGCCGGTGGGTAAGTTAGAACCCGTCCAAGTGGGCGGTGTCACTGTGAGTAATGTGACCCTGCATAACTTTGGTGAGATTCAGCGTTTGGATGTGCGTGCTGGCGATACCGTGAGCGTACACCGAGCCGGTGACGTGATTCCTAAGATTTCTCGCGTCTGGCATGAGATGCGTCCTGAGGGCACTACGCCTGTGGTATTGCCAAAAGCCTGTCCCGTTTGTGAGTCTCCTGTGGTAATTCCTGAGGGTGAGGCTTTAGCCCGTTGTACGGGTGAGTTATTCTGTCCTGCCCAGCAGCAAGAGGCGTTAATCCATTTTGTCTCGCGTCGCGCTATGGATATCGACGGGGTTGGCGAGCGCTGGCTCATCAGTTTCTTCGAACAAGGTATTGTGAAGACCGTGGCGGATATCTACCGTTTAAAAGACCACCAAGAAGAGTTGGTCAACATCGAAAAATTGGGGGAGAAGTCGGTCACTAATATGTTGGCCGCTATTGAAGCCAGTAAAAAAACGACGTTATCTCGGTTTATCTATGCGCTTGGTATCCGTGGCGTAGGCGAGTCTACCGCCCAGAACCTAGCCCAACAGTTTGGTGACTTACCGGCGCTTGAGGCCGCTACGATTGAACAATTACAGGAAACCCCTGATGTAGGGGATATTACTGCTGAGCAGATCTATAACTTCTTCCGAGCGCAGCATAATATTGATGTGATTCAAGCCCTGATAACGGCTGGCGTGCATTGGGATAAGGTCGAGCAGGTTGCTACCGAAGGGTTGCCGCTAGACGGACAAACTTGGGTGATTACGGGGACTTTATCTAGCATGAGTCGTGATGAGGCTAAGGTGAGACTGCAAGCCTTAGGCGCTAAGGTCTCTGGCAGCATCTCTGCTAAGACTTCTGCGCTGCTAGCGGGTGAAAAAGCGGGGTCTAAGCTTACTAAGGCTGAAAAGCTAGAGGTCAAAGTGGTCGATGAGGCTGAGTTTTTGACTTTGATTGGGGAGTAAAGTATTTAGGAGTTTAGTTCCAAACCGTTTTGTGAACGTAAGGTGGGTTAGCGGTAGCGTAACCCACCTTTTTTATGAATATAGTATTACCAAAGGGGTTAGCAATTTTCTCTTATTTATCCCGTGGGTTAGCACCCACGCTACGCTACTTGCAAAATTAGTCATCAATGTCTAAGCGTATTCATGATTTGCCGTGAATATATTCTTATTAAAATTGGTTGTCACTCATATTTCGATAAATTTGAGCGACAAAGGGGAATGGTAGTTCGATATCCTTGTGAAGGAAGATACCTAATGAAGAAAGATGGTAACCGTAGGGTGGGTTAGCGTTAGCGTAACCCACCTTTTTTATGAATAGAGTGTTGCCAAAAAGATAATCGATTCTATATTTCTTACCCCGTGGGTTAACACCCACGCTACGCCAAGTTTAAAGTTGATGCAGATAGTTAATGTAGCTATAAAATATTAACAAGGAATGCGCCAAAAAAAAGACAGCCGAAGCTGTCTTTTTTATTATCTAAAATCACTATCTAACGCTTAACGATACTGATCAAAGAACACAGTGGCAGCGCTTAAGCAATAAGGCGCGACCATACCATGATAGCTGCTTAATTGCTCCGTATAACTGGCGGTTTGTCCTGCTGCTTGAGCTTCAGCTACGCTCTTACCTTTTTCGATAGCTTCAGCATAGGCCACTTGATAAGTATTGGTAAGTAGCGTGGTCAGATTGCTAGTGAATTTTTCCTGAATGGCCATGGCGGCAGCGCGAACATTCTTATCTACGGCAGGCGGTAAGGTCGTGACGTAAGTCGATTTGTCATCCGCGCTACGCGCCTCTTGATTGGATAAATCCATATCTATCAAAGCAAAAGGTTGCTTAGCGGACGACTTCCAAATACGAGC
>Ga0098065_1000291_pt1 | contig 25305 bp, 32 predicted proteins | sample 25_taG_FD_75062 | JGI IMG/M metagenome (GOLD analysis project Ga0098065, IMG submission 75062) | Marine viral communities from Cariaco Basin, Caribbean Sea - 25_WHOI_OMZ | ecosystem: Environmental > Aquatic > Marine > Oceanic | place: Caribbean Sea: Cariaco Basin | collected 2014-11-08 | reverse complement strand
CGCAGGTTCGAATCCTGCCACCCCGACAATTACGGTGTCAATAGACACTAAAATATAGCTAATCTTATGAAAATCAATGATTTTCATTTTTCTTGAAATCATAAGATTGGCTTTAATATCAATTCAAAGGTTACCTATTCGGTTACCTAAATTGTTACCAGAATTTTCACTACATTGGTAATTCAATAGACTTGACTTTCGCAGCGATTTGACTTTCGTAAACAAATCGATTATTAACTTAAAGCGAGAGTTTATGCAGACTTCCAAGACTTTTACCATTCATTTTTGGCTGAGTATGGCCAAAGCAAAAGATGATTTTGCACCTATTTATGCCCGTATTACGGTCGATGGAAAACGTGCCGAAATCAGTTTAAAACGATCTACATCGGTTACCTATTGGGATACCCGTTCCAAGAGGTCAACGCTAAGGACTTCCGATGGAAAGTCATTAAACGTTTACCTTGACCAGGTGTACTCTGATTTATTGGAATGCCACAAACAGCTTCTGGGCGAAACCAAATACGTTACCGCCCAGGCCATCAAAGCCCGATATCTTGGGGAAGATGAACAGCACAAAACGCTGCTTCAACTGGTTTTCTATCACAATAAGAATATGGTTTCGGTACTCAAACCCGGCACCTTGAAAAATTACTTCACTACGGAACGCTATATCAAACGGTATCTGAAGCACAAACTAAAGACCAATGACGTTTTCCTGAAACAACTGTCCTATAAATTCATCATTGATTTTGAACAGTTCCTACGTAACGGAAAATCCATAAACCGTTCACAGCCCCTAAAGAACAATGGGGTTATGAAACACTTGGAACGCTTGAAAAAGATGATGAACCTTGCCCTTCGGTTGGAATGGATCGAAAAAGACCCTTTTGTAAGGTTCTCGCTGAAGTTCACAAAACACCAACGGGCATTTCTGTCCCAGTCGGAACTTGAAGTTTTGGAATCTGGTCAGCTTTCAAAAGTGATGCACCAGAAAACGAGGGATGTATTTGTTTTTGCCTGTTATACGGGACTGTCCTATATCGATGTAAAATTACTTTGCGATGACCATATTGTACGAGGCATCGATGGAGATTACTGGATATTTACAAAAAGGGAAAAGAACGATGAAGCCGTAAAAATACCACTGTTGGATAAAGCCCTTGACATACTGAAAAAATATGACCAAGATCCTAAAAGCAAGCAAGAAAAGCTGCTTCCGGTATTTTCCAATCAGAAAATCAACAAATATTTGAAGGAAATAGCGATAATTCTAAAAATCAATAAAAAGCTTACGTTCCACGCGGCCAGACATACGTTTGCCACTACAGTTACGCTTTCAAATGGCGTACCCATTGAGACCGTTTCAAAATTGCTAGGTCATACCAAGCTTTCCACAACGCAAATCTATGCCCGGGTTATCGAGCAAAAGGTATCATCGGATATGCGTTCGTTACGCACTAAATTAAACACCAAGGACACGGCCGAAACAAGGGTGCATTATCAATAATTCGGTTTGGAAAACAGCTTTTAGGTTCTAATCCAGTCGGCACTCTTATTTTTTCTCGTCAAATCCTTTGCAGATTTTGGTTTTTTATTGAGCCATAAATTTCTGCGTTAAGTCATTTTTTGTTTCGGTCAGCTGAGGCAACCAAAACCAAACCGTGGGCAAATGTAGCCACATCCCACCGCTTGGTCAAGGCCAGGCCCTTCGGGATGCCGAACATTTTTCTGCGAAAAATAACCGCTCATACCTTGCCCCTTCCTACCTGTGGCTGTTAATGCCCTGTTTTGGTATTGCTCGTTGCCTTACAAGCTACCAAAACGATTTAAAATAATGTTTAATTTAAAAATTTTAATTATGGCAACAACAGTAAAACAAAACGGAACTGCAAAAAAGGAAAATGCATCCGTTAAAAAAGAAGTACAGAAAAAACTGACCGATGAAGCTATCGGAAAAACCGCTTCTACAGAAAAAGCGGTAGCATCCAAAAAAGCTACCATCAGTTTGGATGATCGAATCCAAAATTTTGAAAAACTGAGAGGATTGGCCACCCAACGGGAACGGTTATCCCAAACCTTGAACGAGTTGACGAAATTCAACTACAACCAAGGGGATTCAGCTTCATTTTATATCCGGGATTCCCACAATTTGGAGTTTAAAACGACCAATACGAACCTTATCAAATTGGTCACAACACACTTACAGTCCACTTTGGAGGAACGAAAATCCGAGATTGAGGAACAAATTGTAGAGTTTGAACTCTAAGGTAACTTTAAATCTTTTAAACAGGAAGCCTACTCGCAAGAGTAGGTTTTCTTTTTTCCTTAAAAAAGGGAGGTAAAGTATTCAATCAATATGTGCGCAAAGGTAAACTCGTAAAATACTCCCATCAAAAGACTACGGCATAACCGGGCTCGTTCCTCACTCCTTTTATTCCGTTTCCTTTTGAGCCGAGATTTTATCTTCCGTTTGGCTCTAGCTTAATATTAATTGTTTAACTAAAATCAAATGTTATGTATTTATCAAATTTACAGCAGGATGAAATCTTCGTTCCATCAGAAATGAAGTCCTTGAAAAGTCTGACCCAGATGGAATCCCGAAGGGGGCTTGAAAATGTCATTGTATCAAATGGCAAGATTGTCAACGTGGTATCGAACAGCTATGGCCACGTACCGAACGAATTGTACTTCAAAAAAGCCGAGGAAATGTTGACCGGTGCCGGACTGAATTATCAGAAGCGCACGATCAATAGGGATGACCGGTCTTTCATAACCGACTTTATCATCGATGACAACAGCCAATTCTCGGTCAAGAATGAAAAAGACCTGATACTGCCAATGCTACGGTTCAAAAACTCCTATGATGGTAGCGAAAAAACGTCTGGGCATTTTGGATTTTACCGTCAGGTATGCTCCAATGGACTGCACGTTTCACAATCAGAAATTGAGTTTTCAATCAAGCACAGTAAGAACAATACCGACCTGATAATGCCACGGTTGAGCAATCTGTTCGATAAGTTCTTGGACAATGAGTTTTACACCATTACCAAGAAATTCGACAGGATGAGGGAATTTAAGATCATCGACACCAAAGAATTTGTGGAGGATATCTTGCACAGAACTAAATTGTTTCGGTATGAATGTAGTGACAAGAACAATGATCCTTCAAAGAAATCCCGGGAAGTCCTTGAAATTCTGGATAATGAAGCCCTACTACTCAATGAACAACCCAATTTATGGATAGGCTATAATGCCTTTAACCAAATGCTTCACAATAAATTGAAGAAAAGCTTTTCACAACAGGAACGCTTGGACAAAAAACTGTTCAATGCTGTCTATGAAATGGCTTGATGTCATTAAAGGTTCATCCGGTACCTTAAACTGGATTTTTTCTATTTTCAGCAAAAGAAATTAATTGAAAAGTTGGCTTTGCAATCCCACTCAGCCCATTTCCCTGCATTTCGCAGAAAAAGCTCCATTCCGGGAAAAGCGCTTCATTACAAAGATCTTAGACACAACTCCAAAGCTTCCGATTCCCATTGCACTAATCCTGCTGAAATACGCAGGAACGCTCCATTCCCATCTACACCTTTGAAGTTAAGTCCGCTTGAAATCCTACTTTAAGAGGATAATCCGTTTTTATAATCCGGTCAGCACATTGCCGCTCCATTTCGCGAAAAGCTGCATTCCGGGCAAAGAGCTTTCCTGCAAAGGTCTTGGACACAACTCTAAAGATTCCGATTTCCATTACGTTAACCCTGCCTGAAAAACGGCAGGAACACTTCATTCCCAATCTACATCTTTAAAGCTAAGTCCGCCTGATAGGAATTCCATTTTATCATTTAGTCCCGCTTCCTATGTTTTTGTACTTCACAAAAGGCATTTAGACCTACTCCCGAACCGCCGCTGTCCCAACCGTTTTTTTGTAAGCAAAATACCAACATTTGGAAGTTAAACGGACTGCATAACCGGTCGTACCTCCCTTTTATAAGTCCTTATTAATTCCAAATATTGAAAATGTATCAGCAACAAAAAAAGGTAACAGCGGACGGCTCTATGGGAAGTAAATCTAAATCGAATATTATGAAATCTTACAAAAACATCAAAAAGGAAGCGGGACTAAAAAAACAAAAAAAGGAAAACGCTCTGGATATAATAAGTAAATCACTTCAAAAAAATATAAACCCAAACTATCCGAAGGGTTCGGGTAGCATTTTAATTAATCTTTAATTCTTTTATTATGAGTACTTTAAAAAATCACGTACAGTTAATCGGAAATGTTGGCCAAGAGCCACAAATCACGAACCTTGAAAGCGGTAAAAAGGTAGCCCGTCTTTCACTCGCCACAAATGAGTATTACAAAAACAGCGAGGGCGAAAAAGTCCAAAATACCGAATGGCACACGATTGTAGCCTGGGGCAAAACTGCCGAAATCATCGAGAAATATGCCGGAAAGGGCAAAGAAATCGGGGTAACGGGAAAACTGAAATCCCGAAGCTACGAGGACAAGGACGGTATCAAAAGGTATGTTACCGAAGTGGAAGCCAATGAAATCCTTTTGTTGGGAACTAAGAACGGCAATAATTCAGCCGATTAATCTAAAAATTAAAGAGGGCGTTTCCGTCTAAAGTTGCGCCCTCTTTTTTCATTATTAACTCCTTAAATAGAAATCACAATGAAAGCACAAGTTAACGAAATCAAAGAGGGATTACAACATTTTCACGGTTCAGAAACCATTTTTCAAATCCCACTATTAAGAACCCGGTACACCAACGGAATGAAATATTTGGCGGAAGCTGCGGAATGTTTTTGGCTGATTACAGATACCTCCGCATTTGCTAAAACCTTGATGGATAAAAGCTATTTTGTAACCATCGACTTTAAAAGGCTATCTAAGGAAAAACAGGATCATTCTGGGTACGAAGCCGAGATAATTTATAGCGATGGAAACGGGAATATTTTTGAGACCCACCGATATAATGTAACGGATTTTCCATTGGATGAACTACGGTTATTTTTTGTGGATAATACGTTGATGCTGCCGAGCGAATATTAACCCTTTCAAAAACCTAAAAATTATGATTTATCTAAATTTTTCAGACTTGAACGGGGAAGCCCAAGAACGGCTTTTGGAAAGTTCAAAAAACGACGTTGAGCAAAAATTTGGCGATGACATTCGGAACTATTCAAAAGAACATCACACCAATTTTGATGTGATGATCGAGGAAGAAGCACTACGGAATTTATACAGTTACACCTATGTGTTTAATATCTGAAATTGTTCAAATATTAACGGAAAGACCTTTGAATTTTTCAGAGGTCTTTTTTACTTAAACACATTCAATTAAATAAAAAATTGTTATCTTTATTTCGCTGAAATACAGCATTCAATTTTACGTAGGGTCATCCATTTTTTGACTTTCGCCGATAGCCCTGCCCATCGAAAAATCACATAACAGGAAATTATTTCCCTAGAACTGGCAATTGTCTTTTGACCAAATTGTACGGAATTTTCGTTCGCCTGTGGCGAACGAAAAGGAGTAGCAAGAGGGTAACACGCGATGCGATGTTAAGTACTCCTTTTCCTTGTTAATCAACTGATTTTTAAATACTTAAAAATAAGCCGATTATTCAGATTTCTACAATTTGCGACAAATGCCCTGTGAATGCCCATTTTCAGGGAAGGATTTGCGACAAATCGGCGAATTATGGACTCATTTATTGGTATCAGGTTCAAAAAGGAAACGGCAAAACGTTTTCAGGAATTTTCACGGACACACTTCAAATCACACACCGAAGCATTAGCTACAATGCTCGATTTTTTCTTTTACAACGAGATTTCCCCAAAGGAAAAATTGGGCCCGACCGGAAGGACGATCGAGGCCAATTTAAAGAAACGTATCAATGCGGTGATCGCCATAATGCGGGATATGGAAAAGACCCAGACCAGACCCACCGTGGCGATGATCGAATCCCTTTTTCAGACCGAAGAACCCAAGAAGAAACCCTTGATCTTAGAGAGGAAATTTGTGGAAGAAAATAAGGAAGTCCGTTTTCGCGAAAAGCAAAACCACAACAACGAACTGTAATTTTTGAACTATGTATATCACAATCACACCTCAAAAACTTGGCAGTAACTATTCCCAGAGTTCGGCAGATTTTGTAGGCTATTTGGAAAAAGAAAATCAAGGTTTGGAACAGGGAGAGATGGAACATTTTTTCAGTCAATATGGCGATAAATTTTCAGCGGAAGAAGTGGTAAAAGATATTGATGGAAACGGTGCCAAACTCAAAAAGACCGAACCTAAATTCTATTCGATCACGGTCAGTCCGTCGAAGTATGAATTAAGTAGGTTACAGAACAACAGCGAGGATCTTAAAAAATATACCCGTGAACTGATGAAGGATTATGTTGCATCGTTCAACCGGGAAATCAATGGGCGCCCTGTGACCATCGATGACATTAAATACTATGCGAAAATTGAACACCAACGAACGTTTAAGGGAACCGACAAACAGATTAAGGAAAACCAACCCTTTGCCACCAAAATATTGCAACTAAAAAACCAGATCCGAAATATTGAAAACGGTTCGATGGAAGGAAGTGTTAGGAAGCGGGAACGGGAAATCACAAAATTAGAAAAACAGGCACCCCATCAACAGGAAGGAAAAAGGATCGTTCAAGGAATGCGAAAGGCCGGAAGCCAAAGCCATATCCATATTATCGTGAGCCGCAAGGATGCGTCCAATTCGTTCAGCCTTTCGCCCGGGAGCAAATACAAGGTATCCGATGTTGAGATGAGAGGGAAACAAGTTAAACGGGGGTTTGACCGGGACCAGTTTTTTGAAAATGCCGAAAAGACCTTTGACAAGACTTTTGGCTACCAGCGGAACTTTGCGGAAATCTACAAAGCACGTAAGGATTTTATCAAAAACCCAAAAATCTATTTTGCTTCATTGATGAAATTGCCCACTAACGAAAAGGCAATCGCTTTCAAAATGATGCGGGAAACGGATATCCCGATAATGCCAAGTATTCCGAGCAATCAGGCGCAGCTTGCCCTAAAAGTTTTCAATAAGCTGCGCAAAGGTTTGGACGTGGCCGTCAAATCAAGTTCAATAGGAATTTAAAGATTTGTTATGCAATTGAATAATCTTACAACGATACTCTTAATTATTGGTGTAGCAAGTACGCTATATTATATACTGTATAGGTTGACGCGATATGCCTTTATTTTAAGCGTGATTTTGCTCATGACCCTGGTGTTCTACCTCTCGAGCGGCAACGAACTGATTTTAATTTCATTGGTTGTGGTCTGTCCGCTTATGCTTATTAATACAGGGTTCTATGTTTTTTTGCATAAAAAGGATGAGCCTAAAAATGGCGATAGTAAATATTGCGTCAACTTTGCAACGAGCAAAGGAAACTTTAAACTGGAAAATATAAAACGTGGGGCATCTATCATAGGCTCTGCGGGAAGTGGAAAGACCGAAAGTGTGGTGTATGGTTTCCTTAAACATTTTCAAAAAGAGGGCTTTTGTGGGATCATCCACGACTATAAAGATTTTGAGTTAACGGAAATGGCATATCCACTTTTTAAGGACAGGGATATCCCGTTTAAGGTCATTTCCTTTGACAAAATCATTCACAAGGTAAATCCTATTGCGCCACGCTATTTAGAGAACGAGGAAAGCGTAAATGAAGTTTCAAGGGTATTGATCGAAAACCTTTTGGAGCAAAGAGAAAGCGGAACTTCGGGAACAACTAAATTCTTTAATGATGCTGCGGAAGGTTTGATTGGTGGGCTGATCTGGAAACTAAAAACATCTTATCCTGAATTCTGCACCCTGCCACATTTGATTGCCATTTACCAATTTTTGGACACGGATAGCCTCATTCAGTTTTTGGAAACCAATACAACGTCAAGAGCAATGGCAGACGCTTTTATAAGTGGAAAGGATTCGGAACGACAGACCGCCGGGGTGAAAAGCACCTTGGCAAATGCGCTGAAGCGAATAAGTACGCAACATATTTTTATGGCACTATCCGCAGACGAAGTGCCATTGAATATCAATAGCGAGGAAAACCCTGCAATCATTTCGGTAGTGAACAATCCAAAATACGATACATCCTATTCACCTGTAATTGCAACCATCATTCACACCATTACCAAGCAAATGAGCGTGCGCAATTCCAAGCCTTCTTTTCTATTGATGGAAGAGGCGCCAACCATTCGATTACTCAATATGCACCGTATTCCGGCAACCCTGCGGAGTTATGATATTGCCACCATCTACGTAATGCAGGATAAGATACAGAATGATATGATGTATGGGGATAAGGCGAGCAAAGCAATTTTAAGCAATCTGTCCTATCAGTTTTTCGGCAAGGTCAACGATCCCGACACCGCCAAATACTACGAACGTTTTTTTGAAATTATCAAAAACCCGACTAAAAGCGTAAGCCGTGGACATAATCTTGATTTTGATACAAGGGTTACAACTGGGGAAAAGGAAATCCCAAAGATAAGGGCGGACGTTTTCTTTCGGTTGAAGCAAGGCGAGTTTATCACTTATGCAGATGGAAAGGATAAAAAGGTGCAGTTTAGATTGTCCAAAATTCAACGGCAACTTCCTGAAGAATCCAAGCAATTTTCTCAGGCAGATTTAGCGGCTAATTTTGAGCGGGTTTATGATGAAGCGAAGTCGATATTTGAATAAATAATTTAAATATCATAGTATTTATTTTAGTTTTATGCCTAAAAAACATATATTGCTCTAATAAATACTAAAGCTATGGTTGCGGAATGCATTGATAAATTATTATCGATTGAAGAATATTCTTTTTCCCTTGATGAACTGATGGAACAGACCACCAAAAGCAAAAATGCAATTTGGCAGGAACTGGCGCATCTGATTGAAAAAAACAAAGTCCTCAACTTAAGAAAGGGTTTTTATCTTATACTCACCCCCAGATATTCCAGTTTTGGAAAACTTCCCATTGACCTGTATATCGAGAAACTTTTTGAGTATTTGGGGCGTAATTATTATTTGGGGTTTTACAGCGCGGCAAAAGTATATGGTGCAAGCCATCAACAAATCCAGCGCGATTATGTAATGACATCAACTCCCAAACTTTTGGATATTAAAAAATCGGCTATTGATATCCGTTTTTTGACTACCTCTGCTTGGCCGGAAAAAAATATACTTCCCAAAAAATCGGATGCCGGAACTTATCATATTTCCAGTCCGGCTTTGACCTTGGCAGATTTGATACATTATCAAAATAAATTAGGGGGGCTTAATCGAATGCTATCTACCATTGAAGAATTGTTGGAAGAAGTTACACAAAAAGACCTTGAAGATTTATTGAGTTGGTATGGCAATAAGGCAACACTTCAGCGACTGGGATTTTTATTGGATCAAATAGATCAAGAGAACCGTTTTTCAAATTTGATTTTTCAACATTTGGAAAAACAAAAAATACATCCGGTTTTATTAAAGCCAACTATACAACAACGACCAGGTTCGGTAGATAATAAATGGAAAGTGGATGTCAACCTAAGATTAGAAACTGACCTATGATTTCAAAACCCTATATAGCACAATGGCGGGAATATGCACCTTGGAAAGAATTTGCACAGGTTGAACAGGATTTGATTATTAGCCGCGCATTGGTAGCAATTTTTTCAGATGATTTTCTAAGGGAAAAGCTTGCGTTCCGGGGCGGCACCGCTTTGCATAAACTGTATCTGAACCCTGCACCCAGATATTCCGAGGATATCGATCTTGTTCAAATTAAGGAAGGTCCTATAAAACCTATTATGAAGCGTATAGGTGAAGTGATCACGTTTTTTGAAGAAGATAGGCGCACACAGGTGCGCGGACACGGAGCAAAAGTACTGTACCGTTTTACATCGGAATATGAAAATGAGCGTCGCCGGCTCAAGTTAGAGATCAACTGCAAAGAACATTTTAAGGTGCTAAAGTGGATGGAATTCCCTTTTGATATGGTCAATCCCTGGTTTTCGGGAAGGGCGGATATTAAAACATATAAAATCAATGAACTTTTAGGAACAAAACTAAGGGCACTATATCAGCGCAGTAAAGGACGGGATCTTTTTGATCTGGATTATTCCAGGCGAAATATGAAACTCGATATTGATGAAATTATCAAGTGCTTTAAGGTTTATATGGAATTTTCCGTTGGCAAAGTTCCTTCTCAAAAAGAGTTCCTTCAAAATATAGAAGCCAAGGAAAACGATGCAGCTTTTGAGGGCGATATGGAAGGTTTGTTACGGCCGGAAGTCAAATACGATCAAAAAGCGGCTTTCCGATGGTTGAAAGAAATGGTTATTTCAAGAATGTGATTAAATATAAAAAAGCCGTTTTTTCCTCACACCTTGCGGAGCAAGAAAGAATTTTTCGAGGGCTTTTCAGTTCCTCGTAACAAAGGACTGATGCGAATTTTCAAGGATTTGGAACTGGTGGAACAATTGGGCTCTGGAATCCCTCTTATGTTGAACACTATGGCAAAGAGAGCTTTGGCTTTTCAGATAACTTCCTTAGAATGACTTTTACGGCTAAAGAAACTACTGTAGAAGAAGGTGATCAGATAGGTGGTTTAATCTCTTAGGGTTTAATTCCCCGCTGCTTGCAGCGTAAGTAATATATTTGCTTATGTCAGATAGCAAATATATACACAAATCGCATAATGTTTCGGTGTTGCTTTATCATTTTGTATATCCTGCAAAATATCGTAGAGTAGTTTTTGATAAGAATGTTGATCAGACGTTGGTGAAAATATGTATGGATATAGAAAAGCGCTATGAGGTTCATTTTTTAGAGATTGGAACAGACAAAGATCACGTTCATTTTTTGCTTCAGTCTGTTCCGATGAAAAGTCCGACTCAAATTGTTAAGATTTTGAAGAGCATCACTGCAAGAGAGATTTTTCAAAGACATCCCGAGGTTAAGAAAGTTTTATGGGGAGGAGCTTTTTGGTCGAGTGGATATTTTGTGAACACGGTAAGTAAATTTAGAGATGAAAGTACCATATCCAAATATGTTCGTGCTCAAGGAATGGAAAAAGATTATGATGTGTTACACAAGGTAAAACAATTGACACTGTTCTGATTTTTTTCCGATACCTCGTATGCTTGCATCGAGGTAGTTCATTGGGTGGTCTAAAAGGTGGTCAAAATGATACCACAATTGACGATATTAATTGACTCATAGAAAAAAAGGAAGTTTTAATTGCTTCAGATAATCGAATAAGCCGTTCAGGAATTGCCGAGGTTTTACAAATAAACGAATCTGCGATTCAGAAGCATCTAAACAATTTGAAGGATGCCAGTTTGATAGAGCGTATAGGTGGCACAAGAGGTTATTGAAATAAAATTATCAAAAATGAAAAATATATGAAAGATTTTAGAATATTAGTATTGATTTGTACAATTGTGCTAATGGGTTGCAATACAGACAAATCAAACTCAAAAGTAGAAAATCCAGAATTCACTGCTACCGAAAAGAAATCTGACACACTTACCAAACACTTGAAGCCCTTCAAATCGGAATTGCCCACAATCGGGCTTTTGATGTATAACGGTGTTTTACAAAGTGAAGTCATCGCAACATCTGATGTTTTTACAAAACCTACGGAAGATGGAAGGCAACTTTTTAACGTCGTTACCATAGCAGAAACCGAAAATCCAATTACCACGGAAGAAGGAATGCGATTTGTTCCTGATTACACATTCGATGATTGCCCAAAGCTAACAGCCCTTTTCGTTCCGAGTGCTTACGATATGTATGCACAAGTCCACAATGAGAAAATCGTAAATTTTATTAAGGAAAAAAATAAGGAAACAGAATATACCGTGAGCAATTGCGCTGGTGCACAATTAATTGGAAAATCTGGGATTGCAGACGGTCATAAAATTGTAACGTGGATTGGTGGTGGCGAACAGTTGCAAAAGGACTACCCGAACTTGAAAGTTCAGAACGATAGTTTAGTAACGTATATTAAAGACGGTAAGTTCCTTTCTTCAAACGGGAATTTAGCAAGCTACATTCCTGCATTGGAATTGGTCGAAATAATGGCAAGTACTGAGCATAGAAAGTTTGTTGAAAGTTACTTGTACCTCGATAGACTTCAAAACTGGAAGGAATAATGTTAGTATTTAAACAGTAGTTTTAAAACGGTGCTTTATCCTTTGAACCTCTTGCGGTAGCCAGCCATTTGCCGTCCCGTTTGACCAGTTTAAAAACACCAGGCGTTTTATCATAAGCTGTGGTATATTTTACCCAAGCCACGTCGCCCATTATCGTGTCCTGTAACACCTTAAAATCTGAGTCCTTCTTTTTGGTCGCATTGAACATATTTATGATGTTCATATAATTGGCATAGCCTTCCGGTGTGGAATTCGCCTTTAAAGTTTCTTCGTCTTTTTCATAAAAGCTTTCAATAACAATTTGGGCTGTGGTGCTTGGTCCCGAGATTTTAGTTTCGGAATCAGCACAAGATAGAAACAGTAATGCGAGCGAGAAAACAACAATTTTTTTCATAACAGTATTAATTTGGGTTATTAATATATCTATGTGATAGTTTCAGTTCAATATTACGTTCACCATCTTTTTCGTGTAGTTCCAAAATTGCTCTGCGATCATTGGACAATGAAAACTTTGGCAGTACATATACAAACCGTACCGTTTCATTTTCTGTGATTTTAGAAGGCAGATTATGTTTAAAAATCGGTTCTTGATACAGTCGCTGTAACGATTTCTTTTTCCCCTTCTGTCTTGTTTCAACCGAGAGTTTTAAGAAATTTAAATCATAATCCAACGTAGAATTATTCTTAATCTGGATGACAAAGTAAAGTTCTTCCGTATCAAAAACAATGTTCTCAACGCTCAAAACTATACCTTCGGTTCGCTTTTTAATCCTACCTACACGCTGCTTTCTTTCAAGAAGATAGGAACTGAATTTCTGGTAATAATAATTCCTGTTATCAACATTGCTTTCAGCAGTAACAACCGAAATAGAATCATTCAATATTGGTCTTTCATTCCCGATACTACTTGACTTCGGAATAAAATAATTGAATTTTGATAGCTGCGTTTTATATCTTACAATATACGAAAAAATCGCACCATCTCTATTGACTATCAGAAGATTGCTTTCTTTCCCAGGTTTGGCTTGAAGCAAGCCAAAATACTGCTCTTTTTCACGGTTGTAGGTAAATACAAAATTATCTGAACCGGTTATGCCTTGGCGAATAGGTTCTGGAAAAAACAACGCTACATTTTTGGTGTCGTTGGCATAAATAGTATCGAGTGCGTTTGTTGTTTGCGCTTTTGTGAAAGCGGAAATTAACACCGTCAGTATTAGAGTAAATGTTCTCATAGTTTAGGTTTTAGAATTAATCTATAATTATTTAATACCATAACTTTTACATTACGGTTGCTTCGTCTTAGCACCTTTGTAATACCACCTACTTGCGGAACAGTAGGTATGTTGATGTCGCCAATAATATCGTCCAGGACTTCGGTGGTCGCTTCTGCCCGAAAATTGTTTTGCACATAAATACCTTCACTACCATCAGATAAATCAAAAGCTTTGAGTTTGGTAGGATGATGCTTTATGTTTTCAATTTCAATTAAAGCCCGATTAGTCTGAAAGCTTATAAATCCAAAGACAGGTGTGTTCTTAGACATTTTTTTACCATTGATGGTAGCCGCTTTAGTCAAGCGCATTCGCAATCTGGTATTTGCTTTTACAACTTGGTCGCCATCTACTACCACGTAAATAGTTTCATCTGTATTCCCTATGGTTGAAATTTCATTGGGTTTGGGGGAAGCAGCAAAAAACAATTGATGTTCCAAGCCCAATTCTTTCGCTTCAATTTTTTGTTCTCTTTTTACTTCAGCAGAATCAATTTTTGAAACTACTTTGCGAACAGTTCTTTTCTGTCCCAAATTTTGGTATCGCTTTTCTGAATACTGAATCTTGCTTACCTCATAGATGCTATCTACGATACGTTCTTTTTCGCGTTCCGGTAAATCTGGGTCATAAAATCCCAAGGAATCAATTAGTTTTTCATCGTATATGCTTGGCGCATTATTTTCCCTAACTTTTTTCAAGTCGTTAATTGCATCCAGTTTGGAATCGTACTCTTTTTGGTCCTCTTCCAAATCTGGCACTAAGGTCTGTTTAAGGTTTTCAGTTTCACTTTTATCATCGCCCATTACCATTACAGAATAGGAAATCAGGAATATGAAAATCACGGCCAATACCGCTGCAAATACTATCTTGTTTTTTTCTACTTTCATAAGAGTGAGTTTTTAAGTGCCGATTATCGGCTTTCAACTTTCATCGTTCAGTTTTTTTAAAGTGTTCTCGAAATAGTTGGTAATCAATAATCCGTGCGGATTGTTCGGGAAGTTTCGGTCAACCATAATCAAGTTTCCGGTGGAAACCAATTCATAGGTGTCGATGATTGAACCTCTATTGATTTCAAAAATCGTTGTCGTCGTAAAACTGTTAGCGCCATCATTTTCAGATATTCTTGAATCGATGCTCAATACTTTTTGAACCAATGAATATTGAAGCAACCTGTTGTAAACACCATCAGCCTTTTTCTGGCGGTAGAGATTGTCCACGGAACTATTGCCCAACCACAACGCCTTTTCCAAGTTGCGTTCGTAATTGCTGGCATCGATGTTATAGAAGTAGTTATGGAACAGATCCAAATGTGCTAAAGCTTCAACCCGAAAATTTTCCTTTTGGGTCACGAGCTTCAGCGGAATGATACTGCCATCTGTATTAATGGCAAAGGCACTATTGAGCGCTTTTTGATTGGTGTTGAATACCATCCAAACTGAAAATGTGCTGGAAAGCAACGCACAGACAACAACCGCCAAAACGATAAATCGATTCAGTTTTAGGACGTTGTAAATATTCTTATATGGTGTTTTCATATTTTTGTTTTTAACCTGCCTTATGCAGTAAATAGTCTGAGAGTGAATGACGTGGCACGCTTATACAGTTTGAATTTCAAGAAAACGATAAATCCAACCGAACCTAACTGAACAACAGGCGCAAAAAAGCCTTGACCTGTATCGGTTCCAAAAAGGTTGACCCAAAAATTGGTGTTGATTTCCGTATAAATGGAATTGATAAATACATTGACCAAAAAGAACGCTGGCACGAGCATATACACGGCTGCATATAATTTGAAGAACGTGTAAGCGAGCGAACGGAACTTTTCAAATACGGCAAGACTAATAACCAGAGGAAAAAATGCTTGCATTATGCCTAAAAGGAAGAATCGTTCTGCCAAGAATAGCGGATAGATGAATAGATCCAGTATCCAAAGTATGGTGCTCAGTATGAAAGCCAATATCTTAAAACCGTACAATGGTGTAACCAAGGCTTCATATAATAGTGTCATTGCGGAACTCGCGGCATCAAAGAGACTTACATCTTCCTCTAAAGGAATATCCTGCATTTGCAAAGGCAATAATGCTGGTGCTGTACCTCGATATTGCCCTTCAATAGCGACTAAAATGCCATCGAAAAAGCCTAAGACCTGTGTTGAGAAAATGACCAAAATGACGATGGCAAAATTCTTGACCAGTTCACCAGGACTCAATCCCCAAGTGTAACCGTCCTTATCTGCAACGCCTTCGTTGTACTTTTTAAGAATGTTGACCAAAAAGAACAGAACAGCGAGCGTCTTCATTCCGGCAATGGTGTATTGCGAAAAGTCGCTGGACTGTATGGTCTGGAAGACGGTATCGATATATTCCAGCCCGATTCCTAAGAGAATGGTCGCGGTCATTTTTAGTATTCAGTTTCTCGGTTATTGACTTTATCCTGCATTTTTCTGAAGGAAATAATGTCGCGATAGCGTTTTGTTTTTGTTGTGATGGTGGAAACCATTTGTTTTGATTCCAGCTCTTTTGCCTTTAGAATTTCAGCACGTTCCGCATCGCTCATTTTTAGGTAATCGCTGGATAAGATTTCATCAATAAAATCTACCGTGTCCAAAGAGTTTTGAACTATGGCATCGAACGATTCCACGACCCTGCTAACTTCATCTGGTTTGATGTAGGACGAGTTAAGAATATCCTGTAAATCATTTTGCATTACGTTGATAAGGCGCTGATTGTTTTGTCCAATTTCCTGAACCGCTCTGAGTTGTTGTACCACGCTTGATACTTTCTCAATGCTCTCTTTTGCATCTTTTAAGAATTTTACAGACTTAATCATCTGAGCTGTCTGTTTACCCGATTCTATCAGTTGTTTTACCAAGCTGATAAAATTGGTATTGTCATAAGTGGGCATTCCCTGACACGCAGCGCGTGCGGGCAATAAAAAGATGAATGCCGTTGCGATAATTAAGATTTTTGTCTTCATAATATTATGTTTTAGATGTGAATTGAATTATTGCTTTTTGCATATCCTGATGCTCGTTGTAGAGCTTCATTATTTCCTCATTTTCCTGTCCATCGGTCAAGTAAGCTGCATAGACTTGCTTCGGAACTTCAAGCCGGAAGATGTTACTTTCCCTACCTATCTTGATAAACATCTCGGTGTACTTGCGTGGACCGGATAGATTGTTTTTAATGGATTTTAATTGGTTCAGGTCGTGGCTCGATAGGTTGAGACGTTTGACCAATTCGTCATAGCCTTTTTCATTGTTTAGGCTATAAATGACTTGGGTATTTTCAAGAATACTTGCTGAAGTCGAATTGTTCGGAAGCTGGTTGATGGATTGTAGAATAATCCCAATCGCACCGTTTTGTTTACGGATAGCTTGATAGTAGAATTCTACACTTTCCAATACATTTTCAAACTTCAATTGCTTGGCAAACTCATCAAAAAGGATGATTCCTTTTTCAGCTCTATTTTTCCAAATAGTTCTTTGGATAGCTGACTTAATGAGCTTTAACATTACGGACAGGATTTCCTTGTTATCCTTGACTTCATCCAGTTCAAAAACAATCAATCGCTTATCTTCGATTTTATAAGTTTGGTCTTCGCTCACTTCAAACAGGAAACTATATAGACCATCGCCGACATATTCGGACATTACGTGCAAAAAGCCGGTAACATTGAAGTAGTCGGGATGGATTTTTAGGGTATTCAGCAGGTCTTTCTGATTCCTTTCTATAAAACTGTAAAAACCATCCAATGAGTGATTTTCTGAAGTGCTATCGTAATAATGGCGCAGAATCTTTTTAACCGATACTGATTGTGCTTTGGTAACTTTTAAATCTGAAGCAAAAAGTTCAAATAAGAAAACTGATAAGTCTTCCAATCGTTCGGGTGTAAGGTCGTTTACATCACTTATATAAAAAGGATTGATGCCCAAGTTCTTTCCACTTTCGTAACGAAGCACGGTATATTTTTCGGGATAGAGTTTAGCGAATTTGGTGTATGAACCACCTAAATCAATGATGACCAAGCGAATACCACTTTCAAAATATTGACGTAAGATGTTATTGGCGAGAAAGGACTTTCCTTCGCCTGTTGGTGCGAAAATGGCAAAGTTTCTTGCCTTAATGCGCTTCTTGCGTTCATCCCAGACATCTTTGAGAACAGGAATATTATGTTCGCGGTCGTTAAAGATGATTCCGGTGGCATCCGATTTATAATTCGTGTTGTTTATGAACAAGCAAAGCGCGTGCTTTAAATCCGTCACATATAAATCGTTGTTTGAAAAATTGGAAGAGAAACAGCAGTAACTATTTAGGAGGTAATTTTTACGTTCTTCGCCTCTTGGGTAATACGGGATGATATCCAATTCCTTAAATTCTGTCTTGATTTTTGAGGTAATTTTATCAAGCTCTTTGGCTTCCTTTGCCCAATAGACAATATTCAAATGCCCACGAATAATCCGGGCATTATCATCGGCATTGATTTGGTCAAGGATGTGCTGGATTTTGCCAAGAACCACTTTGTTCTGCGAACCGAAATTTGAACTCTTGTTGAGCTCTTCAACCTTCTTATCGAGCAACTTTCGCCACTTTTGTTTGTCATCTAAATAGAGAATTTGATTGACAATATGGTTTTCGTTAAGCGTAAGCCCTAGACCATCAATAAAACCTTGATGAAACACAAAATCGTCAGAAGTGAATTTCTCATTGGTTTTGCTACTCTGTACACTTTCGCCAAAGCACAGTTCGCTGTTGATGGCCAGGGCATCAAAATGGTTTTCGCCAATATTGACGCTTTTTTTGTCCAGTAAAATATCGGTATCATAGCCTTCATTAAAACCGTTGAAGTAATTGTTTGTCATTTGCTGAATGTCGCCCGCTTTAAGCGAAACAAAATCCATCTTTCGGCTATTGTTGATGAAGGAAACTGAATCACTTACCGAGTTGGCGAAATTCTTAATATTGTCATCCAGTTCCTGTACGATTCCCTTTGAAATTTTTCTGAATGGGTTGACATATTTAGGATTGTTTAGAGCCTTATTCTTGGTCAGGATGAAAAACAAATAGCAGCTGTGCTCGATATGTCCACGACCTTTAAAATGTTCGTGGGTAGCCTTTTCCAAAAAAGTTGTATTCGGAAGTTGTTCTGAAGTATATGATTTCTTGAGATAGATATCCTGTTTATGAACTACAGTGCCAACTGGCAATGACTTTAATGCCTGAAACCAAGCACCGTGCATATCCTCAAAATCCTTTTCAGATAAGGAATAGATTTCTGGTAGATTACCTTTGTAGCACAGAATAACATTGCCATTATTGGCAAATACGATATTGTCCTGAATATCTACAATGGGTTGATATGCCGAAAGGTTAATCTTGTTCATAATCGAAGCCAGAAATTCTTTTGTTACTAATGATTTGCGGAAAGGCTTTTGCCATTTGAAATAGCTGTGGATTGTGGGTTATTCTTGTCAAAGCCACATATAGGGAAGCGTTGAATACCAGTACACCAATGATTATCCCAAAGCTGAAAGAGAAGATGATGATTAATAGCGAAGCCAAAATGGAAACCATCATTAGGGCAAACAGGGAAATGGGCAGCCCAAAAATGACTGCCCGTTTTCTAATGTTTCTATAGACCTCGAACTTCTTCATTGTTATACAACAATTCCTATGAGATAAGTAAATATGCCTACGACGGCACCTGCTATGAGTACAAATACAAGTACGCGTGTGATACCTTTTTTCAGGTCTGCATTTTCACCAAAGAAGTGTCCTGCATTAAAAAGGAAGCCAACCAAGAAGATGACACCTAATAAAATTGGAAATATGGTTCTGATGGTATCGCCTACATCGTTAACGGAATCTTCGATGCCACCAATTTGAGCAAAAAGCGAAGTGGATAAGAGCGAAAGAATGGATGCTAAATAGTGTGATTTTTTCATAACGGAACGGATTAAATTTTTGGTTCATTTTCGTTATTGGAAATTTACATATATTTGAATATAAATAACTGAAAATCAAATATTTGTGAATAAAATATTATTTGATATTGTTTGAATTCCGTTGTTATTATTTGGCATCAAATCCTATGGATTTTTGAAGGGAACTTGTTGATAACCTGAAAATTGAAAATGAAAAATCTGCTCAAAAACGTCAGTTTTGTGATTTTACTCTTCAAAATGTGCTTCATTTTTGGACAAGAAACGAGTGCTCAAAAACGAATTGTGATTGACGTTGGACACGGTGGAAAAGATGCTGGTGCAATTGGCATAAATGGCATCCAAGAAAAGGATGTGGTTTTGTCTATTGCAAATGAGATTTTAAGGTTAAATAACGACTTGGAAAAACCACTCGATATTTATTTGACCAGGTATAGTGATACGCTCATTTCACTATCTGATAGAACCAAGCTGGCAAAAGCTTTAGATGCTGATTTATTTGTGTCTTTACATAGTAATCACTCAGACAATCCCAATGCAAGAGGGATAGAGGTCTATGCTTCAAGAAAACAAGAGAAATTCTCTAAAGCATCTGTTTTTATAGGCTATCAAATTGAACGAGTACTTTGCAAAACAATTGGGTATAAAAGTAGAGGCCTGAAGTTTGCTAACTTTCAGGTGCTACAGGAAACAGTTGGTCATTGCCCTTCTGTGCTGTTGGAATTGGGTTTTTTGAGCAATATAGATGAAGGCACCTATATTTCAGATAACAACAATATTGATCGCATAGCACTATCGATATTATTATTCATTCAAGAACCATTAAAATTATGAAAGATATTTTTTTAGAGTTAACAAAGAGCTTGAAGGACATTATAGCGCAATTTATTTCAGAAGTGATTTTGTTATATAAATCTTTCAGAAATTAACCTACTTCCTCTTATCCCCAGCCGCCTTATTAAATGCAATCAAATTAAACAATTCCCGCATCCGGCTACGAACGCGGTTGCCATAGCGTTCTTCCAGTTCTTCCGCATTCAGGTTCGTGGTGGCGTGGGTCTTGATTTTATGCTTGGTTTGGAGGTAAAGTTCATACCGCGATAAAAGGACTTCGCCCATCACATTGAGATCCTTGCCGTAAAACCTTCCGGCAGGTTCCACGCCCAGATCGTCAAAACAGTAAAATTTTGTATTGCCATATTCTTCAACAGTTTTAAAACCTAAATGGTTAAAACTGAAGGTTACATTCCGGCAGGGAATCATTTCGTAAGGACGTTGCAACGGAACCAAATGACGTAACAATTTCATTAGGCTTGTTTTTCCGCAACCCACTGGTCCAGAAAGTAAAATCCCCTTATCAATGTCGATTCCATAGGTTTTGCAATTGTCTTTATCCTTGATGAAATAAGAGCAGAGTTTTCTTAATATATCCCTATCCTCATCATAAATCCGAAACTTTTCGCCGAACAAGAGTTTGCCTTTGGCATTGAGGTAAATCAAGATTTTTGGAAAATCGTAGAGTACGCTTTTCCCATCAAATTTTCCCAGCGAATATTCCACGCCGCCTTCGGTTATTTTAGAGGGGTTGTCCATAATCCTTGGTTTTAGTGGTTCGCAGGTTGTCCCGATTTTGGGACGCTCCCTTTTTGTTTGGTTTGTTTTCTTTGGCAAATAATTCGGTTCTATCCATCCAATTCACGGCTAAAGCCTGCCAATCCCGTATGGCTTTCCCATCGCTAGTCTTCCAATCATTTGCTTCATAATGTGCAAAGAATTTTTTTCCTTCATCAGCAGAAAAACTTTTTTCAATAAAAAAATCTAAAACGACCTGCCTGCCCTTTGGTTGTTTATTAATGTTTACTTGTTTGGTATTGTTTATATTAGATACCAATGCTTGTCCACTCACGGGACGGTGCGGGTACACGGCTTGTCCATTAGTGGGATGGTGCTGGTACACTACCGGTTCACATATGGGATGGTACCGTTCCGCAAGCTGTTCCAATTCGGGATTGTACTGTCCCATATCCGGTTCATCACTTGTCCCGATAATGGCCATCTTGATCTTACTGCCTTTATATGGATTATTGGATGGAAAATAGGATAGATAATCCCACGAATCGAGATCGGTCACGCACCGATGGTATGTAGATTTAGAACCTATTTTGGCCACGCGCATCAGCTCGCGCCGGTTCACAAAAAACTCATCGGCAAAGCGGCTGCTGTTCCATTCCTGGAACAAGGCCATATAAAGACTTATGTGCGTTGGATTGAGGCGGTCGTCGAAGAAGAATCTTTCAAAAGCCGCGTTGAGGAGCTTTATATAATTCATCGCCTAAGAATTTAATCCGTGCTGCACACGATTTGCGGTCATTACATTCTGGATTTCCTCGGCATCGTAGTAAATGATACCGCCCACTTTCGTGTAGGGCAATGTGCCATTGACGCGAAGGTTTTGAAGTGTACCCGGACTGACCTGAAGTAATTCCATCACTTCGGAAGATTTAAGGTATTTTTTGAGCTTTCCTTTAGACTGATTGGAAAGCAATTTTTTAATGTCATCGAGCAATTCCATTTTGAATTCCCGAAGATCTTCTGTGGTAATGATACTTGTTGGCATAATAAAACGGTTTTAAATGAAAAGGGCTAACAAATTGCTTTAAGCTAATTTAATAGCCCCTCGCAGGATTTGACTTTCGTTCTACAAAATTGGGCCAGTTTATTGGATTTTATTCCCCATTAGAACCGTAGTATGGTCAAAATTTAACATTTTGAAATTTGATTGATTATGATAGGTTTTGAGCCTTGTCTTGTGGGAACTACAAGATTAAAATACATCAAATTAAATGGATAATCTTAAAAAGCAGGATTTCGGTAGGTCGACCGTAGTACGGTCTTTTTTTAACAGTTTTTAGAATTATTCTTCACTCTTGTTCATCTCAGAAATTAGGGAGGTACTTAGGGAGTCCAAAAATAATGTTCTGCTGTGTTTTCTATTTTTTATGTCTTGGTAGGTATTGTAGATTTTTCCGGTAGGTTTAAAATCAAAAATCTCTTGAAGCTTATTGGAGAGTTTGATGATACTTAAATCATTTTGATTTGCAATTCCGGCAAAACTTAAAGCATAAACTAGCTCCACCCAATCGGTATTGGTAAATGGCCAGGGGATTTTTTCAGTAGTATTCGATTTAACACTTTTCCCATTTAGCTTATTTTTAAGCTTAAATAATCGTTCATCCAAATAGACAACCAATAAATTGTATGCTTTGAATTTACCTAAGAGCATATCCCTTGGGGTGCAAAACTCGGGATCCTGAAAGTAGAATTTTGAAGTGGTTATATGATAGGTGTCCAAATAATCACGGGTATAATATTCCTTATCAAAATGGGTAGCTTTGGAATTGACATACTGCCCGAAATCAATATTATACAGAAAGAAACGGTTAAGCTTGCCAATTTTCTTTTTAATGAATTTAAATTGGGCTTTTTTATCGGCTTTTGGAAATTGAATTTCTAAAGAATGGATTTCTGAGAAATAAATAAGCTGTACCAACGGGATTTGTTTTATGTTCTTAAAAAAGTCTATTTCTTGTTTTAGGGAAACAAATTCATTTGCAATGATTTCCTTTTTGAACAAACTAAGGAGATTACGGCACACTTCAATTGAACGAAAAGCCCTATTTAAAATATCGTTGTTTTTAAGCTTAATTTCGTTCAGTTTTTCCAGTAGTATTTCTGCTTGTAACTGTAAATCCATCACCAACCATTTTACGGATCATTTTTGAAAAGTTTAATTGAATTCTTTAAAGATAAATTCAAAACAATAAAATACAAGTGAATTACAGCGTATTTGGCTACGCAAAAACCGTATTTTCCTACGGAAATCTATTAAACCCAAGCATTTCTAAGGAAATAATAGGATGCCATCCTAACTTATTTTTTGAATTTTTTACGAAAGCGGGATAAGAATTGTCGCCTATTTTTTACCCCTGTTTTCTTGAAGATGTTAGATGCGTGCTTAGATACAGTGTTTTTGGCGATAAATAAATCTTTGGCAATTTCTTTATAAGTTAAGTTACTTAAAATAGATAAACCGACTTCAATTTCCCGTCTAGTTAAATTTTCATAAATTATTTTGTCCTTAGCCGGGTATTTACTTTGTTTCTCGTTCCAAGCAAAAACTTTATACATTTTGGTTTTATTTTCTAAAAAGTAAAGATGACTATCTATTTTAATAGCGGTTACGGCATAAAAGGCAATGTTCATTGTAGTAAAAGTTAACCATTGATAATCACCAATAACGGTTAAAATTGGCAACAGTGCTATACAACTTATACTTAAGACTGAAAATTTGTTTCTTCTAAGGAAAAAGCGGTTTGGATTTTCGAGGTTTGAGATTCTTTTGTAAAAGAACCACAGAAATATAAAGGCCATTATAGATATGGGAATTGTAAAAAGGACTCTAGCCCAATAGAGGGAACTGGTAAGGAAGTAAGGAATTAGAAATAACATAATAAAGCTGCTACTTGCCAGAATTACCAGATTTTGGATTGAAAAATGCATCCTAACAACAAGAATATCATATTCTTTATACAGGTAGTATATTAAATAAATACAGAGGGTTATGGCCACACCGTAGGTAATAACATATTGAAGGATAAAGGGACCTGGGAAGTTTTCAAAGGGTAGAAATCCGCCAGTAGCGTTATAAGTTATGAAAAGTAATCCAAGCTTTAGAAACCTAGAATGATTGCTTAGGATTTTTTTAGTTGAATGATGGTAAAATATCAATAGAACTATAAACGTATCTACGAGAAGATAAAAAAATGTCGTCCAATGGATTGATGTGCCAAACATATTTATTGTTCATTCTTATACTCAAATTTGCTGACCTCTATATTTTTAGTTACATCATTCCAAGGAAAAATAGTCCCATTCATTGCTACATATACTCCTGGATTCAAAAATTGAGCAGAGCACATTGCAAAACCCAAATTGAAGTGTGCATCCGTATTTTTAGAGTTTCCCATTATAAATGAGCCTACAAGGACAATAGTCTTTTTAATTTCTTCCTTTCCAAGATAAATGGCGGTATCTTCCATCGTAAAAGTCCCGTGAGTTATTAAAATTTTTTCTGCATTGGAAGCTTTTATTTTTTTTAACAAAAAATTCCTGTCTTCATCGGTAATTGATCGGCTATCCTTAGAAAATGCCCTTTCGATAATATAGGGAAACGAGACATTGGCCAGGTCAAGAAATTCTCTAATCGCTATTTCGCTTTGCTCTGTTTTATTTTCTTGGTTTTCATAATCCAAGCCTTCAATGGTTCCTCCTGTTGTAATAATATGTATCATAATTTTATTTTTTATAGAAATTAATGTTTATGGATATTCCCTTTTAACACAAAATAATAAAGCAGAAATGAAGCAATAAACAGAAGAATAAGGACAATAATTGCCTTGACCTTTTCCTTTTTTGTGAATTGTTTTTTAGATGGGTTTTGATTTTTTTTCTTTCTTCTGTTTCTTCTACTTAGAGACATCCTGTTGTACTATTTTTAATTTATTTTCTATAAACGGATTGCTTTGAGAACGGCCAAGAAAGCTACGCCCACATTGGCAAATACGGTTTTAAAAAACCACCTAAGACTTAAAGCCGAATGGCAGAGTTATATTGTACCAAAAGCCACCTAGTTTTTCTGAAAAGATCCACTTTTAGAAATTTGCTAATTTTTCAGAAAATAACGTTCCAGGGTATTAATAAAATCTAGTATATTTCATTAAAAGTTATCTCTACCATTATTTTAAAATAAGTACAGGAACTTCTGATTTGAAAATCATTTTCCGTCTCAGCCCCAGTTCAGTTAGTTTTTCTATAAAGGCATGTTTCCTGTAAAGTAGCGCCAAAATATCTATGGCATTAT
>Ga0098065_1000288_pt1 | contig 25361 bp, 21 predicted proteins | sample 25_taG_FD_75062 | JGI IMG/M metagenome (GOLD analysis project Ga0098065, IMG submission 75062) | Marine viral communities from Cariaco Basin, Caribbean Sea - 25_WHOI_OMZ | ecosystem: Environmental > Aquatic > Marine > Oceanic | place: Caribbean Sea: Cariaco Basin | collected 2014-11-08 | reverse complement strand
GGACTTCCTGATGCAGGAACTCAACCGCGAAGCGAACACCCTGGCGTCAAAGTCCGTGGACGCCGAGACCACCGCCGCCGCGGTGGAATTGAAGGTGTTGATCGAGCAGATGAGGGAGCAGATCCAGAACATAGAGTGATGTTCTTGGGTGTTCAGCGTTGTTCTTTAGTCTATTAAAAATCAAAGGTTTATTTAATTTTAACGGTCACCGCGTTCGTGTAAGTTCTGCCCAGTTTGGGTAGTGATGGGTAGTAGATTGGGGAGTATTTTCTCGCTATATTGTATCGGCGAGATTGTACTCCCCAATTTTTTTAAGGCAGGAAAGTGGGCAAGCTACACGACAAAACCGTCAAGAAACTGATCAAAGAGAAGCCATCCGTTCGGCATGCCGACGGCAATGGCCTCTACCTCATGACCCCGAAGCGCGGCGACGCTTACTGGATGCTGCGTTACACCACCCCAGCTACCAAGCTTCGCCGTGAATACACCATCGGCAAGGTGGACGACTGGTCATTGGCCGACGCCCGCGATGAAGCGGCGAAGCTGAGGTTGGCGATCAAGCGTGAGGGTGCTGACCCGGTTCAGGAACGGCAGAAGGTCAACCAAAACCCCTTCAAAACGCTCAATGACCTGTACGCGGACTACTACGAGCTTCGCAAACGAGAAATCGCGTCCCATCATAAAGAGAAGAGCCTGTACGAGCGTGAGGTCGCCTGGCGCATCGGGAAGGTGGAACTTGAAAAGATCCGGCCAGTGGATATCAGTGAAATCCTGCGCGACGTGGCCAATGGCTATGACGACAATAAGCCCCGCCCAACCCTCTCAAATGACTTGATGCGTCTGTTGAGGAACCTGTTTGATCATGGCATCAAACTGGACGTCACCAGGTTCAACCCAGCCTCGCCATTCCGCCCCAGGGACGCCGGCGGGGAGGAGAAGGCCGCCAACTACCCAATGAATGAAGGCGAAGTCACCGAGTTCTTTACCAAACTCCGGGTGATTCCGGCGCAGTTCAGTCGAGAGAACTACTTGGCCTGTGCATTGCTGATAGCGACTTGTACGAGAAAGATGGAGCTTTTGGCAGCGCCTTGGTCGGAATTCGATCTTGGGAACCGTATCTGGTATCTGCCCGAGGACAGGACCAAAAAGAGAAGGGCCATCGATATCCCGTTGGCGGAACCCGCCGTGGAATGGTTGAATGAACTGAAAGTACGCTCCTGTGGGAGTGAGTGGGTCTTCCCAGCTCGCAGGATCAGCAAAAAAGCACGGACTCCGCACGTATGCGAGAATACGCTCAACCATGCGCTCAAGAAGCTCTTTGAGAAAAAGCTCTTCTCATTTGACAAGCGCCGCGTCCACGATCTTCGCGGCACGGCCCGTACGAAACTGGGTAAGCTCGGCTTTGATGACAATCTGGCCCAACGCTGCCTGAATCAGCTGCCCGGTAACCGGACTGACCGGGTGTATAACAAGCATGCGTATTTTGAAGAACGAAGAGAGGCTCACGAGGCGCTCTGCGAATGGTTAGCGCCCATCGTGAGAGGTGAAGTCGGCTCTGGAGAGTAAAGGGGCCAGATCAGGCCCCTTGTTGCTCGATCCAGGCCAACAGATCCGATAACCGCCACGCCACCGAGTTGCAGCCTAGCTTGAGCCGTGCCGGAGCCGCTCGCTTTCGTTCCAAGGACCACCACTGCGTCCGGCTGACGCCCGTAATCGCTCGGCGGTCCGACTCCCGGACCAGCCGCTCACACTGTCCAGAACGAGCCAGCAGCTTGGTGCGAATCTCCTCCGAAGGCGGACTGAAAGTTTTGTCACTCATTCTCCGTTACCTCCGAATTTTCACTGGGAAGAGTGGGAAACTGGGATAGCCCATCAAGATCTGATAAGGAATTCAGATAGTTCCTGATACGATCCGGCCATAAGGCGAAAAACCGTTCAAATCTGCCATTTACTTTGACTCTCAGGGTGCCCCGGCTCCTTTCATTAGTTTCCAACAGGTCTTTCTGGATCAGGAATTCAATTTCACGCATATACCGAGTAGGAAGTCCGAAAAACTGCAAGAAGTTAGCTTTACTAACAAGTAGCTGCTTTTCACCATCCACCATTCTCTTGAATCCCTCGTAGGGCGGCTCCGCTATGCCCCTCTCGATTGGGGCGAAGCTATGTCTCCGCGATCTGATATATTCATTGAGCTTCAACAGGATCCGGTACTCTTCCTTGTTGAATATGTGTCCTCTCGACTTTATCCAGGCGTCGGCCACTTGATGCACTGCTTGTTCAGATTCTTCCTCTGTCCAGGGCAGCAAATAGTTTCTGCAGGCCAATCCAAGGGCCGTAGAGATTAGCGCGAACCGCCGCATCACTCGGACAACTTGCGATGCCATCAAGGGTGTGGTCCATTGATCGGTTAGCCTCTTTACCTCCCCCTTTGCGTATATCGAGAGCTCATCCACCCGCTCTGTTAAACATTCTATCCATGCGCGAAACAGTGTGCCGTAATAGTGCTGTGTCGCACTTTTCAGAGCGTCAACCAGCTCCTGAGAGCTGCAGAATTCGTGGAGCTCGTCAAATGCTCCGTAACGACCGAAAACCGGTATTTCGACGAGACGTGTCTCTTGCCCTGCTTTCACCTCCTTTCCCAGCCTTTGAAAAACCTCAGACAGCCAAATTTCGCCTGTACTGAGCACGAGAGTGCGCCAACAGGCTTGTCCAGCGAGCTCGCCTGTGATGGTCGCCCTCAATTTACTTGTGCCGTTTACAATCTGATAGATAGCTGTATCCACGTCTTCAGGCCGTGCCAGGCCGATTTCATCAAGGGCGAGTAGTATGTCGTTGTGTTCCGCTGAAGCAGCAGATAAACCATTTGAAGTGGAAGCCCAACTCCGCACAAAGCTCGGAGCGCTATAGATGCTGGCTGCTATTTGAAGAAGCGTCGACTTGCCACCGCTGGAGTTACCAACGATGTGCTTGGCACCATTCTCGATTTCTGCGTGTTTGAGTAGGGGGGCAGCCAAGGCAACTCCAACACTGAAAATCGCAAGAGGGTTACCCCGGCATAGCCTTCCGACGTTGGCTTGCCACTCTTCAAGTGTCCCACTTTCCTGAAGAACGGGCGAGGCCGCTAGCTGTCCAACGAAGTGATGTTTTTCATCTGCCTCCCCGATTGTCCAGCCGCTGGTCGCAAATATCGACCCATGCCACCCAGCTCTATCAACTGTTGTTGCAGGCTGTGCCTTCGCCATTTCCTCCAGGAGGTATCGTTGCAACCTAGACCAACTTGTATTCGTTGGTTCCAGAGGGTATCCGGTATCCACCAACAACTCTCTCACCTGACGTGAGTTTTCCCCATTAAGAATTCGGGCATAGACAACTTCTTGAAGCATGACGCCATCCATATTCTTCCACTGGAGTAGCGCACCATGACCGCGCCTCTTGTCTACAAGTCGGGTTCTGGCAATAACCTCAATCCACCCGCCAACTTTCTGCCATTCTTCAGAGCTATAGCAGTAAAGCCCGGAGTCTCTCAGTTGAAATTTCATTCGTCCCTCCGTCACAACCGGTCCAGCCAGTCACGAACATCCTGAATCCGGAACCTGACGGCTCTTCCTTGCGGGCTTGGCTTTATGGGGGCAGGGAAACGACCTGCTTTCACGTACCTTCGAAGCGTGGCTTGCGAAAGCTGGGTGACGGCACAAACCTCTTCATAGGTGAGCAAACGTTCATTCGTTTCGTTGAAATACTGTCGTTGCATAATCCACTCCTGGTTCGTTGTTTAACGGACAGGAGTGATTATGAATAGTCCTGAATTCACACCAGAACCGCGGAATTGGCCATTTTGGGCGCAAAGAGAAAAAATTTATAACCAGCTGAATTTAAAGATTATTTTTTGTTATTTGGGCGATTTCCATATGAATCCCATCGGTTTACGGGCAAAATCTGGCGAAAATATAAGCAATCGCTGTTGCCCGCCACCATCACGGCATCATTTTGTGACTCGGTAATGCTCATTGACTTTCACATGTGAAAGTCAATGCTGGACGTGATCAAAACAGCCTCTTAAAGAGCCTTTTCGAGGCCCTGTTATTTTACGGGGCATGCCCGTATCACACCGGGGCTCCAAACGGTCTCTTCCAAGCCCTTTGTAAGTGACCCGAGGAAGCAGCGGGAATTGTTGTAGCGACGACAGTCAGTCCGATTACATCAAGCCGTTGCATACCTGAGTCTTCCCAGCAAATGGGGCGGTAGGTCCCAAATAAATAACGGCGATCCACGCTTTTAGCCCATGCCACTTATGCCTTGGGGGATGGGTGCACAGCGCAGAAGTCCCAAATCAGATAGTTATGTGGAAAAGAACTGGAAAGTCCCTTGGCATTTTGTGACTTTTTCATCCCAAGTTCGCCGTTGCGCCCAAAAAGGGCAAAAGCACGGGCCACCGTAATGATCAAATCCGGTTAGCATCATTCGTGCATTCAGAGCGAGAGGAGTAAGTGAATGACGCGAATGAACAAGCAGCAGGTAGTCGACCACTGGTGTCATGCAAGTCGACTAGAAGGGGTTGATCACACACGGGGCACCCAGGCAGCGACTGAGCAATCTAAAGCATTTTTGCAAACGCTTATGGACTTGATTGACATTGAACAGGCCAGATATCGATACTTAGCCCAACGTATCTGTGATGTATATTGGGAGCACAATATTGCTCACCGAACCGATCAGACGGAGGGTTACCCTGGCCATCATGGATGCCGTGTCAGGTTGAGGGGAAGAAAACTGGAACTGTCCTGGTATTACAATTCATTCGTGCCAAAAGAAGGCGGAACCGGACACGCCGTTTACAGCGAACATATTTCTAAAGAGGGTCAGTACCGGTATTTCAAGTCTGCATTCGCGCGTGCGCAAGACTGGGAAAAGCCAGTTATTGCAGATATAGAAGATGGTTTCGAACTGATCCGCAGGCTTAATGCTAATCTGACGCAACTCAGGAGAACGCTGAAATCGAGTGTCCGCTTACTGGCCGAGCTGGAAGCCTATCTGGAGGAAATACTGGCCCCTCTCGCCAGGGCAGCCAAAACTGAGGGCACCGGAAAAAAGTAGGGACAGAAAGATACGAAGGCCGCAACCAAGCTTGAGTTACGGCCTTTACGAGAAGCCCAATCAGTCCTCTTCGAACTCTGAAGAACTGAACCTCAGCACATTGCAGTTTTCCTTAATGGTTCGCTGCAATGACTCGTCGAAACCATCTTTCTTCTTGGCCTCGATTTCGACCGAGATTGTCACCTCAACACCCAGTTGCGCTGTGAACTGCTGAACCACTTCATCCATGATGGTGGCAAAGTCCATTTTAGCCTTTACTGGATCCAGTGATGCGGTTCCATAAAAGTGTGTTTTTACCACTCCGGAACCACTGTTTCCGGCACCACCGGTATCGTCGATAACCCCGGGTGGAGTATTGACCGGAGAGCCGCCACCGCCTTGTGTGCCGCCGGTTCCTCCAGTAACGCCCGTAGGGCCGCCCATGTCTACTCCGGGCTGAGGTTGGGGTTGCTGTGCCTGGCGCTGCTTCTCAGCATAAGCGGCTGCCGCCTCACGTTCTATCAGCAGCGATGAATCGTCCAGCGGAGCAATGGATCCTCGCCCGAAGCTGAAACCAAGGTAGCGGTCCCCTTCCTTTCCGGATGCGTACGCAAAATAATCCTCAGTTTCTACACCCTGGCTGATGGCGTTGCGAAACACCTGGTCGTTGACCAACCTGGGCAGGTAGAGATAGTGACAACTGTCTTGCCAGACTTTCAGTGCACTGACTTCTGTCACATCATCCTTTAGGTACCAGTCATTGAGCACCTTGCGCAGGTGAATCGGCGACCATTCGTAGACCAACCATTCTTCTTCACGCAGTTTATCCTCAATACTTTGAATGAGATTGGGAGCTGTAGGCGGAATAGACACCACTTCCCAGTTCAATTCGGGGCGTCCCTTCACAAAATCCTCAACGGGAGCCAGGAGCCATTTCCAGGTTTCCCGGATGAGCTGGGTAAGCGATTGTTCTGCTCCGTCACGATTACGCTTGGCCTGGTTCAGATGCGACAGATCCTGGTTGAGCGTGCCGCTTTCAATATCTGCCACGATTGAACGCCAGGCCAGGAAAATTCTGCCTTGCTCCTTCAGGCGGCTGACAACGTCAAAATCCGGTGCCAAGAAGATCAGGCGGTTTTGTTTCTGACGGGGTTGCTCGCCACGGTAGCGCAGAATCTTTTCTGCCTCGCCAAAGGCCTGGTTTGTCTCAGTGCGGCTGTAACCAGCCTGAGTGGGTAGTACCACCAGGCGAGGGCCAGAACCGTAGTCATCGGGCACATCTACCGATGGCGTGAACACATGAATGCCACCGAAGTGGTGGTTTTTACCAAACGACCGATTCACGCGCTCTTTCAGCATGGGAATCAGGTCATCGCGCTCACTGATATTCTGTTTGCGGCTTTCCATTTCCCGTCGCAGGTTGGGCTTGGTATCCAACCAATAGCGATCCTGTTCGGCGTACAGATAGTGCAAACGATCCCGAAGCCGTTTGAGTACGTCTTCAAACACACCGATAGTTTGTCCCGGTTGCACAGTGCCCAATAAAATTCGCTCGGCCTGAATGCCGCGTATCATCTGTTCCTGGCTGGAAGGGGCGCTGCCTAGAAAAATACTACGTGCAGTACGCCGGGCAGCCTGGACTCCGCCGAACAAAGTGTGGTGGCCATCAATGTCGGCGGGGATAGAGCGCGGGCCATCCACTTCTTTTTCAATAACCGGCTCCCACCCTTGGGGCAAATAGTGAATGCTCTTGTTGCGCACATTGGTGTCTTCCAGCGGCAACGAACCGGGCATGATAAGCGCGTCCCGATTGTCGGAGTTCCAAAGGCGATGAATCACAATGGCCATGTACTGAAGCACACCACGTGTTCGCTGGAACTTGTCCAGAGTGGACCAGTCTTCGTAAAGTCTATCGAATACCTCAGGGTGAATCGGGTAGGAAGAGCACAGTCGCTCAAAGTATTCGTTGGATTGGGTCTCCACGGGGAACTTATCCGCGTGCTGCCGGTAGAAGTCTGAAAATTGTCGGCTGATACCTTCGACCTCGGCACGCTCACCGGAGCTTTCGAACAGCCGACGGCGCACAATTTCGAAAGCCTCGCGCGAGCCAACGGGCTTCCACACAGACTCTACACGGGCAAAATATGTCTCCAGCGATTCCAGAGCGCGCTGGCCCATGGTACCGCCCACCTCCAGCTCAGATTCGGGCAATGAGGCAAGAAGAATCGCATTAGGTACGGCCTTTAGCGCTTCCGTTAGTCCCTGAATAAAACTGATATTGCTGTCAAAGGTGCCGGCTTTATATTGCTTACCTAACTCCAGTTGTCGGGTAAACGCCACCAACTCATCAATCAGGATTACGCAGGGCGCAGCGCGGCTTAATAGTTCTTTCAGCACGTCCTTGCCCGGCGAAGTGCCGTCAGCATCACTGTCGGCGACTAGGGCAAAGCCTTCTTCGCCAAGCAACTGCCAAGCCAGTTCTCCCCATAAAGTATTGACTGTCGTAGAGCCGTAAGTCCGGGCCTGACTGGGCGACAGGCGGATACCATCAATCACCGCCATGCGCGCTCGGGGTAACTCGCTGATACCCGCTTCATCCAGCACTGGGGGTATGCCCATCAGTTTGTCGGTGCTGACTTCACGACTGGCCAGGTGGAATACGGCCAGCATGGTATGTGTTTTACCGCCACCGAATGCCGTTTGAAGCTGAATGACTGGATCACCACCATGACCTGCCAGACGCTGGGCCACGGAGATCAGCAAAAGGCGCATCCCCTCGGTTATATAGGTTCGTGAGAAAAACTTCTCGGCGTTCTGATACTCATCAGGCGCGGTGCCACCGGCCACCTGCGAGATGTCGGCGGCAAATTCAGACTGTTTGAAAGTGCCTTCCAGAACGTCTTTATGGGGACGGGCAATCTCCCGCCAGGGTTTCAAACTCATGGTTGTACTCCTGCCAATCTCTTTATGCCGCCTATTAGCTGATTAAAGCTTCGCGATCGATTACTATCCAAGGATAGAAAAGCCCCGATCGCCCGCGACCCAGACAGCTTTTGGTAAGATTTAGCAATGCGTTTTAGTTCCTGCGCCGCATTGTTGAGCCTGTCTGGATCCCGGTATTTCGCGTTGTTCTGCTGCCGGGCCAATGTATTTGGGCCGACGGTGGATGCCACCGCCTGCAAATCTCCTAAATAAAAGCTTTCCAGCTCGTGGCAAGCAACCCTAACCAAAGCGTCCGGGCGGCCCGCTTCTTCGCAAATACTTACTAACTTGCGTTTGATTTCATAGCAATCTCCAGAATCCTGGTCGCGCATCACGAGGAATCGGGCTTGGGGGTTCTGCCAAGCCCTCAATCGGCGTGGCAGGCGCTTTTCAAGGTCTTGCTTACCCTCAAACACTACATAGATCACCCTAACATCGTCACCCAATAGCCTCGGTAAAACGCCCTCAAGCATGGCTTTAGCTGAAGGCTCTTCAAGCAAAATGACGAGCTCCTTCATCTTGGATCGGCTCCCTGGAAAAAGCCTTCCTTCCACAGGTAGCCCATTTGGTCTCCTTCCGCGATGAATGCGGCAATCTGCTTATCGTCCCGAGCCCGCACAATTTTGGTTCGTCCTTGCTCTTTTACCAGCCAATACACCTCCTCCAGTTTCACCGCATTGAGAAAATCAGGGGAATGGCTGGACACAAATACTTGACCTCCTCGTTCGGCATAGGCACGGAACTCTTCTGCCAGTTCCCAAAGGAGGTTGGGGTACAACTGATTTTCCGGTTCTTCAACGCAAAGAAGAGGATGAGGCTCTGGGTCATAAAGCAGTACCAAATAGGCAAACATTTTTATGGTACCGTCCGACACGTACCGGGCAAGAAAGGGGTCTTCAAATGCCCCATCCTGAAAACGCAGAAGAACCCGGCCTTCTTCGGTGGTTTTAGAATCAACGGATGTTATTCCCGGAACCCTTTCAGTTAGCTTTTGCAAGATAGTCTGAAAGATCTTCGGGTGTCTTGAATGCAAAAATTCGGTGACTAACGAGAGGTTTTCACCTTCTCTTGACAAGTGTTCAGCGTATCCCGCTTCTTGCTCTGGCCTCGCGCGGCTAATGTGGAAATCTGAAATGTGCCAATTTTCAATCAGAGTCCCCAGCGCCATAACCGCAGGAAATCGCTCAAATTGTGCCAGCCCCTTCACGGCCAGGATATCGGGAGAGCGTAATTTCTGCCGCTCTCGATCGAGTTGTTTTACATCTGTAACATTCTCGACCTCGTTGGTAACCGCCTCTCCTTCACCGTTGGAGAAATCAAGAAAGTGCCAAGGTTGACCACCACTTCCACGACGATATTTAAGAATTTCTCGAGCAACGATAGGGCGGCCATCCTTCTCATCGACTGAAAGAAAATAGGTAACGAGCGGAGCGTTATCGCTCTCTCGGAACTTGATTTCGATATCGATGCTCCCTGTTGCACCGCGACTGCGAACCTCATGAAACCCTCGGCTTCCACCCAGTTTCGCCAACGCGGTATGCACATTGCTAGCGAGTGCCTCGCGCAAAAACTCAAAAACACTGAACAGTGTGGACTTCCCACTACCATTGGCCCCGACAATGACACAGAAACGTGGAATATCCAGCATTTCGGTATCTTGGAAGCTCTTAAAATTTCTCAGGCGAATCGATTCAATATGCATGGTTGCACTCCCTAAAAGTCGAGACCGGTTTGCTCGCCTTTATGACCCACGGTATGAGATGTGGCGACGATCGCATGCCAAGAGCCGATTAGTTCGTTATAGGCGCGTGCTTCTTCCGCCCACTTCTTGCGTTCGCATAAGGTATAAAGGTGGTACGCGAGCTGACGGATGGCTTCGCCTTTCTCCGGCATTTTGGCGAGCAGTTCCCCGGCAGCTGATTCGCCGCTGTTATTCAGGCGACGGATCATCTGATGGCAGGCTTCCCACACGGGCGTTCGATCGTCCTTGGCGGGGTCCCAGTCGGATTCGTAATCGTTCCAGCGCAGCAGGCGCACCTTGCCGCCGCCGGATTCAGCCACGCCGGCAGCTTTGACGCCGTCAACGCTTGTGCCTTTGGCACGGGCCAGCGTGTCTGCCTCGCCAAACTGGCCATGGCTCCAGCCGTATTGCTCGAACCAGCTGGAGCAGAATTGGGTGTCGGCGTCGAAGCTGCCGGAGTCCGGGCTTAGATACTCGGTGATAGCACGGTTGATCAACACCAGGGCATCGTGCACGCTCATGCTCGTGCCGTCCTGATTTAGTACCGCTTCGTATTTGGAGTATATGGCCATGCCGGGGCCGATGGCGGCCTGAGCCAAATCCACCGGAGCGATGGGTGTTTGACCGGTTTGACCTCCGATCATAGTTTCCAGGGCTTCGGGCATTTCTTCGCGCAGTTGGCGCTGGAAATCGCGGCGAGAAATAGACTCTGCGTTGGTTGCGCGTTTTCGGCAGACTAGAACAATGGAGGAAGCAAGGGCATTAGAACCTACACCTCTGATACGAGAGGACTGCTCACTTCTCAGCGGCCAAGTACCGTCAATAGAGAAACCGGCTTTTATAACAGCTTCAAGGAAGGTGACCCAACCCGTACTTGTGGTGCTTCCTTCTGTGGTTTCCGATTGCTTAAAGGCATAATAGATAGCAACAGGAAAACTCGGGTGGGATTGAAGAGCCATATTGTGCATAGCTCGGGCCATACCATCCATAAAAAATTGTTCAGCTTTCTCTTTTCCATCATGCCTGTAGGGAGCAGCGACTAACTCTTCAAATTTGGGTACAGCCATCGTGCCAAATAGTGACGGGTAGGTATTACGTAGTGAACGCCGCATCCAGAGATAGAAAAAGTCGGAAAGTACCGCATATGGTATGTTGTCGTAATAAGGGGGATCGGTGGAAATTACTTTGAGCTTACTTACATCTTGTACGGCGGCATCAAGCTGTGAAGCAGTTCCATCTACAACTGATGTGCCAAGTTTCAATAGGCATTTAGCTTGGTACTCAAGATTTGTAGTAAATCCGCCGACAACATTCTCCATGATGTTTGCCTCACCAAAGTCCCAAACCATTGGAATAGCTTGACGGGCAAATAGGTACATGATTTTTTCATTACCTGGCCGCCATCCTGTAAGGGAATTGTTGAAGTCTGCGCAGCGATCAAGACAGAAAGTCAGATAGACAGCGATCGCGTCCCCATAAGCGGCTGCGCCTTTGCCGCCTTGATCTATTCCCAAGTTATCATCTTTTAGCCCCGCAGCTTTAGCATCGGCTATAGCTTTCTCCCTAGCCTCCTGAATCAAATCAGAGAAGGTAGTTAACGCTACCAGTTGCCGGTCTGTGAAAAGATCCTTAAAAGTTTTTAGCCCATAAACGACTGCATTTGTACAACCAGAAACATGCTCAATTGTGTTCTCTTGTAACTCAGGTGGTTCACAGGCCGCTGCCATTTCATTAGATGTGTTCGGTGAAAGATAAACACGGCCTCTTTTCCCTTCAGCAACGATCGCAAGCAGCTTGACCCCGAGTCTGCCTCTTTTCCCTTCTTCTCGGATATATTTCAACGGAATTGGTGAGCCACTAATAATGCATTTGCCACCCTTCCTTCCTACAGTTCCATTCTTTACTGAAGCTGGGGGGGCGCCTAATATAACTTTAAATTTATAATTGCTGCCGTCTATTATCGGCTCGACAAAAGACTCTTTACCTTTTTTACTTGTCAGAACAAAGGACCTGACTAAGGGGACGTCGACATGGCTGAACGCTGGATTGGGGCTTTTCACGGTTCTGGCCCAGAGCCATGCAATCACTGTCAATTCTTCGTTTTCGTAAGCTTTTAGATCGGACCGCTCCGCGATCATTTCCGAAGTGATTTTGACTTTGGGGTAGAGGTGGCCAATGCGCTTAAATGCTTCTTCACGCATCCAGTGGCCATAGCGGCGCACGTCTTCGGCTAAGCCTTTGGCGCCGCTCCAATCTTCAAAGGCATCGCTGGTCGCTGACCTCTTGGTTCGTTTGTCGGATTCTGGCCGTGGCCCAACCGGCTTCTGCCCGGCAAATTTGGGTGGAATTTCGATCATTGCCTTATTGATCATCACCGCTACCGGATTCAGGTCTGAGGCGTAGCTTTCCAGCCCCAGTCGCTGGGCTTCCAAGGGAATAGCTCCGCCACCGGCAAAGGGATCGTGAAAGGCGGGCAGTTTCTCCGGGTTGAACAGTTCCGATGCCTGAGGATAATTTTGGTTCAGGCGGCAGGTTTCACGCCAGCTCTCCCAAATGGCCTCCCGGGCACGGCTGAGCACTTCTTCGTTGTTGGTGTTTTCCCACTTCACCAGGTCGCGGATGATCTGGAATAGCTTCTCCCGCTTGATCTCCGCCTCTTTCTTGTTCACCCCGTAACCCAGCTCGCGCTGGTAGCCGGGGTCGTTTACCAATTGTGCAAACAACACAGCCCGAGCCGCCGCCAATGGCCGACGTGCCCACCATAAATGTATCCCTCTAGGGTGAGGTCCGATACCTGGCATTTTTTCATGGGCACAAGCGACGTTTATGTCATCGAGCGGCAGCGCCACTTCGATAAGCTTTTTGGGGGATTTAATTTGATCCATTATTTATCTTGCCCTCTTCTGTGTGGCGATATCTTATCCGCTGCCGCACTCTGTTCTGCCTTTGAAAGTAGGTATTTGAGTTCATAATTAACCGAAGGCACGCCGAAATCCGGCTCGGTTGTAAAGGGGTTCTTCACGTAAAACGGCCCCTCGTGGCTGTCGCCGTCCACAATCACGATGGCGAGCCAGAACTTATCGGCTTGATTAAGGGCGTAAAGAATCTCGTTGCGGCTGACGGTAATGGTTTCCTGGCCTTTGGCGCGACCTTTGACTTCGATATGCCGATCAGGCAGCAATGAACCATCTGGCTTCGCTGGGAGCCTGGCCGTAATGTCCCAGCCGCACTTCTCGGCTGAGACATCCTTGACTGTATGTCCCAGAGCCCGCTCATAATCTGTGACGGCCTTCATGGCCACCTGCTCGATGCGAGCCCGAGCCTGGGCATCGGCGGTAAAGGTAGTTTCGCCCTTCCGCATGGACAGAAGTCCTTGGGGGATAACGAGAGCACCTCCGATCACGACTGGGGTACTGGAGACCACGCTTTTCATGGCTTCCAGTTCTCTCTTACGCTGGTTTAGGCGCTCGGTCAGCTCGTCGACCCGGCGACGGGCCATCTCTGGCTGCATGCGAGGCTGTTTACCTGCGGTGACATCGTCGGTGAGTTTGATGTAGCGGTCAGACCAGTAGCTGATTTCCTTAACCAGCCGCTCGTGTACAGCGGCCAGCACTTTGTCGGCTTGCCGCTCCCGGCGGATCTTTACTTCTTGATAGTGCTCCGGCACTAGATGTCGGGAGGCGTGGTTCAGGGCTAGGCCTTCGAGGTTGCCAGTGATCCAGGGGGCGTTCAGGATGTCTTGAACCAGTTTGTGGTCGTAGTCGTCGATGGGCTGTAAATCAAGATGAGGTGCCCAGCCCGCATGGGTGGTATTGCCATGCTGATCAATCTCCACAAACTGCAGTCGGCGGGAGGCAACAGTGGACTTACCGCTGTCTTTGTCGCCACCATCGCTCATGCACTCGCGAATGGTGTGATCCACCATGAACAGAATTTTCGGCTCAGTGCTCTCGTCGTTCGGGTCTACAAGCACGGCACCCTGCTTGAGTTTGCTACGGTGAGCTTGAAGAACCAGGTCCGTCGCGGCGTGCATCAGCGGATGACTCGGGTGGATTAAGTCGGCCATGGGCTTTCCCGGCACTCGGACAAGCTGCTTTTCAAAACAGATTCTTTCGTACTTTTTCAGCACGGGAGTACGGCTCTCGCCAATAATACGATCCCGTTCACGTATAGCTGCCGGTACGTGACGGACCTCGTAACGGCCTGCCTCTCTGGGACGCATTTCTCCGCTCAGTATCTGAAACGCCTCAGTGAAGAAAGCGCGGATGAAATAGGGCTGGAGCTTACGCGCTTCGGCCTTTTCCATCTCCTCCTTCACAGCGTAAAGGTCTTCCAATGACATGTGCTGCTCGACGAGGGCATTGCGGCGTAGGATTTCCTTCAGGTGATCGGTATCCAGCGCTCCGTCGATCACCTGGTTGAGCCTGTCCTTAACCTCGGGCGATTCGCCGTAACGAATCGCTTCGATGAGCAGATCTTTCAGGGATTTGTTCTCGAAGGCCTCCCCCAGAATATCGAAGACCTTACCGCCCAGCGCCTGTTTTTCGATTTCCAACTTGTCGAACAACTTTTGGAATACATCGCCTTCCCGGGTTTCATTGGCGACCAGGTTCCATAGATGGCAGACCTCGGTTTGGCCGATGCGGTGAATACGGCCAAAACGCTGCTCAAGACGGTTGGGGTTCCAGGGCAGGTCGTAATTGACCATGAGGCTGGCGTTTTGCAGGTTTACACCTTCACCGGCAGCATCCGTTGCCACCAGTACCAGTACGTCGGGATTGTTTCGGAATTCTTCCTGAGCTTTGCGGCGTTCGTCGCGGTTGGTACCGCCATGAATGGTAATCACGGCACCGGGGTCACCCAGTAGCCCACTGATGCGTTGGACAAGGTAATTCAGTGTGTCCTTGTGCTCGGTAAAAATAATGAGCTTACGTCGGCTACCACCGGCGGTATACATCTCGGGCTGGTCTTGCAGCAGATGGGAAAGCTCTTCCCATTTTTTGTCGTTGCCAGACTGCACCACAGTCATAGCCTGGTATTCCAGGTCTTTCAGGATGACGATTTCGGCTTCCAGTTCCGGAATGGTTTCGGCGGCAGTGGCTTGGTCAACCACCTGATCGACCACCATTTCGTACTCTTCAGCACTCAGTTCTTCATCCATCTCATCGATGTTGTCAGGCACATCAATTTGTTTGGTGACCTGATATTCGCCCAGGGTTTCCGCCACGCCATTCCGGCCAGCCTTTTTAAGCCCTTCGCCCCGTGCGACCAGCTTCATTTCGTCCAACCGGGCTTCAAGGCGCTTGCGGCGACGTTTCAGCGACTGATAAATCGCTTCGGGGCTGGACGCCAGACGGCGCTGGAGCTGAGTGAGGGCGAAGCCAACTGTTCCTTTGCGCTTACCGTCAAGGTTGTCCGCACGGTTCATTTCGTTGCGGACGTAGTTGGTCACTTCGGCGTAAAGTTCGGCTTCGGCATCTGACAACTCATAGTTGGCGGTATAGGCCCGGCGTTCCGGGAAGAGCGGAGTACCATCGAACTTGAGCAGCTCTTCCTTGACCATGCGACGCATCATGTCGGAGACATCGACCTTATGTGCGCCTTCACGAAATTTGCCGTAGAAGCGGTCACCATCCAGCAGCGAGAGCCAGATCTGGAAGTCTTCCTCCTTGCCGTTGTGGGGCGTTGCGGTCATCAGTAGAAAGTGCCGGGTTATGGAGCCCAGCATTTCACCGAGTTGGAACCGCTTGGTTTTGTTGACCTTGTTGCCAAAGTAATTGGCTGAGAGCTTGTGTGCCTCGTCGACAATGATCAAATCCCACTCGGTGTTTTTGAGCTTCTCCTGGAAATCCTCATTGCGGGAGAGCTGGTCCAGACGGCAGATAAGCTGGTTGGCTTCGTCAAAGAAGTTGCCGGAGGCGCATTGCTCTTGCTTTTCGCGGCTGAAAATCTCGAACTGGACGCCAAATTTCTCTAGCAGTTCGTCCTGCCACTGTTCGGTGAGCCCGCCAGGAGAAACGATAAGGATCCGTTTGGCATCCGCACGCATGAGCAGTTCACGAATCAGCAAGCCAGCCATGATGGTTTTACCCGCCCCGGGGTCGTCTGCCAGTACGAAGCGCAGGGGCTGACGGGGCAGCATGGCCTCATACACTGCTGAAATCTGGTGCGGCAATGGCTCGACGTTGGATGTATGCACAGCCATCATGGGGTCGAACAGCGCGGCCTGAGTGATACGGTAGGCTTCAAGGCCGAGTTTGAAGTCAGCCCCCGGAGCATCAAAGGCCCAAGGTCGGCCCGCTTCCGCCAGTTCCAGGCGTGCTTCGTCGGAACGGAAAAGCATCTGTTCGTTCAGGCGGCCCTGACTGTCCTTGTAGTAGATGGTGAGCGCATGCTCACCGACCGGTTCAGTTTGTACGACCCGGACAATTTCGCTGCCTTGGATGCCGCGAATTTGGGCGTCTTTTTTGATGTCTTCCAGTTTGATCATTCAACGTCTCCCCATTCCATGGTGGATATCACAGCCTGGTCTTTGGTGTGGACTTGGTCTGTCGATGGAGATTTAAAACCAGGCGCAATGACCAGATTCTCGACGCCGTAGAGCGTTTGGTGATTACGGAGCCACAGATGGTACTCGGCACCCTTCAGGTTATGGTCTTCAGAACAGTCGATATTCCACCGCCGCAACACATAGCCAGCGACCGCTGCCCGCACCTGCACTTTCAGCATGCCCTGGTACATCCCGTATTCATGCTCGATGGTTTCCGCATGCTTTAGTTGCGGGTGGGGTACCAGGTGCATTTCGACGATGCGGTTCCACTGGATATCCGCTTCTTTGGTTTCATGGCTGGGTAGCACTTTCCCAGCAATGAGCCTGGGTTTCGCGATGCGATTGATCACGAAGTCAGTAAAGCGCTCCCGCTTGCGATCATAAGCCCGCACATGCCAACGCAGACCGTTATCGACCAGGGCGAAGGGGACAATTTCCCGGCTTGTCTGTCCGCTGGAAAGGGAGCGGTACTGAACGTGCACCGCTTTTTTCTGATAAATGGCCCGACTGATGACCGAGAGAACATCCAACTGGGGCAGGTTTAGCTGTGTAGGGGTCTCGGCGGTAATCAGAGCGCGGTGGACGCCGACATAGTCGTCGCCAAGCCCATGACAGAGCGCGGCCAGAACCTGGCCTTGGGAGCAGTCAAATAGAGGGGTGAACTGTCCGGAGGCATTATAAATCTTGGCCTTGGTGTCGTACTCGAGATTGCCCGGGGCGAGTTCCTTGTAGAGTGACAGGTCGCGCGTGGCGGCAGCGGCCTTGACGCCAAAGCGGTTTACAAGGTCAGCGCGAGACACGGCGCCTAGAAACCGGAGCCGGAAGTCTATGTGAAACAGGCGCTCTTTCTGCGCCTGGCTGACGTTGTCCAGATGGTTGCTGGTCATTTGGTTACCTGACGGAAATTTAGAGCTAAATTAGCACGATAGTAGAAATTGTGCCATATCAAATCTAATTTGAATGTGTATTATGATCAAAATGAGGTTGACTGTGTCGTAGGTCATTGCTTTAATGTGATTCATTGGCTTTAGCTCTGGCAACAGCCAGAGGGATGGCTTGCTAGCTATTGACTTGACGGGAGTGGCTTGTGATGACTGCGATTATGCGATTTTTCCCTGTGGATAACGGCGACATGACTCTGCTCCAGTTGGAGTCAGGCAGATTCTTGCTCGTCGACATCAACATCAGGTCGGACGCAGACGACCCAGATGGTGAAAAGCCAGATGTAGCTGCTCAGCTTCGAAAGCTGTTACCCCGAGATAGCCAGGATCGACTTTATGTGGATGCCTTTCTGCTCAGTCACCCTGACCAAGACCACTGCCGGGGCTTAGGTAATCACTTCCATCTTGGCCCGGCGGATGAATGGTCGAAGAAGGATGACAAAATATTGATTCGGGAAATGTGGTCTTCTCCAATCGTTTTCCGTCGTGCAAGCCGAAATCACACGCTCTGTGAAGACGCGAGGCTGTGGAACAGTGAAGCCAGACGGCGCGTAAAGCGTTTTCGCGATGGAGGGGCTGGAAAAGACGGGGAGCGGATTTTAATCCTCGGTGAGGACGAGAACGGTAAAACTGATGATTTGACCGACATACTCGTCAAGGTAGATGAAACCTTCAGCTTTATGAATGGCTCTTTAGATGACAGCTTTTCAGCGACATTGCTTGCGCCGCTTCCAATCAATGACGATGAAGAGGAGCTTTCGAAGAATAAATCTAGCGTTATTCTTCAATTTTCGATCGCTGGAGGCGGAGTACCGGGTAAGTGCCTCTATTTAACGGGAGGCGATGCCGAAGTTGCCATTTGGGAAAGATTGTGGCAACAGCATAAGAAAGACCCTGACGTGCTCTCGTATGACGTATTACTGACGCCGCACCACTGTTCATGGCGCAGCTTGTCATACGACAGCTGGAGCGACAAAGGAGAAGATGCCCAGGTTTGTCAGGATGCGCAAAGCGCTCTGTCTCAGGCCAAGCCTGGTGCGATCCTGATTGCGAGCAGTAAGCCGGTGCTGAATGACTCAAATGATCCACCCTGCTTTCGCGCAAAGCGAGAGTACGAAAATATTGCAGATGAATGCGATGGAAGCTTTGAGTGTGTGGGGGACCTTTCGCCAAAGGCGTTGGAAATTGAAATTGGAAGCAATGGTCCTAAGCCTAGAGCCAAACTACTGACTTCGGCTGCCATCGTGAGTTCGGGTCTGGTTGGGAGTCAGCCGGTCGGCCATGGGTAATTCAGGAGATACTCACCATTCACAGAAGCGGGAAGTTGATCGAGCGATTGCGATCATCAAAGCCCACCCTCAGGTGAACCAGGTTAGTGAGCCTTACACCCAAGATGACGTTTTTCATCTTGATGTGATGCTTGAGGTTCCTATGCCCAATGCTTGGAGGGCTATAGGTGAGAGCCCGTCTGGGGTGAGGCGATTTGAAGAGATTCATCTCAAGTTCCCCCGGCTATATCCATTGGACCCACCGGAGTTATCCCTGCGAGCTGACTTCAGCCGAAATCATGCACATATTCAGCCATGGCTTACCTCCGATGAACGACCAGTGCCGTGTATTCAAGACGGACAGCTTACGGAGTTCATGCAACAACATGGTATTGCCGGTATTTTAAATCAAACTGTGTTATGGCTTGAGCATGCCGCTGAAGGGCGTTTGATTGATCCTGAGCAAGGCTGGGAGCCCCAGCGAAGGGATGATACTCAAGATTTCTTGGTTGCTGACAGCTCTAGCCTACGAGCGACAGTCAGCCGCAATGGCGGGTTCCGATTCACCCGTATGGGTTACTTTCGGCGTCATGGGCATTGGCTATTCGGCCAAGTTTTTAATGACCAGGTTCCTGTGAATGAGAAGTCCATACGTGATGCGGTTACATGGACTACCCATAACAGGGAGTTCCAACGCGGAGACAGCTTGGCATTGATTGTATGGCCAGGCAAGCAACCCTCTGGTGACCCTATTGTTTGCGATGTTTATGTACCGGATAACGTAAGAAATCTCAGTGATCTGAAGGAAAAAGCACGAGAGTTCGGATGTGTTCGGGAGCTTACCGATGGGCTAAACAGGCTTGCAAAGTGCGTCAGAAAATACCGCTCTAGGGAAGCCTGTCCAATAGGAGTTGTGCTGTGTGCTCGTCGTCCATGCAATATCATTGGGACCACCAGTAACATAGAAATATGCTGCTATACATTGGAATTCTACGCCAATGAGGCATTTCCTAATGGTGATGACACGCCGGTAAGACCCTGTGCTCATCGTGACCACATCACGCGAGAGCTATTATCTACACTTTCCGGTCTTCCCGCTGAAGACACCCCTCCTATATGGACATTGATCGGTGCGGGTAGTCTCGGATCGAAAATAGCTCTGCATTTAGGCAGAGCCGGTCGCGGGCCAAGTACGATCATAGACTCGGCCATGATGGCACCGCACAATGCGGCTCGCCACGCGATAATACCCACTGAGCCTGACAAGCAAATCATGTTAATGGACATGAAGGCGCGATTACTAAAAGAAGCCTTAGGCGGACTTTCACAGAACGTGACGGCAATCACCGACGATATAGTTGATGTATTCCACTCGCGCGCTCTATCAAAACACGCATGTCATAACGACACCTGGGCAATCGTCAATACGACAGCGTCGCTACGCGCCCGCGCTGCACTCTGCATACAGGCGTTTCGTCACAGAGTAATTGAAGCCCTGCTATACGCAAATGGTAGCCTTGGTGTCATAGCAACCGAGGGTGCTAATCGTAACCCCGACATCGGAGATATTTTCACGGAACTGTATGCTCTGGCCTCTGGCGACGACAAAATAAGGCAGCAGCTTTATCCCGAGGGTGGTGATATCGAACTTCAGCGTATTGTTGTGGGTGAAGGGTGCGGCTCGGCAACCATGCAGGTCTCGGACGGGAGGATTTCGATGTATGCGGCGGGAATGTCTGAGTATCTGCTATCCCGTCAACAAGAAGGATTGCCTACAGAAGGTGAACTCCTGATTGGTCGGCTCTCTGGTACTGGAATCGGTGTTAGTTGGGAGCATGTTCCTGTTGCCCCCGTGTGCATCGTCAGAACGGAAAACGAAACTGGTTGGACAATTCGTTTGAGCGCCCGCGCGCACGAAAAAATAGAACGGGAGGTTGCTCATTGGACCAGTGTCGAGACAGGTGGAGTGCTCCTCGGCCGACAAGATGAAGTAACACGGAGCTTTTACGTGATAGATGTACTGGCAGCCCCCGAGGACAGTCAGCGCTCACGACACAAGTTTGAGCTCGGTGTGAAAGACCTCAGGCGCACTCTTGATAACTACGTCAGAACTACAAATGCAACTTTATATTGTCTCGGCACCTGGCACAGCCACTTGGCTCCAAGCGGACCGTCAGCGCTCGACAACCAGTCAGCACAGGCTATGGGGCTCGCCCGTCTTGCTCCCTCAATCTTGTTGATACACACACCAGATGGCTATCGTGCAGTCCTCGCTGAAAGGACAAACAGTGAGGGGGAAGCATGAATCTTGCTGAGCTGGTCACAGACCCCTATAACCGGCGCGCACGACTGCAGCCCGCACTATTGGCGCTTCTTCCAGTTGGTATCGTCGCTTTGATTTTTTTTCCCGGGCTTGAGTCAAAAGCTGCAACACTTGTTGGTGTCGCTGCGTATTTTGGAGGTGCGACCTGGCTGACCCAAATCGGTCGAGCCCGAGGAAAGCGTCTGGAAACCAAGCTATTCCAATCGTGGGGAGGCATGCCATCTATTTCTATGCTACGCCACCGCGATCAGCGCCTCAACAAGTTGACGAAGGAGCGATATCACAACTTTCTATCCACACATATTCAGAATATCGATCTGCCCAGCTCCGAAGAGGAGTTAAATGATCCCGAAACAGCAGACGAGGTCTACGCATCAGCAAATGATTGGCTTTTGCAAGCGACGCGAGACCGAGAGTCGGCTAAACTCATTTTCGAAGAGAACATGAACTACGGTTTCCGAAGGAATTTCTGGGCTTTACGGCCTATGGCACTGTTGGTGGATTTGGTGCTAGCTGCAGTCGTCATTATGGTGACTGTACCTTTGCAAAGCTTCCCGTTTTCCATCATAGAGTTAAATACCGCTACGCTCGTTGCCTTAGCTGTCATTGTCGTACACATTCTGGTTGTATTGGGAACGACGAAGAAATGGGTGCTCGCCGCCGCAGAAGCCTATGCCAGGCAACTGCTTTCCGCATGCGATGTTCTCAACGACAAAAGTATTAAAGGTTAAAGTCCAGAAGTCAGCAACGACCTTCTGCTGCCTGATACTATGAGATAAGACGGGGTGAGCTTCTAACAGGCCAGCTCAATAAAGCTATCAGTCTCCCGATTCCCACTCCCACCAGGACTGAAACAGCTGGTCACCACCCGGCACATAGGTGTGAATCTCCCGGCCATTCCAATCCAGCGCCAGAACCTGCAACGCAGCCTGTTGCAGTTCGGTATCCAATGCCCTCAGTCGGTTCAGCTCGAATGGCCAGCGGCTGGCGTTATATAGGCCAAGCAGGAATCGCCGGATATGTCGTGCCTGGCCACCACCGCTGTGAGCGGCGTCGATCAATATTGTGAGAGCCGGAAGCCCCGCGTCCTCCCGCTGCTGCCTCCGCTTTTCTTCCTGTTCCAGCAAAAATAGAAAGCTTTCGGGAAGCATGGCTGTTTTGTCCGTCACGTGCATAACCTCATATCGACTTTACGATTATGCTGCCATGAACGACGCAGTAGGCACGGCTCTCAAACTGCCCGTTTTGGGCAGGAACACCGGTTTGGTCCGAATTTATTTCAGATCGCCATTGTGTCGGGGTGATCTTTTTCGGAACTTTCGCTCCAGGAACGCTTCCAGCCGATCGGCGTTGCGGTAGGCCATAACGCAGATAAAAAGTACGACCGCGACAAAGCTCAGGAATGCAATCAGTGTGGCAGATAGGTTCAGCATATTCAGGTCTCCAATAGTTGATTGCCCTTTCAGGGCACTTTGTTGGTTTCAGGCCGCAGCATCGGCCTGTCTTTGTTCTTTGGCGACAGACGCAATCAAGTGTCGGGAGCAGCTCAGCATCTCCTGGATTTCGCTGTAGCTGTGGCCGCTCTTGAGAAGGCTGGCGATGTGTTGCCTGCGCTTCAGGTCTGGCTGCCGCCCCTGGTACTTACCCTCCGTTTTTGCTTTATGGATGCCCTGGAACTGCCGGCGCCGGCGGTCTTCGTAATCTTTGCGGGCCACGGCAGCCAGCATGTCGAGCATCATGGCGTTGACCGCACGGAGAATGGAGTCTGTGAATCCGGTATCGTCTTTCTTTTCCAGGGCGAGCCAACTGGTTGGTAATTCCGGGGAGACGATGGCCAACCGCTTGGCGGCCAGCTTTTGCTTGAGGGAGTCCCAGTCACTCTGTTTGAGGCGAGCCAGCCGATCAATTTGTTCGACCAGCACAATGTCACCCTCGCCGGAATCTGCGATCAGTTTCATCAGCTCGGGGCGGTGCAGGGTAGCGCCGGACACGTTCTCCACGTAGAAAGCGGCAATACGCTGACCGTGGTTGGCTGCGAACTGTACCAGTGACTCCCGGGCTCGCTCCGCATTCTGTTCCTGCGTGGATGCCCGGAGGTAAGCTCGAATAAACATCGTCGGTTCCTCAGTCTGTTATAAGTGGTTCTCTCTGGCCGGTCTGGTTTAGGTGGTTCTGGTGGCCGTTACCGGGTTCGAACCTCTGGTTCTTCTGATCTGTACCCATAAGGAACCATCTCAAGAGTCGAGAAACTCCCCGAACGGATCGTCCGCTCGATAAATCTGGTTGATTCTGTCGTCATCGAAGAAACCCTCTGTAACGCCATTGCTCCCAGTGCCGGAAGTTGCCTTGTTGCTCGCGCCGGTTGTCTCCTCATCACTGCCTCGACTGAACGACGCCATCTTTTGTTCGAATTCAGGAAACATCATTTCTCCATCGGGTCCTTTGGCGAAAACCGTCTTGTAAGCATCGACTGCGGCCAGTGCGAAACGAGTGAGCAATGCGACCATCCAGAGCGCGAACAATAGATACCATGCGTAAAGCGCAGCATCGGCGCCCCTAAAGGCGATCTCCACAACGCCGATTCCGGCGAGCCCCACTGCTACGATCTTTGCCACTCTCACCATGGCTTCAGTCCCCGATAGTTCTTTACATTGAAGCTACCAGAACCTGAGAAAATGCAAGTTTTGCCCGGCGTCAGGCCGCTGCGGCTTGCCCGGCCAGCCACGGCAGTTTCACCTTGTTGTAGGCATCATTCGTCATCGCCCTCAAATCTTCCACGTCTAGGCGTGGAACCAGAAACGCCGTGCCTTGGTATCGAGCTCGCGGGTAGTCGGATGGCTGGAATACGCCATGAGGGAGGTCGTCCTCATCGCCCAGCCACTGTCTGAGCCGGAGATCGATACACCAACCCTGTTCGAGCTCGACCCAGCAATGGGGAGCGGTGGTCATTCGGCTCAGTCGGTCCTCCGCGTATCCGATCCGGCACTGATGGAAAACACTATGCTCGTCCAGGATCCTGCTGATCACATAGGTCATGCAGTCGCTATTAATTCTGGCTTCCTCAAGCTGTAGCAATGCGAATTCAAGCTCATCGTGCCAGTCGCTCATGGCTGCGGCTCCTTGAACATCAGTTGGATGCCTTGTTCGTACAAAACCGGGTAGGGGACGGGCTCGCCATCGTGAATCACAGTATTCGGTGGAAAGTACATCACCATCCAGGACGGCATAGCGGCACTGACAGCGCCATAGAATTCATCTACAGGAAAGGTGAGTTCATTGCCGGACTGCCGAAATACCAGTCGGGAATATTTCTCGGGATGGTTGGCAGCGATGTTGTAACTGTCAGCTTCACCGCCGATGACATAGCTTGGTGTCTTCCAGTGATTCGGTTGTTGGATGTTGTAGGCGATGATGCAGTTGCTATCGGCACAGCCATATCGCTCCGCTGTTACCGACCACAGCATGAGCGGGTGCCCGTCAATTTCTGGCACCTTCACGTCTGTGAGTTTCGTTGCCGTAATTGCCATCGACTCGGCGGCCTGGGTGATGGCTTCATCTACGACTGCAACATAGTGGTCATAGGCGTCATCCTCGTTCGCCGCCAGTGATTCCGGCATCCAGCCCATCAGGCTGGGTCTTGCCGAGGGGTTGTCCGGCGTCATCATGATATCGGTGGCGTTAAATAGGAGTGTCTGGGTGCCGGTAAGATGACGAAGCGGTGCATCTAATGAGGTGGCCAGACTGGCCAGGTTGAGGGCGCTCAACAACAGACCCTTTTGATACGAGCGCGTCCCGTCTGGTGAATCCCGCAGGTCCTGATCGTAGACGCCCCCGGCACGGGCCAGATTCAGTGCGCGGGATGATTCGTCGTCATAGTGTCGAGGCATGGCAGCGCAACCCGCGAGCGCGGCTGTAGTTACCGCAAAACAAATGGTCTTCAACTTGGTCATTTTGAACTCCTGCGTTTTCTAAAATACTCGCACGAAGCTTCAAATATGCAAGAGGAAAAACACAAAAAATATAATAAAATCAATGGTTTGTGCTGTCAGTACAAACTTAGATGTATCCGCAGTGGTGCATCGGGAGTGCCGCTCTTGCTAGACTTGCCAGCAGGTTTTTTCGGTTGAGACAAGGTGTTGGTGAATCGGAAAAGGATCAGAAATTCCCAGTTTCCCACTTATCCCAGTTTATAATCATGGGTAGTAACTGATTGGGCCAATCAGAGATAAAGTTTCTATCCATGGGTAGCAAAATGGGTAGTGCTGGGCGAATATCGATGCAAAAACCAAAGTAAGCATTTGTTTTTAAAGGATTTTAATTTATTATTCTTTGAGCAGATTCAGAATATCGAGTGATCGCTGGCGGCCCTACGCCGGCAATCGCCGGAACCCCCACATCCCCACCAGCAAGCCCACCACGAACAACGCCGGCTCCCACAGCCCCATCGCCAGCGCGGCGATGCCGGGGCCGGGACAGTAGCCGG
>Ga0098065_1000284_pt1 | contig 25516 bp, 26 predicted proteins | sample 25_taG_FD_75062 | JGI IMG/M metagenome (GOLD analysis project Ga0098065, IMG submission 75062) | Marine viral communities from Cariaco Basin, Caribbean Sea - 25_WHOI_OMZ | ecosystem: Environmental > Aquatic > Marine > Oceanic | place: Caribbean Sea: Cariaco Basin | collected 2014-11-08 | reverse complement strand
GGGGCGGTAATCGGTGGTAGCCATAGTACTTCTCGTGAACCGTCAGGGGCGGTTGGTTTTCAGGTGAACCATGGCAGTCGTGAACAGCGCGAAGGTCAGCAGCGCCATGAACACAGCTACCGGAGCGCCTTCGCTGAGCCAGGCCGTGACCACCGCCTGGGTGAAGTAGAAGATCACGACAAAGCTCATCCAGATATAGCCCCGGTTGTGCCCACGGAAAATGACCCAGACAAAGGGGACCAGGGGTACCAGTTTGACGGTGAGCATCAGTATGACGGATACGTCCTGAACCGGGGATGGCCAGAAGGTGGTGACCACCAGCATGACCAGCAAGAGGGAATAGAGTGCCGCCGTGATGGCGCGGGTGATCCTGGCTTTTTCGGAGTACAGCATGGGCGTTCCTGGGAAGGTGACTTGGGTGACTGCGCCTGGTCAGTCCGCGAGTTTGACGGCAAAACGTGCCAGGCGTTCACCGAAGGTCTGGCAAATGGCTTTCTCGTGGTCGCTGACCTTGCCCCCCGTTTCGTTCCCGCCCCAGTGGGAGGGACCGTAGGGCGTGCCGCCGGTGCGGGTCTCTGACAGGGCCTTCTCGGAATAGGGCACACCACAGAGCACCATGCCATGGTGCAGCAGCGGCATCATCATCGTCAGCAGGGTGGCTTCCTGGCCGCCGTGCAGGCTGCCGGTGGAGGTGAACGCGCCCGCCGGCCGACCCGCCAGGGTGCCGTTCAGCCACAGGTCTCCGGTGGTATCGAGGAAGTATTTCAGAGGCGCCGCCATATTACCAAAACGGGTAGGGCTGCCAATGGCGAGGCCCGCACACCCTGCAAGGTCCGCTTTGGTCGCCCAGGGCGCACCCTCGTCCGGTACCGCCGGTTGCGAGGCTTCGGTATCCGGTGAGACCGGCGGTACAGCGCGGATTCTCGCTGTCATGCCGTCTACCCGGCCGACGCCCCGGGCGATCTGGCTGGCCAGGACTGCCGTGTGGCCGGTGCGACTGTAATAGAGGATCAGAACGTAGGGTTCCTGGTCGGACATGCGACGGCTCCCGGGTGCAAGTAGAGGGTTGGATCGGTATCAGAAAATCCGGAGCACGTTTTCCGGTGGCCGTCCAATGGCGGCCTTGCCCTCATGGGTAACGATGGGGCGTTCGATCAGCTTCGGATGCTGGCTCAGTGCCTGCAGCAGGGCAGCGTCATCCAGCTCCGGGCTGTCCAGACCCAGTTCCTTGTATTCATTTTCCTTTACCCGGATGATGTCCCGCACAGAGCACCCCATGGTGGCAACCAGGTCAGCCAGTTCATCCGCCGATGGCGGTGTTTCCAGGTATTTTATGACCTGAGGATGCAGCCCCTTCTCCTCCAGTAGCGCCAGGGTCTGGCGGGACTTGGAGCAACGGGGGTTGTGGTAAATGCGGGTCGATTGATCGGCCATGTTGGTCTCGCTGCTTCTGGCAATGTTTGGTTATGGGCGACGGCCCGGCGTGCGGGCGGTACAAGTCTATCAGGAGGTGCCATGGGTAAGTACCCTGTTATGGTTGTGATGGTGTATGCAGCGCTGTTGGCGGGCTGTGGGGAGTCAGCCTCGGTGACTGGCCCTTCTGACCCGGAATTCTCCACCGCATCCGGCGACACGTTGGCCTGGGAATCCCTGAGGGGGGAGTGGGTGCTGGTCAACTATTGGGCCGAATGGTGCAAACCCTGCCTTAAGGAAATACCGGAGCTGAACGACGTCGATGGCCTGGAAAAGGTGACAGTGCTTGGCGTGAACTACGACGGGGTCACTGGCGAGGAGCTGGTACAACTCGGTGACCGCATGGGTATCGGCTTTACCATGCTGGCCAGGGACCCGGCCGCGGACCTCGGTTGGGAGGTGCCCCAGGGCTTGCCAGCAACCTTCGTGGTGGCACCGGACGGTTCCCTGAGTGACACCCTCATGGGCGCCCAGACAGAGGCGGATCTGAAAGCGGCCATCGGGCAGGACTGAGACGCCCCTTTCAGGTAGAATCCGGACTTCAGAACTGACCAGCACCAGGCGGGAATACGAGATCCATGAGCAGCAACTTTGTCCATCTCCGCGTCCACTCCGAGTACTCCATGGTGGACGGCCTTATCCGGGTAAAGCCGCTGATCAACCGGGTCAAGGAACTGGGCATGCCAGCGGTGGGCCTCACCGAGCAGTCCAACATGTGCTCCCTGGTGCGTTTCTACAAGGCGGCCATGGGCGCCGGCATCAAGCCGATCCCCGGCGCCGATCTCTGGCTGGAAAACCCGGATGAGCCGGATAACCCGTTCCGCCTGACCCTGCTGGCCCGCAACCAGAAGGGTTATCTGAACCTCACCGAGATTATTTCCCTCGGCTATACCGAAGGTCAGCGCTACGGCAAGCCCATCATTACCCGGGAGTGGCTGGAATCCCGCCCCGACGGCCTGATTGCGCTCTCTGGCGCGAAGATGGGGGATGTGGGCAGGGCCATCCTGGCCGGCAAACCGGAGCTGGCCCGGGAGCGGCTGCAGTACTGGATGGACCTGTACCCGGGCAGCTATTACCTGGAATTGCAGCGAACCGGCCGAGCCGGGGATGAAGACTGCGTTCACGGGAGCGTGGAGCTTGCCCTTGAGACTGGCTGCCCGGTGGTAGCTACCAACGATGTGCACTTCCTTCACCAGGAAGACTTTGAGGCCCACGAGGCCCGGGTCTGTATCGGCGAGAGCCGGACCCTGGCCGATCCCCGTCGCGAGCGCCGCTTCAGCGACCAGCAATACCTGCGCAGCGCCGACGAAATGTCAGAGCTGTTCGAGGACATCCCCGAGGCTATTGAAAATACCGTCGAAATCGCCCGCCGCTGCAGCGTGCCGGTGCGTATGGGTGAGTACTTCCTGCCGAACTACCCGATTCCCGATGGCATGACCATGGACGAGTTCTTCCGCAAGGTGTCGGAGGAAGGTCTGGAAGATCGCCTGGCAACCATCCTCAGCCCGGATGATCCGGAATATGACGAGAAGCGGGCAGCCTACTACAAGCGCCTGAACTTCGAGCTGGATATCATCATCCAGATGGGGTTCCCCGGGTACTTCCTGATCGTGATGGACTTTATCAAGTGGGCCAAGAACAATGGCGTGCCGGTAGGACCGGGCCGGGGTTCCGGTGCCGGCTCGCTGGTGGCCTACGCGCTGCTGATCACCGACCTGGATCCGCTGCAGTATGACCTCCTGTTCGAGCGATTCCTCAACCCGGAACGGGTTTCCATGCCCGACTTTGACGTCGACTTCTGCATGGAAGGCCGTGACCGTGTGATTGACTATGTGGCCGACAAGTATGGTCGCGAGGCGGTTTCCCAGATCATTACCTTCGGTACCATGGCCGCCAAGGCGGTGGTGCGGGACGTGGCCCGGGTCCAGGGCAAGTCCTACGGCCTGGCGGACCGCCTGTCCAAGATGATCCCCTTCGAAGTGGGCATGACCCTGGAAAAGGCGGTGGAGCAGGAGGAACAGCTTCGCGAGTTCCTGGAACAGGACGAGGAAGCCCAGGAAATCTGGGAAATGGCCCTGAAGCTTGAGGGTGTCTGCCGGAACGCCGGCAAGCACGCCGGGGGCGTAGTGATCGCGCCTACCAAGATTACCGATTTCTCGCCGCTGTACTGTGATGACGAAGGCGGTAGCCTGGTGACCCAGTTCGACAAGGGTGACGTGGAAGACGCCGGCCTGGTGAAGTTCGACTTCCTGGGCCTGCGTACCCTCACCATCATCGACTGGGCACTGAAGATGATCAACCCGCGCCGGGAAAAGCGGGGCGAACCGGAACTGGATATCAACGACATCCCGCTGGATGACGTGCCCTCGTTCACCATGCTGAAAAAGGCGGAGACCACGGCGGTTTTCCAGCTGGAATCCCGGGGCATGAAGGACCTGATCCGTCGGCTGCAGCCGGATTCCCTGGAGGACATGATCGCCCTGGTGGCGCTGTTCCGCCCGGGGCCTCTGCAGTCCGGCATGGTGGATGACTTCATTGACCGGAAGCACGGACGGCAGCCGCTGTCCTACCCGCACCCCGACTATCAGTATGAAGGTCTGAAGCCTGTTCTGGAGCCCACCTACGGGGTCATCCTTTACCAGGAGCAGGTCATGCAGATCGCCCAGGTGATGGCGGGCTATACCCTGGGTGGCGCGGACATGCTTCGCCGTGCCATGGGTAAGAAGAAACCCGAGGAGATGGCCAAGCAGAAGGCCATCTTCCTGGATGGCTGCGCCAACAATGGCATTGACAAGACCCTGGCCGAGAACATCTTCGACCTGGTGGAGAAGTTTGCCGGCTACGGCTTCAACAAGTCCCACTCTGCGGCCTACGCCCTGGTGTCCTACCAGACCCTGTGGCTGAAAGCCCATTATCCGGCCGAGTTCATGGCGGCTGTGCTCACCGCCGATATGCAGAACACCGACAAGGTGGTCACCCTGGTGGAAGAATGCCGCGCCATGGGGCTGGACCTGGTACTGCCGGACGTGAGCATGTCGGAGTATACCTTCACGGTTAACGACGAAGGACAGATCGTCTACGGCCTGGGCGCAATCAAGGGGTTGGGTGAAGGCCCCATCCAGAGCATCGTGGAAGCCCGTCGGCAAGGCGGCCCCTACAAGGACCTGTTTGACTTTTGCTGCCGTGTGGACCTGAAAAAGGTCAACAAGCGTGCCCTGGAAGCGCTGATCCGGGCGGGTGCGGTGGATAAACTCGGCCCGGGCCGGGCCCAGCTGATGGCCAGTATCGACAAGGCCATACAGCAGGCGGGTCAGCAGTCCCGGAACGAGTCTGTGGGTATGACCGACATGTTCGGCGACCTGCTGGGCGGCGATGACGGCGGAGACCCGTTTGCCGATGTGGCGAATGTCCGGGAGTGGCCGGAAAAAGAACGCCTCAAGGGCGAGAAGGACACCCTCGGCCTTTACCTGACGGGCCATCCATTCGATGAATATGAGAAGGAAGTGCGCCGATTCGTGCGCTCCTCCATCGCTGACCTGCAGCCTTCCCGGTCGCCGCAGCGGGTCGCGGGTCTGATCGTCGCCCAGCGCACCATGAAGACCCGTACCGGCTCCACCATGTGCTTTGTGACCCTGGATGACCGCAGCGGCCGTATCGAGGCGACCCTCTTCTCGGAGGCCTTCAACGAGAACCGGGAATTATTGCAATCGGACCAGGTGATTGTGCTGGAGGGGCAGGTCAGCCACGATGACTACTCCGGCCAGATGAAAATGCGGGTAAGTTCGGTGATGGATGTGGCGACCGCACGGCAGTCCTTCAGTCGTGGCCTGCAACTGAAGCTGGAGGCCGGCCAGTTGCAGAATGGCCTGCTGGACAAGCTGGACAATACTCTCAGGCCCTTCCGTAACCAGGGCAGCCCGGTGTGGATCGAATACCGGGGCGAGGGCGCCAGTACCCGGATCGAGCTGGGAGAAAACTGGCGGGTGCAGCCCGATGATAACCTCCTGTTGGAGCTGAGATACCTGGTGGGCGATAACCGTGTGGAACTGGTCTATGATTGATGGATGTTCCGCCTGGCTGATGTTTAAGGCAGATGGTTCGTCAGGCCAGGTCACATTAATACCAAGGTCCGCTTTTTTACAAAGCCTTGCATTGGTATCTTTAGACAAAATTTGAACCTGCTGCCCCTGCGATGGTTGGCCTTCCTGAAAGGCCGGGCTGGAAACTGGGCGGCGGAACAGACACAAGTTGATGGAATACCATGAACCCTAATTACCTGGACTTCGAACAGCCAATTGCCGACCTTGAAGCCAAGATTGAAGAGCTTCGACTGGTAGGTAATGACACCGAAATCAACATTACCGACGAGATCAACCGGCTGCGCACCAAGAGCATCAGCCTGACCGAGAGCATCTTCTCGGACCTTGCCTCCTGGGATATTGCAAGGCTTGCCCGCCATCCTCGCCGACCCTACACCCTCGACTATATCGAGATGATGTTCGACGATTTCGACGAGTTGCATGGTGACCGGGCCTATGCTGATGACCTCTCCATTGTCGGTGGCACCGCACGGCTGGATAACCAGCCGGTGATGGTGATTGGCCACCAGAAAGGTCGCGAGGTCAGGGACAAGGTACGCCGCAACTTCGGTATGCCCCGCCCGGAAGGCTATCGCAAGGCCATGCGCCTGATGGAAATGGCCGAGCGTTTCCGCATGCCGGTGCTGACATTTATTGACACTCCGGGTGCCTATCCGGGAATTGGCGCCGAAGAGCGCGGCCAGAGTGAGGCCATTGCCCGCAACCTGGCAGTCATGTCCCGCCTGAATACGCCCATTCTGTCGACGGTAGTGGGTGAGGGCGGCTCCGGTGGCGCCCTTGCGATCGGTGTTTGCGATCATCTGTACATGCTCCAGTATTCCACCTACGCCGTTATTTCACCGGAAGGCTGTGCCTCTATCCTCTGGAAGAGCGCAGACTATGCCTCCCAGGCGGCCGAGGCCATGGGTGTTACTGCGGCGCGGCTCAAGGAGCTGGGCGTTGCTGATACCGTAGTGAAGGAGCCGCTGGGCGGTGCCCACCGTGATCCCCAGAAAACAGCTGACGCCCTTAAAGAGGAATTGCTCAAAGGCTTGCACGAGTTTGGCAGCCTTAGCCAGGACGAGCTGGTGGCCCGGCGCTACGAGCGCCTGACCCGCTATGACACCGGGCGGTAATCATCGCCCGGAGACCTTTTTCCCGGAACTGCTGGCGCCCTTCCAGGCGCTGACGGTTACCGGTCATATCCGGGTCGCCCTCTCCGGCGGCCTGGACTCCATGGTTCTGCTTCACCTCGCTCACCAGGTCTTTGGCCACTGTGCCAACGGGCTTTCTGCCATCCACGTTAATCACCAGCTACAACCCGCCGCAGCCGGCTTCGAGGCTGCCAGTGTGGAGACCTGCCAGGCACTGGGCATTCCCCTGGAAGTGGTGCCCGTGCGGATCAGAGCCGCCGGCAGTGTGGAAACGTCCGCCCGTGACGCTCGCTACCAGGTGTTCGCAGATCGCCTGGGTCCCGGAGATGTGCTCCTGATGGCCCACCACGGCGATGACCAGGTGGAAACCCTGCTGTTCCGGTTCCTGCGTGGTACCGGTGTGCGCGGGCTGGGGGGGATTCCGGCAGAGCGCCCCCTGGGCGAGGGCCGGCTGGTGCGTCCGCTGCTCGGAGCAGACCGTGAATTACTGCGGCGCCAGGCCCAGGCAGCGGGCATCGGCTGGCAGGAGGATCCCACGAACGCAGCCACCGATGTCGACCGCAACTTTCTTCGTCACCGGATCATTCCCCTGTTGTCTGCACGCTGGCCGGGCCTGGGTGCGCGCCTGGCTGCGACGGCTCGGGCCTGCCGGGAAGCGCAGGAACTTGCCGACCTTCTGGCCCGTTCCCATTTCGAGCAACTGGCGGACGGACCGCACCGAATTCGTCTCGAGGGGTTTGGCGAGTTGCCGCTATCGGCCCGTCGCAACCTGTTGCAGTGGTGGCTGGGTGATAGCCTGGATCGCACCCTGTCAGACCGTGAGCTCGATGGGCTGGTATTGGCCGCCGCCGATGCCATGCCGGAAATCCCCGTTGGCCCATTTGCCCTGCGTCGTTTTCAGGGCCATATTTACCGGGTTACCCGTTACCCCGATCCGGTAGCCGGGGATCAGTTCCTGGAGCCGGGCCGGACGATCCGGGACGGCGATTATACAGTCAGCCTCAAGGGCGAGGCTGGTTCCGGGGTCTCCCTGCTGCTCACACACCGGCGGGGTGGTGAGCGTCTGCGGGAGCGGGCTGGCGGCCCTTCCCGGCCCCTGAAGAAATGGCTGCAGGAACGGAGCGTCCCGCCCTGGGAGCGGGATCGTTTGCCACTGGTATTCCGGCGCGACGAACTGGTGGCCGTGGGCGACCTCTGGCAGTTACCGCAGAAGGAGCATACGACAGAGGCTGGCTGGCAACTGGATATTCGACGGGAGGAGGGCATTGTCTGCGATCGTAAATAGCAGGCTGTCCGGATTGAGCAGTGGGGGGCTTTCTGGTAATCTGGCGTCCCATCTTGAGATGACAATCTCCCTCCTTTACTGAACCTGATAATCACGGAATCTGCATGACGCGTTATATTTTCGTCACCGGCGGTGTTGTGTCCTCATTGGGGAAAGGGATCGCGTCTGCCTCCCTGGCGGCTATCCTTGAAGCCCGTGGCCTGAAGGTCACCATTCTCAAGCTGGACCCCTATATCAATGTGGACCCGGGTACCATGAGCCCGTTCCAGCACGGTGAGGTCTTCGTGACCGAAGACGGTGCAGAGACCGACCTGGACCTGGGGCACTACGAGCGCTTTATCCGTACCCCCATGACCCGTCGCAATAACTTCACTACCGGCCGGGTCTACGAAGAGGTTATCCGCAAGGAACGCCGGGGTGACTACCTGGGCGGCACCGTGCAGGTGATTCCGCACATTACCGACGAGATCAAGCGCCGGGTTGTGGAAGGCGCCGCCGGGGTGGACGTTGCTCTGGTGGAAATTGGCGGCACCGTGGGTGATATCGAATCGCTGCCGTTCCTGGAGGCCTGCCGTCAGCTCAAGGTGGAAGTGGGGCCGACTCGTGCGCTTTTCATGCACCTTACCCTGGTGCCCTACATCGCCACCGCCGGCGAAATCAAGACCAAGCCTACCCAGCATTCGGTGAAGGAAATGCGCTCCATCGGCCTGCAGCCGGATATCCTGCTGTGCCGTTCCGAGCATGAAGTGGATGCCAGTTCCCGCCGCAAGATCGCCTTGTTCACCAACGTGGAAGAGCGGGCCGTTATCCCGTTGCAGGATGCAAAATCCATCTATGCCATCCCCCGTATGCTGCACGGCTTTGGCCTGGACCAGCTGATCATTGAACGCTTCGGCCTGAAGGCCGGTGAGGCGGACCTGGGTGAGTGGGACGCGGTGGTCGATGCCATTATCAATCCCCAGCAGGAAATCACCATCGCCATGGTGGGCAAGTACATGGAGCTGCTGGATGCTTACAAGTCGTTGATCGAGTCGCTGCTCCATGCCGGTATCAAGACCCGCACCAAGGTCAATATCGAATACATCGACTCCGAGGATATCGAACGTAACGGTACCGGTGTACTGGAAAGGGCGGACGCTATCCTGGTACCGGGAGGTTTTGGCGAGCGGGGCGTGGAAGGCAAGATCCGCACCGTACAGTACGCACGGGAGAACAAGGTTCCGTATCTGGGTATTTGCCTGGGTATGCAGGTAGCCGTTATCGAATACGCCCGCAACGTGGCCGGTCTCGAAGGTGCCCATTCTACCGAGTTCCGTGAGAACTCCCCCGCACCGGTGGTCGGTCTGATCACCGAGTGGCTGGATGCCAGCGGCAAGCGGGAGGAGCGCACGGAAGAATCCGATATTGGCGGTACCATGCGTCTGGGCGCCCAGGACTGTGTGCTCACTGAAGGTTCTACCATCAACCAGTGCTACGGCAAGTCAGTGATTCGCGAGCGGCACAGGCACCGTTATGAAGTGAACAACCACTTTGTACCGCAACTGGAACAGGCCGGCCTGCGTGTCGCTGGTCGTTCCACCGACGGCAAACTGGTGGAAGTGGTGGAAGTGCCCGACCATCCCTGGTTCGTGGCCTGTCAGTTCCACCCCGAGTTCACATCCACGCCCCGTGACGGCCACCCGCTGTTTACCGGGTTTGTGGAGGCTGCCCTGAAACACGCCGGGCGCTGATCGCCCGGCCATAATCCGACAAGGACATCGCGGCCATGGCCCAACCGACTCTCAATGTTGCCGACCTGACTATCGCCAACGAACGGCCGTTTGTCCTGTTCGGTGGCATGAATGTGCTGGAATCCCGGGACCTGGCCTTTGAAGTGGCCGATGCCTACGTCGACATTACCCGCCGGCTGGGTATTCCCTATGTCTTCAAGGCCTCTTTCGACAAGGCTAACCGGTCCTCCATAAACTCCTTCCGGGGACCGGGCCTCGAAGCTGGCCTGCAGTTGCTGGCGGACATCAAGGACAAGTATGGGATGCCGGTGATTTCCGATGTGCATGAACCCTGGCAGGCGGAACCCGCCGCCAAGGTCTGCGACATCATCCAGCTACCGGCCTTTCTAAGTCGCCAGACCGACCTGGTGGTGGCCATGGCGAAAACCGGCGCGGTCATCAATATCAAGAAAGCCCAGTTCCTGGCGCCCCGGGAAATGGCGCATATCATCCGCAAGTGCGAGGAAGCCGGCAATGACCGGGTCATCCTCTGTGAACGGGGCACCAGTTTTGGCTACAACAACCTGGTGGTGGACATGCTCGGTTTCCGCCAGATGAAGGACCTGGGTGTGCCGGTATTTTTCGACGTAACCCATGCGCTGCAGATGCCTGGTGGCCGGGCGGACTCCGCTGGCGGCCGCCGTGCCCAGGTCGGGGACCTGGCCCTGGCGGGTATGTCCCAGGGACTGGCCGGCCTGTTCCTGGAAGCCCACCCGGACCCGGACAAGGCCCTGTGCGATGGCCCCTGTGCCCTGCGACTCAGCCAGCTGGAGCCGTTCCTGAAGCAGGTGAAGGCGGTGGACGACCTGGTCAAGGGCTTCGAGCCCCTCGATACAGCCTGAGGTTGTCTCTGGCACAGCTACGAATCGTGGAATGTTTCTTCAAGTCAGACACTATCCGGAGATAGAAAAGCATGACCAAGATCGCTGATATCAAGGCCCGTGAGGTCCTGGATTCCCGCGGTAACCCGACGGTTGAAGCCGATGTCATTCTCGAGGATGGCACCCTGGGGCGGGCTTGCGCCCCTTCCGGCGCTTCCACCGGCTCCCGGGAAGCCCTCGAACTCCGTGACCAGGACAAGGGCCGCTATTTGGGCAAGGGCGTGACCAAGGCCGTGGCAGCGGTGAATGGTGATATCCGTAACGCCCTGGTGGGCAAGGACAGCGCGGATCAGCGTTCCCTGGACCAGATCATGATTGACCTGGACGGTACGGACAACAAGGCCAATCTGGGCGCCAACGCAATCCTGGCGGTATCCCTGGCCGCAGCCAAGGCCGCTGCTATCTCCCTGGGCAAGCCCCTCTACGAGCACATTGCCGACGTCAACGGTACCGCCGGTCAGTACTCCATGCCGGTACCCATGATGAATATCCTCAACGGTGGCGAGCATGCCGACAACAACGTGGATATCCAGGAATTCATGGTGCAGCCTGTTTCTGCGAAGAACTTCGCTGAAGCCCTGCGTATTGGTGCAGAGATCTTCCATAGCCTTAAAAAGGTGCTTAAAGATCAGGGGCTTAACACAGCGGTAGGTGACGAGGGAGGCTTCGCTCCCAACCTGCCTTCCAACGAGGCCGCGCTCGCTGCCATCAAGGAAGCTGTTGAGAGTGCCGGCTACAAGCTGGGTACCGATGTGACCCTGGCCCTGGATTGCGCTTCCTCGGAGTTTTACCGGGATGGCCAGTACCAGTTATCCGGTGAGGGCAAGAGCTTCGATTCCGCCGGTTTTGCTGATTACCTGGCAGGCCTGTGCGAGCGGTTCCCCATTGTATCCATCGAAGATGGTATGGACGAAGGCGACTGGGACGGCTGGAAGGTGCTGACCGAAAAGCTGGGCAGCAAGGTGCAGCTGGTTGGCGACGACCTGTTTGTGACTAACACCCGCATACTGAAAGAAGGTATCGAGAAGGGCATTGCCAACTCTATCCTGATCAAGTTCAATCAGATCGGCAGCCTGACTGAAACCCTGGATGCCATCAAAATGGCCCAGGACGCCGGTTACACTGCGGTGATCTCCCATCGCTCTGGCGAAACCGAGGACACCACCATAGCCGACCTGGCAGTCGCCACCCGGGCTGGCCAGATCAAGACCGGCTCGCTGTGTCGCTCCGATCGTGTGGCCAAGTATAACCAGCTGCTGCGTATTGAAGAGGCGCTGGATGGGAAGGCACCGTACCGCGGCCTGAAGGAAATCAAGGGCCAGGGCTGAAAGGCCTGTCTGCCGGTCCGTGCATCATTGCGCGGACTGGGCTAGACTCTGGGTGCCTGCGGTGGGTGGCAGCTCCTTGCACCGGTATCCGTCGCAGGCTTCGTGGTCTGACCGCGACCCAAAGGAATAATGGAATCGTTTCATGAAAGTGCTCTGGTCCGTCATGGTGATACTGATTGTCCTGCTGCAGGTGCGCCTGTGGGTGGGGGAAGGCAGTTACGCCCAGGTCTGGAGTCTGGACGAGACTATTGCCGAGCAGCGAGCGGAAAACGCAAAGCTCGCTGCCCGTAACGAGCGCCTGTACGCCGAGGTTCGCAACCTGGGCTCAGGGCAGGGAGCGGTTGAGGAGCGTGCCCGCAAGAACCTGGGCCTGATTCACCGTGACGAAACCTTCTTCCTGGTTGTGGAGCCCTGAGTTCCCGGCCACTGTTGCTGCCACCCTATGAGTTCTCCGCGCTTCTGGCTTGTTGTTCCCGCCGCCGGCATTGGCCAGCGCATGCAGGCTGACCTTCCCAAACAATACCTCACCCTCAATGGGCGCTTTGTGCTGGACGTGACGCTGGAACGCCTCCTGTCCTGTGGGGCCTGGGCAGGCTGTGTGGTTCCCCTCCATTGCGATGATCAGTGGTGGCCGGCCAGCGCGAGCGCCGGTGATGCCCGGATAGAACCGTGTCCCGGCGGTGCCGAGCGTGCCGATTCCGTACTGGCCGCACTGAAACATCTGCAAGGCCGGGCCGCTGCCGATGACTGGGTGCTGGTCCACGACGTGGCCCGCCCCTGCATTCACCCGGATGATGTCGCCCGGCTCAGGTCCACCCTTGCGGACGACGCATGCGGCGGACTGCTGGCAGCGCCGGTCTCCGACACGGTCAAGGAAGTGGCACCTGGTTCAGGCCAGGTTCTGGTAACCAGGGACCGCCGACAGCTCTGGCGGGCCTTTACCCCTCAGATGTTTCGCTATGGCGACCTGGTCGCAGCCTTGCAGCGGGGTGTCTGCGAGCAGCCCGGGGCCATTACCGATGAGGCCTCTGCCATGGAGCAGGTGGGCTGGCACCCCAGGGTGGTGACAGGGCGTACTGACAATATCAAGATAACCGTTCCGGAAGACCTGGCGCTGGCGGAGTTTATCCTTGCCCGCCAGGCAGCTGGATAAACCCTTTCGTACCAGGCGGGTATTATGAGAATAGGACAGGGTTTCGATGTCCACGCGTTCTGCGAGGGCTCGGAAATTATTATCGGCGGTGTACACATTCCCCATGACCGGGCGCTGAAAGCCCATTCAGACGGAGACGTATTGCTGCATGCCGTAGCGGACGCGCTGCTGGGTGCCGCTGCCCTGGGAGATATTGGTCACCTGTTCCCGGATACCAGTGACGAATGGGCCGGCGCTGACAGTCGAGTGCTGCTGCGTGAAGTACGGCGGCAGATCGCTGAAAGGGGGCTTGAAGTTGTCAACGTGGACAGCACTATCATTGCCCAGTCGCCGAAGATGGCACCCCATGTGGCGGCCATGCGCCAACACATTGCGGAGGATCTGGGAATTCCCATGGACCGGGTCAGCGTCAAGGCCACTACAACCGAAAAGCTTGGCTTTACCGGGCGGCGGGAAGGCATTGCCTGCCAGGCCATCTGTCTGCTTGATGGGGTCCGTCCGTGAGTCGTTGGCGACTGGACTGGCCATGGTCTGATGGCGAGCCTGTGGGCACCGGGACGCTCAAGGCATGTCCGGAAGACTTCAAGGTGACAGAGCTCCTGGACGTGGGCGGGCCCGTGCTGGAACTCGATCCCGGGACGCTTCCAGGCCAGCTGGCCGTACCCGGAGAGGGTGAGCATTTGCTGATTTACCTGGAGAAAACCGGTGACAACACGCCCTGGGTGGCCAGTCAGTTAGGCAAGCTTGCGGGGTGTGGTGATCGCGGAGTCGGCTACAGTGGCCTCAAGGATCGCCATGCGATTACCCGGCAGTGGTTCAGCGTCCAGCGTCCAGGGCTGGAGGCCGACGATGCCTCCTTCCTGCGGAACATTCAGCAGGTGCAGGATCAGTGGCGTGTACTGGCCGTTGTCCGTCGGGGCCGCAAACTTCGAACCGGGGAACACCAGGCCAACCGTTTCGAAATACGGCTGCGTGATCTGATCGGTAACGCCCAGGCCATCACCGATCGGCTTGAAGCGCTCCGCCAGCGCGGCTGCCCCAATTATTTTGGTCTGCAACGTTTTGGCCATGAAGGCGGTAACCTGGACCGCGCTGTCGCCATGGCGGGAAACACCGGTGGCAAGCGCCGTAATCGCCGCGCCGGCAGCAACCGTGAGGGGCTTTACTTTTCAGCGGCCCGCTCCTGGTTGTTCAATGAGGTGTTGGCAGAAAGGGTGCTCCGGGAAGACTGGGACCAGATGCTGGATGGTGAGCCAGCGTCGGAGCCCACGGGTCCACTGTGGGGTGATGGGGGCACCCGCGCCACCGGACAGCAGGAAAGCCTTGAGCGGGGGGTGGTTGCGCGTTATCCCGACGTGGCGCAGGTGTTTGCCAGCACCCGCATGGCGCCTGATCGTCGCTCACTCAGATTATTGCCGGCGGATCTGGAATGGTCGTTCCCGGCCGAAGGTGGTGGTCGATGGCTGGACCTGTCATTTACTCTCCTGCCGGGTCAATATGCCACCACCTTTCTTTCTGCGGTTGTCTCTCCAAAGGACGTTGACTGAGTTCTGACGGTATTCTGGCGCCTGAAGCTTGCAGAACTTCCGTACCGTGACAGAAATAACACGTTTTATCCGTTAGAATTCCTCATCGCTTTCAAAAATGGCGGCACATACCGCCAGGACACTTTCGGAGAGACTGAAAATCGTGCGTATCTTGCTGTCCAACGATGACGGGGTTCACTCCCCGGGACTGGTGGCCCTGCACGCCGGCCTGGAAGGGCTGGCCGAACTTGAGGTGGTCGCCCCGGACCGGGATCACAGTGGCGCCAGTAATTCCCTGACCCTGAACCGGCCATTGACCGTGGAGAAGCACCCAGGGGGCTTCCACTCAGTGGATGGCACTCCCACGGACTGCGTACACCTGGCCGTTAACGGGTTGTTTGATAAACCCTTTGACCGGGTCATTTCCGGTATCAACACCCATGCCAACCTCGGCGACGACATTATCTACTCAGGCACAGTGGCTGCCGCTACCGAGGGCCGCCACCTGGGCCTGCCGGCCATTGCCGTTTCCCTGGTCAATGATGGTCACTTCCATTACGAGACGGCGGCGAAGGTAGTGCGCATGCTGGTCGAGCGGGAAGACTGGCCGGATCTCGGCGGCCGCTGCATCCTCAACGTTAATGTGCCGGATGTGCCCTGGGACGAGGTCGCCGGCTTCCGGGTAACCCGCCTGGGACATCGTGCGCGGGCCGAGGGTGCCGTGCCCATGACCTGCCCGCGGGGCAAGTCCCGCTACTGGATCGGGGCGGCGGGTGAAGGTGCCGACGCCGGGGCGGGAACGGACTTCCATGCAATCAGCCAGAACTACGTTTCGGTAACACCAGTCCATATCGATATGACCAAACACGACGCCCTTTCATCGTTAAGGCAATGGGTGGAGGCCGGACGCTGATGGTTGCCATTGACGGAATCGGAATGACTTCACGGCGCACCCGGCTGCGGCTGATCCAGCGCCTGCGGGAGGCGGGCATCCGGGACGAGCGGGTGTTGGGCGTTATGGAAGAGATCCCCCGCCACATTTTCCTGGACGAGGCCCTGGCCCATCGTGCCTACGAGGACACCGCGCTGCCCATAGGTTACAGCCAGACCCTGTCCCAACCCTACATCGTCGCCCGGATGACGGAAGTGCTCATGAGTGCGAGTCCGAAAAAGGTGCTGGAGCTTGGCACCGGGTCCGGTTACCAGACCGCTATCCTGGCCCGCCTGTGCGACGAAGTATACAGCGTAGAACGTATCAAGCCGTTGCAGGACAAGGCCCGGGAACGTATGCACCTGCTGAAAATGCGCAACGTCATGCTGCGCCTGGCGGACGGGCCCATGGGCTGGCCTGAGCACGCGCCCTACGATGGCATCATCGTTACTGCTGCCCCAAGGGTGGTCCCCCAGGAGTTGCTGGACCAGCTGGCGGACGGTGGTGTCATGGTGATTCCCGTGGGCGAGGAGCATCAGATGCTGGTCAGAATCACCAGGGATGGCGACCAGTTCCATACGGAAGATATTGAACCTGTTCGCTTTGTGCCTCTCCTTGGAGGAGTTGTTCGTTGAAGGGATTCAAGCACTATGCCGGGGTGTTCATCCGGGGCATGGCCATGGGGGCTGCGGATGTAGTGCCCGGGGTTTCAGGCGGGACGGTCGCGTTTATTACCGGCATCTACTTTCGCTTGCTGGGCGCTATTGCGGCGGTGCCCTCTGCCATTATCAACGATCTGTTCCGGGGGCGGGTTCGCCGGTTCTGGAACCAGGTAGACGGTACCTTTCTTGTCGTACTTCTCACTGGCATCCTGGTCAGTATTGCAACGCTTGCCAACCTCATTACCTGGGCCCTGGACGCCTACCCGATCGCCCTCTGGAGTTTCTTCTTCGGTCTGATCCTTGCGTCCGTATGGCACGTGTTTCGTCAGTTGAAGGCACCTGCGGCCTGGCTTGCCATGCCCGTGGCAGGCGGTGCAGTTTTCGCCTGGTGGGTGACGACTCTGTCGGCCGGGCAGGTGGATCCGGGGGCGCTGGGTTTCTTCCTGTCCGGGGCGGTGGCCATCTGTGCGATGATCCTTCCGGGCCTGTCAGGCAGTTTCATATTGTTGATACTGGGTATGTACGCACCGGTGCTTGCAGCGGTGAGGGAACTGGACATAGCGCTCATTGGCCTGTTCATGGCAGGGTGTGTGCTGGGGCTGCTGAGTTTCGCACGTTTGTTGGGCTATGCCCTCCGCAAGGGCCATGATGCGGTGCTGGCAGTGTTGACCGGTTTTATGATCGGTGCCCTCAACCGGGTATGGCCCTGGCAGGAAGTACTCAGCTGGCGGATAGACAGCGGTGGCGCCCGGGTGCCAATGGAACAGGTGAGTGTTTTACCCGTGCGTTATGCGGAGGTTACGGGAGAACCTGCGCAGGTACCGGTGGCTATCATGGCCCTGATTGCCGGAGTCGGGCTGGTCCTGGTTGGTGAGTGGCTGGCCGGACGTTCAGAGCGTCGGCAAAGCGCGACAGCTGATGTGTGACGAAACTGGCGGTTTGAGGAGTATTACCGAAAGGTATTGAGGGATTAATCACAGGACGTGTGAGATGAGTGTTACTTTTTGGGGCTATTTGTTTCCTGAGGTAACAGCCCATGGCGCCAGGTAACCCGGATATGTGCATAAAAGATGCAATAAATTAGTGGGTTAGGGGATTAACTGGTAAATAATGTTAAGCTGAAAAGATAATTTCGAGATAAAAACGATATCAATATATCTGTGAATTATAGGTCCAGTCAGCACCAAGCGGCTTCCGCCCCCCGTTCCCGGGTCCACCAGGATCTTGGGAGACTGGTCCTTTTGCTGTTGCTGACCGTGATGGCGCTCCCCTCCCTGGTTGGTTGTAACACCTCGGCCATATACGGTGACAGTGCCTATAACCCGCCGGTTTACTGGGGCCGCCATGTGGTCGAGCGGGGGGAGACACTGTACAGCATTGCCTGGCGCTATGGCCGGGATTACCGGGAACTGGGCGACGCCAATAATATCGCCCCTCCTTACCGTATCTACCCTGGCCAGGTCATCCGGCTTGACCTTCGGGGCAGCCGTCCCGCCGGTTCCCCAAACGTGGCATCGTCACCTCCACCACCCCGCAAGGCGGCAAAGCCCAGGCCCGCCCCCAAACCCCAGCCTGCACCAAAGGTGACCCGAAAACCCGACACCAGTGTGGATGTCTCGCGACAAACCCAGACTGTGTCCAATATCAATTGGCGCTGGCCACACGTTGGTACGGTAATTGCAAAATATTCAACATCGGGAAAAGTCAATAAAGGTATTGATATTGCCGGAAATTCCGGGGATCCCGTCAAGGCCTCAGCGGATGGGAGTGTGGTCTATGCGGGTAATGGGCTGCTGGGTTATGGCAACCTTATTATCATCAATCACAACGAGCATTATCTTAGTGCCTATGCGCACAATCGGCGCATACTGGTGAAGGAAGGGCAGGAGGTCAAGCAGGGGCAGACAATCGCCGAGCTTGGCAGCACCGGCACCGATGGGGACAAGCTTCATTTCGAGATCCGCCGCAATGGTAATCCGGTTGATCCGCTGCCCTATCTACCAGGACGCTGAGGGTGTTCCGTACAACGCAACCATCGGTAAAAAATGCAGGGAGGCGCAGGAACGACAAATCAAACCACGCATTGTCATCAGACCGACGTTGAACTCGGATAACAATAAGAACCACATAACCGGTCATGGACTGGCCAGAACAAGAAATGACCTGATGCTCGATCAATAAGAAAACGGTCCCACAACAAGAAAAAACCGTGGGAAGACATCCGGCAGAGCCCGGGGACGTCCAGACCCCTGAGCCCGGAGCGTGCCGACAGGATCATTTGAAAGGCGGGGCAAGAGTTATGTCTGCAGAAGAAGAGATGATAATCGATCGTGTTGCTGATGTAGAAGAGACCGAAGATGATACACAGACGCCGGAGGCGTCTACTACAGATACCCCCCCTGACGCTGCAACGACAGCGACAGAAGAGTCGGGGTTCACTCCCCACGACCGTTATTTTGGTACCCAGAAGCAGCTGGATGCGACTCAGCTGTATCTCAATGAGATCGGCTTTTCGCCATTGCTGACCCCTGAGGAAGAAGTCTATTTTGCCCGCCTGGCCCGCAAGGGCGAGGAGTCCGGTCGCAAGCGGATGATCGAGAGTAACCTGCGGCTGGTGGTGAAGATTGCCCGGCGCTACGTAAACCGCGGTCTGACTCTGCTGGACCTCATCGAGGAGGGTAACCTTGGCCTGATCCGCGCGGTGGAAAAATTCGACCCGGAACGGGGCTTCCGGTTTTCCACCTACGCCACCTGGTGGATCCGCCAGACCATCGAGCGGGCCATTATGAATCAGACCCGCACCATTCGCCTGCCCATCCATGTGGTCAAGGAGTTGAACCTCTACCTGCGTGCTGCCCGGGAGCTGACCCAGAAACTGGATCATGAGCCGTCAGCGGAAGAAATTGCCCGTATGGTGGACAAGCCAGTCAGTGACGTTGAGCGCATGCTGGGGCTCAACGAGCGGGTGGCCTCCATGGATACACCCATCGGTGCCGGTGGCGAAAAATCCCTGCTGGATACCGTCGCTGACGAAGGCGCCACTGACCCGGCCGACCTGCTTCAGGACGACAACCTGTGTGCCTGCCTCGAGCAGTGGATCGACCAGCTCAGTGACAAGCAACAGGAAGTGCTTGCCCGTCGTTTCGGTCTGCGCGGTTACCCCACATGTACCCTGGAAGAGGTGGGCCAGGAAATCGGGCTCACCCGGGAGCGGGTACGCCAGATACAGGTGGAAGCCCTGCGCCGCCTGCGGGAAATCCTGGAAAAGGAGGGGCTGTCCAGCGGCCTGCTGTTCAAATAGCCCTGTGGAATAGCCCGCCAATCCAGTGAACGAAGCCGGCCCCTGTAGGCCGGCTTTGTCATATTTCGTGAAAGTGTGATCCCGTCCTGAAGCGTCGTGCCGGCAAAGTCATTATCTTCGGTAGTATCCGACATCCCCGGCTCAGACGCGGGGCTGCCCCAGAGGTTATTCCAGGTAATCCCTTTTCTGTTTGAATTCACACAGGTCTTCGATAATACATGACCCGCACCTGGGCTTGCTGGCTGTACAGGTATAGCGCCCATGGAGGATAAGCCAATGGTGCGCGTCCATCAGGAATTCCTTCGGTACCAGCCGCATCAGTCGTTTCTCCACTTCCAGTACGTTCTTGCCAGGAGCAATGCCAGTACGGTTCGATACCCGGAATATATGGGTGTCCACGGCCATGGCCGGTTGCCGGAAGGCCGTGTTGAGAACCACATTGGCAGTCTTGCGGCCTACGCCGGGTAGTGCTTCCAGTTCCTCGCGGGTGTCCGGCACTTCGCCGCCGTGTTTGTCGATCAGGGCGCGGCAGGTCTTGATGACGTTTTCTGCCTTGCTGTTGAACAGGCCAATGGTCTTTATGTACTCCTTGAGCCCGTCCACCCCCAAAGCCAGAATGGCTTCCGGGGTACTGGCTACGGGGTACAGCCGTGCGGTGGCCTTATTGACCCCCACATCCGTTGCCTGTGCAGAGAGAATCACTGCAATCAGCAGTTCGAACGGGGTGCTGTAGTTCAGTTCGGTAGTGGGCTCCGGATTAGCATCGCGCAGGCGACTAAAAATTTCGATGCGTTTCTGTTTGTTCATGGTTACCGGTTGCTTGGTGTGTTATCAGGAAATATTGCCGGTGACCCGGACCCGCTTGCTGCCAGTGGTCACTGTCTCTGTGGATCGGGCCTTGCGGCGTGCTTCCAGCTGGCTGTCGATGCCATTCTTGAGCGCAATCAGTAGCCCCAGGCCAACGAACGCACCTGGAGGCAGCACCATGAACAACATATCCGGGTAGTCACGGAACACATGCAGGGTCCAGTCAGCGGCGACCGGGCCCAGCAGCAGGTGCATGTCGGTGAACAGGGTACCCTGGCCGATCAGCTCCCTCATGCCGCCAAGCACCACGAGCACCGCCAGGAAACCGAGGCCCATCATGGCACCATCCAGCAGGGCCGGGGCCGGGCCGGTCTTGGATGCAAAGGCGTCGGCGCGGCCCAGAATGGCGCAATTGGTGACGATCAGTGGAATGAAGATGCCCAGAATCTGGTAAAGCTCGTAGGTGAAGGCCTGCATCAGCAGTTCGGCGCAGGTTACGAAAGAGGCAATGATCATTACGAAAGCGGGCAGGCGAACCGAGTCCGATACGAAGTTGCGGATCAGGGATACCGCCAGGTTGGAGCCCATCAGTACCATCAGGGTGGCGATGCCCAGGCCCAGTGCGTTCACCACGGTACTGGTCACGGCCAGTAACGGGCACAGGCCCAACACCTGGACCAGGGCAGGGTTGTTGGTCCACAGCCCGTCTCGGATGATTTCCCGGCTGCTCTTGGTGCTCATGTCAGCGTTGCTCCCTGTTGTGCTGTCGGCGGCCAGCCCCCTGCCGTTGGCCGGTAGTATCGGCGCCGATGGCTTCGAGGATTGCCGGTCGGTTCTGGCGGAAGTAGATCAGCGTATGCTGCACCGCCTTGACCACGGCCCTGGGGGTGATGGTGGCGCCGGTAAACTGGTCGAACACGCCGCCGTTCTTCTTCACGTTCCAGTTGCGGGGATCCGGATTGCCCAGGGACCGCCCTTCAAAGGACAGCACCCAGTTGGATTTTTTCAGCTCGATCCGGTCGCCAAGCCCGGGCGTCTCCCGGTGACTGGTGACCCGCACGCCAAGCACCTCGCCTGACAGGTCTATACCCACCAGAAGCTGTATGTCGCCGGAGTAGCCGTCAGGGGCAACGGCCGGCAGGATCAGGCCTGTCGGTTCTCCAGCGCGGCGGGCGACCCGCGCGGTCACCGGACCCTGGATCGCAATCCGGTCACTGGCAGGCAGGGTGACGGTATCATTCAGCAGGTCGTTATCATGCTCCGATTCCGGAATGATTTCGTAAAGGGCGGCGGCCTCGGCACGGGCCCGCTGCTCCTTAATACGGTCCGCTGTCAGCTGCTGGGTGAAGGCGATGGTACCGCCAGTGATCACCGCAAACAGTCCCAGACCAATAGCGCTGCGTCGGATGGATTGGGCCAGTGCCGCCATAGCTCTACCCCGCCTTGCCCGGAATACCGCGCCGGGGCTTGTGGTGCCCGTAGGTCCGCGGTGGTGTGTAGTGATCGATAAAGGGCACCGCAAAGTTCATCAGCAGCACACTGAAGGCCACCGCGTCCGGGTAGTTTCCCCAACTGCGGATGGTATAGATCAGTACCCCGATACAGGCGCCGTAGATCAGCTTGCCCTGATGGCTGGTCGCCGCTGACACCGGGTCGGTAGCGATAAAGAAGGCTCCCAGCATGGTGCCGCCGGCCAGCAGGTGCAGTGACAGCGGTGCATACTGGTCTGCATTGCTGCCAAAGGCCAGGCTCATCAGGCCCAGCGATGCCAGCAGGCTGACCGGAATGTGCCAGGTGATAATGCGCAGGGCGACCAGCGCCAGCCCCCCCAGCAGGAAGGCGCCGTTCACCCACTCCCAGCCTTGTGCAACGCCGGTACCAAAGGTCGGATGCTGGAGTACTTCCGTGGCGGTATGGCTGGCAATCTTGTGCTTGTACTCGTCGAGCGGGGTCGCCATGGTCCAGGCATCGATGGCGGCTTGCTGTCCGCCAAAGATGGTATTGAGGGTTTCGCCGAACCCGGGGGCATCGGGCAGAGTGACGGCGCCGGCCCAGTTGGTCGTCATGGCCACCGGAAACGAGACCAGCACCAAGGCATAGCCGACCATGGCGGGGTTGAAGGGGTTGGCCCCCAGGCCGCCATAGAGTTGCTTGGCCAATACAATGGCGGAGATGACCGCAACCGCCGATACCCACCAGGGCGCGAACTGGGGCAGCGACAGGCCCAGTAACAGGCCGGTAACGGCGGCGGTATTATCCCGAAGGAAAAAGGCGACCGGCTTGTGCCGGAGCTTGAGCATGGCGGCTTCGGCACCAAGGGCCAGCAGTACGCACCAGACCACGTTGATCAGGTTGCCCCAGCCAAAGAACCAGGTCTGGGCCACCAGGCCAGGCAGGGTCGTGAGGATCACGACCAGCATGACCCGGGAGGTCGGACGCGCACCATGGGCGTGGGGCGAGGACTGTTGTACCAGGCTCATTGGCCGTCCTCCGTCTCAAGTTGCTTACGGGCCTCGGTGAGGGCATCTTCTGCGCGCTTTACCCGATCCAGGTTCTTGGCAACGGCGCGTTCCAGCTTCTCAACATTATCAGCCTGGGCGGCCCTGGCGTCGTCCAGCATACTTTCCATGGTCTCGAGTTTGCCCTTGGCCTGGTTGAGCTGTTTTTCCAGCGACTCGATATCGGGCTTTTCGGTCGAGGCTTCCGATGTGGCTGCCGCAGCCGGTCTTGCCTTCTTGCGCTCCAGGGCCTGTTGTACCATGGCTGCCCGGGCAGAGCGCTCATCGGTGGCTTCGCCTTCGGCAACCGCTTTCTCTGCCTCTGCCTCCTTTTTCTTCTGGGCCTCGGCTGCTGCCCTGGCCCTTTCCTCGCGGCGGCGTTCTTTCTCTTCCTGCTCACGCTCCAGCCGTGCCTGGCGGGCCTCGAAACGTTCCCGGGCCCGGTCTGCCTTGATCTGTTCGGCCCTCTGGGTGCGGATCTCGCCCTTGGCGTAGCGATAGTACTGAACAAGGGGAATCGAGCTGGGGCACACAAAGGAGCAGGCCCCGCATTCGATGCAGTCGAACAGGTTCAGGTGTTCTGCCCGATCAAAATCCTGGGCCCTGGCGTGCCAGAAAAGCTGCTGTGGCAAAAGCTCCATGGGACATACCTCGGCGCACATGCCACAGCGAATACAGGGTTGCTCCGGCGGAGGCATGGGCAGTTCGTTTTCGGTGGCGGCGATCAGGCAGTTGGTGGTCTTGATCACCGGAACCGAGGTGTCTTCCAGGGTGTAGCCCATCATCGGGCCCCCGAGGATCAGGCGATTGACCCGCTCTGGGTGAAAGCCAGCCTGGTCCAGCAGGTGCCGGGTCGGCGTACCGATCAGGGCTTCAAAGTTGCCCGGGTCGTCCACACCGGCGCCGGTTACCGTGGTAATGCGGGAAATCAGCGGTTCCCCCCGGTTGATCGCCCGGTAAACAGCCATAGCCGTGCCCACGTTCTGGCACATGACGCCAATATCGGCCGGGATACCGCCGCTGGGTACTTCCATACCGGTAAGAATCTGGATCAGCTGTTTCTCCCCGCCGGACGGGTATTTGGTGGGGACGACAACCACTTCTGCCTGGGTGCCTTCGGAAGCCTTGCGCATGGCTTCGACGGCTTCCGGCTTGTTGTCCTCAATGGCGATCACACAACGTTCCGGGCGCAGGATCCACGACATGATCTTGATGCCGCCATGGATCTGGTCGGCGCGCTCTCGCATGGCCATGTCATCTGCAGTGATGTAGGGCTCGCATTCCGCGCCGTTGATGATCAGGGTGCTGACCTTGCGGTCACTGGGGGGCCTGAGTTTGATATTGGTGGGAAAGCCGGCGCCGCCCATGCCACTGATGCCGGCTTCCCGGATCAGGTTCAGCACGTCATCGCGATGCAGCTTGCGGTAATCCGCGATCGGTGACAGCTCGCACCAGGCGTCATCGCCATCCGGCTCCAGCACAATACACCAGTCCGACATACCGGAAGGGTGGGGGACCGGGAGCAGCTCGATGCCCACGATGGTGCCGGATGTGCTGGCGTGGACCGGTACGCCCATACCGGAGGTGACATCGGCGAGCTTCTGGCCCTTGAGCACCTTGTCGCCCGGTTGCACGAGGGGCTCCGCCGGTGCCCCGATGTGCTGTTGCAGCGGTAATATCAGCCGTTCGGGAATACCTGCCTTGCGGATCGGGCGGGCAGTGGACTGGTGCTTGTTCTCGGGCGGATGGATGCCACCGGGGAAGTTCCACAGTTGTGTCATCAGGCACTGGCTCCCTGGCGGTCGGTGGCAATAATGGTCGGCTGCGGGGGCTGCCAGCTCCAGCTGCGTATGTCAGGCTCAATAGTCACCATGTCGATGCAGTCAACCGGGCACGGCTCCACACACAGGTCGCAGCCGGTGCATTCACTCTCGATGACCGTATGCATGTGCTTGGCAGCACCGAGGATGGCGTCCACAGGGCAGGCCTGGATGCACTTGGTGCAACCGATGCACTCGTCCTCCCGAATAACGGCCACGCGGCGGGCCTGTTCCACACCATGTTCGGCATCCAGGGGCTGGGGTTCCACGTCCAGCAGGTCGGCCAGGGCCTTGATGGTGGCCTCGCCGCCAGGTGGGCACTTGTTGATGGCATCGCCATGGGCAATGGACTCGGCATAGGGGCGGCACCCCGGGAACCCGCACTGGCCGCACTGGGTCTGGGGGAGTAGGGCGTCGATCTGATCGACCAGGGGGTTGCCCTCAACGCGGAAGCGCTCGGCGGCGAAACCCAGCAGGGCACCGAACACCACCGCAAGGGCCAGCAGGACTGCGACTGCAATCAGGATGCCTGTCCACATAGCTTCAAGCTCCGTCAGACGCTGACCAGGCCGGTAAAGCCCAGGAATGCCAGTGACATCAGCCCGGCGGTCACCATACCGATGGCCGCGCCCCGGAAAGCGACCGGCACGTCGGCCACGGCGATGCGCTCACGCATGGCGGCGAACAGCACCAGCACCAGCGAGAACCCGGCGGCGGCGCCAAAACCGTACAGGACTGATTCAACGAAGTTGTTGTTCTTGTTGATGTTGAGCAGCGCCACACCCAGCACTGCGCAGTTGGTGGTAATCAGGGGCAGGAAGATGCCCAGAACCCGGTAGAGCAGGGGGC
>Ga0098065_1000283_pt1 | contig 25519 bp, 22 predicted proteins | sample 25_taG_FD_75062 | JGI IMG/M metagenome (GOLD analysis project Ga0098065, IMG submission 75062) | Marine viral communities from Cariaco Basin, Caribbean Sea - 25_WHOI_OMZ | ecosystem: Environmental > Aquatic > Marine > Oceanic | place: Caribbean Sea: Cariaco Basin | collected 2014-11-08 | reverse complement strand
TATCGTTGCCTTGTGCTGCCTGCTGCTCAAGCTCCGCCGCTTGTTTTTTCATGACTTGCTGGATTTGACTCTTGACCACCGCATCGACGTCGCCACGTTGAATGATTAAGCTCTGAATAAGATTTCGCAAGTCAACTTGATCGCTAGCGATTGCCCATGCGGCGGCCAGCTCTTTGGTTGCTGTATTCGCTTGACCCTGAGTGTTGATGACTTTTTCGATATTTTGCGGGGTAATCGCGCCATCAACTGCTTGCGTGATAAAGCCATTGGCGGCCTCAGTCAATGGATCACCGCCGAGCTCAGCGATTAATGGATACTTAGTCATGGTCGTGGCAAATTGATCAGTTAGCTGAGTTTGGATGCTTGGCCGCACTTGCTCGTAATCAATGGTCGCTGCGATAGCGGCACCGTCTTTGGCATCATAAGCATTTTTGAGCTGATAAGCACTGTAGTAAGGGGAGCCTGCATAGATTGCTACGGCAATCACGATTAATAAAACAATCAGCTTTTTCATAAGACTTGGTACCTTGTCGCAAACGTCATGGGTATAAATGACCGTAGATATGGCGATAAATACTAGCACGACTCGTCATTATTCAGGTATGAAAAGCTTTGTAGTAATCTTAATAAATCGTGTATATCGCAACCTAACTACCTTAACTACGAATTTCATGACTTAAGCGCTTGATAAATCAGCAGACCATCTCCATAAATAGCGCAAACTTTTTATAATTGATTTGGCTAAGTAGCACCCACCGTATTTGTCCGTGACATGCACATATTATCATCCTGTGACATTGTGGTTTGCCATGTTTCACATGAAACGTTGCTGTGTGATTGTGTATGAAATAAAGACCGTTAATGGTCAAAGCTGATCAAAGCTAGTGAACTGACGAGCTGGTGGTGCTACGAAGACGATAGGAGAAACCATGAGTAAACGCGATTTTTATGAAGTATTAGGTGTCAGCAAGACCGCTGACAGCAAGGAGATTAAGCGAGCCTACCGTAAGCTTGCCATGAAATATCATCCAGATCGCAACTCTGATGACCCTGATTCTGAAGACAAATTCAAAGAAGCCTCAATGGCTTATGAAGTACTGAGCGATGAAGAAAAGCGCTCAGCGTATGACCGCATGGGTCATGCAGCCTTTGAAAATGGCATGGGTGGTGGCGGCTTTGGCGGTGCAGGCGGCGGCAACTTCCAAGACATTTTTGGTGATATTTTCGGTAACTTTGGTGACATCTTTGGTCAATCACGTGGCGGCGGTGGTGGACGCTCGCGTCGTGGCTCCGACCTGCGTTATGTGATTGAGCTGACATTAGAAGAAGCAGTACGCGGCTGCAAAAAAGAAATCAGCTTTACCGCGCCAGCTCCATGTGACACTTGTGATGGTAAAGGCGCCAAAGATGCCTCTGATGTCGTGACCTGTCAGATGTGTCATGGTCAAGGCCAAGTGCGTATGCAGCAAGGTTTCTTTGCCGTGCAGCAAGCTTGCCCACAGTGTGGCGGCTCTGGTAAACAGATCAAAAACCCTTGCCCTGACTGTCATGGTAATGGCGTCAAAGACAAATCACGTACGCTAGAAGTATCTATCCCAGCAGGCGTTGATGATGGGGATCGCGTCCGTCTGGCGGGCGAAGGTGAGGCTGGCGGCGCAGGCGTACAGAATGGCGACTTGTATGTCGAAGTACGTGTCAAGCCGCACAACGTCTTTACTCGTCAAGGCGCCGATCTATATATGGATGTACCAGTCAGCATCACTGATGCGGCACTCGGTAAAGAAGTTGAGATCCCAACCTTAGATGGTAAAGTAAAAATCAAAGTCGCAGAAGGTACGCAGAGTGGTAAATTGCTACGTGTACGCGGTAAAGGGGTGACGCCAGTACGTACCACGATGAAAGGCGACTTGATCTGCCGTGTGGTCATCGAGACTCCTGTCAACCTAACTCGTGAGCAAAAAGATCTATTACGTCAATTCCAAGATACGTTGGATGACGACAGTAAGCATCAGCAGTCGCCACATAAAAAATCATTCTTTAAAAAGATTGGCGATTTATTTGACTGATTATTTAACTCAGACAGACTGTTGTTAGGTAGCTATACTGAAAAAAAGCCCAAACGTTTCACATGAAACCTTTGGGCTTTTTCTTGTGCTGATAAAAAACCACTCAGTTAACGATATTTGTTAAACTGACGATAAATGATAACCAAAAATAACCCCACCAAATATAAAGTATGTAAGGTAAAGATATGAGTCAACAAACAAAAGAACAAGCCATCAAAGTTGGTGTCATCGGTGCAGGTGGTCGCATGGGTCGTATGCTTATCGAAGCCGTACAAAACAATGCATACACGACACTGAATGCAGCGATTGAACGCCAAGGATCTAGTCTTGTCGGCGCGGATGCAGGCGAGGTGGCTGCTATCGGACGTTTAGAGGTACAAATCGTTGACGAGCTAGAAGCTGTGATCAGTGATATCGATGTGCTGATTGATTTTAGTTTGCCTGATGCGACTGAAAAAAACATGCAAGTTTGTGCCGAGCATAATGTCGCGATGGTTATTGGCACGACAGGATTTAATGAGGCGCAAGAGCAGGTATTAGCAGAGGCCAGTAAAAAAATCGCTATCGTCTACGCAGGTAACTATTCAACAGGCGTTAACCTGTCATTGAAACTACTTGGCATGGCAGCCAAAGCATTTGGCAATGATGCTGATGTGGAGATCATCGAAGCGCATCACAAACATAAAATCGATGCACCATCTGGTACCGCATATATGATGGCAGAAGCCGTCGCAGAGGCGCGCGGACAGAATCTAAAAGACGTCGCTATCTACGGACGCGAAGGACAAACGGGCGAACGCGAATCAGGTACGATTGGCATTCATGCCGTACGCGGTGGAGAGATCGTAGGCGATCATACCGTGATGTTTATCGCTGATGGTGAGGTGGTCGAGATTACTCACCGCGCACGAGAGCGCATGACCTTTGCCGCAGGTGCTGTACGTGCCGCGACTTGGGTGACCGAGCAAGCCGTTGGACAGTATGATATGCAAGATGTGCTGGGTCTGAATGATTAGGTAGCGTTGAAAAGGGCTCAAGAAAAATGAGGGAGTACATGTGAATAATGTGAAGCGTTATATAAAGCATCAGTTAACGAGCACTGTGTTTGCGATCAGCACTGCTAAAAATATATGTTTGCCAGCGTTTGCCCTGAGCCTGATAATTTTGCCGATAGCAGTACAAGCCAGTAGTGATCAAACCTATGTGATTGACACTTATGGCGGTGCCGCGCTACTGCCAACAGTGAGGCAACAACTCAATAGTAGCGCTGATGGCGGCACCGTCAGCGTATATCAAGATAAGTTGGTACTAATAACAACACCTCGCAATTATCAAATGATACAGCAGCTACTCACACAGATTGACCGTCAGCCACAAGCGCTCACGGTCGCTGTACGCGTTGGCAATAGCAGCAGCATTCAGGATAATATTCGGCAGGGTCAAGTTATCATTACCAATCGCGGTATCCAAGGTACAGGTGCAATCAATCAATATAACCGCCAGCAACAAGGTAGTAGCTTGTACCAAGTACAAACGCTGTCTGGTAGTGCTGCTAGTATTAGTACAGGCACGCTCTATTCATTGACGCAGAACTATCGTGCCACTATTCAACCAAATTATCATTATCCCGTTGACCGTCAGCCAAGTGCGCAGATTATCATTCAGCATCAAGTACTACTGCCAACGACGCAAGGCATTGCTGTCACACCCAGACTGCTGCCTGATGGACAGGTCGAAGTTAGGTTGTCACAAGTTGAAGAGCGACTGGCGCGATCCAACTCATCCTACAATAGGTACGGCACGAGCAGTAATAGCATTCAAGGTCAAAGTCTGAACAGTACGATCATTGTGCCACGTGGACAGTGGGTAACGATTGGTGAGATTTCACAACGCTCAACCAGCAGCGGCAGTCGAATAACCAATAGCATTAATAGTGTACCGATAGCTTTATTGGTGCAATAGCTCATTAATCAGATAGCCAAACATAAAAAGCGCGGTGCTGTTATTAATAGCACCGCGCTTCTCTATAGATAAGCCTCAAAGACTAGTCAATATAAACTACTTCAAGCGGCGGAAAACCATTGAACTCTACCGATGAATACGAGTTGGTATAAGCACCCGTGGTTAGCCAATAGATTTTGTCACCAATCTCAAGCTCTTCAGGTAACTGATAACCCGCTTCTTCATACATAATATCGGTTGAGTCACAGGTTGGACCTGCCAATACGACCGTCCCTTCACTGGTAGATGTTTCCATCTTCGGGGTGTAGACAGGATATTTGATGGCTTCGCCTAGCGTCTCGATTAAGCCTTGGAATAAACCGACATCCGTATAAACCCAGCGCGCCAAATCTGTATCTGATTTACGAGAGATCAGTACCACATCACTCACCAAGACACCTGAACCACCGACCAATGAACGACCTGGCTCTAGAATAATCTCAGGCATCTCGTCATCATTATAATCATCAGTCAAATAGCTGGTAATCTCTTCTGCATAGACCTTAATAGGGTTGACTTCACTGATGTAGTTGGTTGGGAAGCCGCCACCTAGATTGATCATCTGTAGCTTGATGCCTTCTTCGTTCTTCATCCAATCAAACATATACTTAACTTTGGCTAATGCATCATCCCATGCCGCAACGTCTTTTTGCTGGCTGCCCACATGGAACGAGATACCATAAGGTACCAAGCCAAGCTCACGCGCTTGAATGAGCAAATCAATGGCCATATTAGGATGACAACCAAACTTACGTGACAATGGCCATTCTGCTGTCTCTGACCCTTGTACCAATATGCGCACAAATACTTTAGAGCCAGGTGCATATTTGGCAATGTTTTTTAGGTCTGATTCTGAGTCGGTTGCGTACAGATCGATACCTTTTTCAAAGGCATACTTAACATGGTCGGCTTTTTTGATGGTGTTACCATAAGAAATACGCGATGGTTCAACGCCACAATCAAGCACACGATCCAGCTCATAGATAGAGGCACAGTCAAAGTTAGAGCCAAGTTTTGCCAGCAGATTGATGACCTCAACCGCAGGACTTGCCTTCATTGCATAATGCAGTTTGGCATTCGGGAACAGGCTGACCATCTCATGATACTTGGTCTCGATACGACTTAGGTCCACCACTAAAAACGGGGTCTCGCGACCTTCAGCAGCTTTGGTAAATTTCTGCCAGCTGGCAGGTTCAAAATATTGGTCAATTTTGATCATTGTCATAGTAGTAAACCTTTGGTGAGAACAGTATCTGCTAAAAAATTGGCGCCACATAGTGGATATCAGAGAGTAACATCCACTATAGGCATCATTATGTAAAGGAGAAAGAGATTAAGAATTGATCGGTTGAGGCTGCTGTTCAGCTGATGATGCGCCTTGCTTTTCGCGTATCTTGAGGACTTTGCGAACTTTATCACGAGCACGTGTCTGTTTCAAACGAGATAGGTAGTCGACGAATATCACGCCGTTGAGATGATCCATTTCGTGTTGGATACAGACGGCAAGCAAGCCTTCTACCACCTCGTCAATGACGTCGCCGTTCTCGTCTAATGCCTCGATACGTACTTTACTAGGGCGCTCGACTTTGTCGTAGACATCTGGGACCGAAAGACAGCCTTCTTCGTACGGTTGTTTTTCTTCTACCAATGGCGTGACTTTTGGGTTAATAAACACTCTTGGCGCATTTTTGTCTTCGGACAAATCCATCACGATTAGCTGAATATGACGATCGACTTGGCTTGCAGCAAGGCCAATACCTTGAGCATCATACATTGTCTCAATCATGTCTGAGATTAAAGTTTTGATTTCAGCAGTCACTTCCTTGACTGGCTTGGCAATCGTGCGCAAGCGGGGATCTGGGTAACTTAAGATAGGGAGTAGTGCCATAACGCTCACCTTAATGATAGGGACAAAATAGGGTTGATATTATAAGATAAATGGGGACAAAAGTAATGCTTATCAATACTTTCCCGTCTACATCACATCTCATGCATTCACAAATTAAAGATTTTGATAGGTATCTGGATACAAAAAAGCCTCACTTAACGCAAGGCTTTTTTGTAGATATTCTATCTGATTGGTCATTATGCACGGCGTTTGTTTACAATCATTTCATACAAGAATAGCAAGATGATCGCACCGATAACTGAGAAGATAAGACCAGTGAAACCGCCATCTGCGTTGATACCAATTAAGCTCGCTAGGAAGCCACCTAACATGGCACCGACGATACCCAATACGATCGTCATGATCCAGCCCATAGGGTCGCTGCCTGGCTTGATAGCACGTGCCAATAAACCTGCAACCAAACCTACGATAATCATCCAAATAAAGCTCATGTTATTCTCCTAAATTATTAATATTTATAATATGTTGCTAATTTAATAACTCCATTGTAAAGATTCCTCAAACGCAAGAGTAAGCAAAAAATGTTACCTATGTAGGGCCTATGTGAGGAAAAAGTCAGATTTGCTATTACGTAGGTGCAATAGGTAAACGGAAGGTTACAAAGGTAGCTGTGGTGCTAACGAGTTGCTTATTAGCAGGCAAGCCGTGATAAGAGAATTGGTGGAAGAATAAAGAAAAGCGCATAAAAAAGCGCAGCCCGTCTATGAGACAGCCACGCTTTTGTTTGATAGTGATTTGTTGGATATTAATTTTTTAGATACTAAGTATTGAGTTTAGGGTTCAATCAATCGTTTATTTATCGCGCAATGCCGCTAATAGACGCTGATGAATCCCCTCAAAACCACCGTTGGACATCACGACTATTGCATCGCCTGCTTTAGCATGATTGCTGACATGCTCGATAATAGTATCGACGCTAGACATTACTTGCTGGTTACCAATGGAGTCACTTGCAGCCGTGGCTTGTTCGATGACTTCTCTCAAGCCCCATTCTAGTCCCGCCGGCTCATACCACAATGTATAGTCAGCGAGGGCAGCTGACTCAGCCAAGCTGTCTTGGTGAATGCCCATTTTCATCGTATTACTGCGCGGCTCAATAATCGCCCAAATACGTCTGCCAGCCAGTTTCTTTTTGGCACCGTCTAATGTTGTGGTAATTGCAGTAGGGTGATGGGCAAAGTCATCAAAGACTAAGACATCGTTTACATCACCGATTAACTCCATCCGGCGTTTGATACCAGCAAAAGCCGATAATGCGGCGCAAGCGGTAGAGATGCTGACACCGACATCATAAGCGGCCGCGACGGCAACCAAAGCATTGTTGACGTTATGAATACCACTCATGCCCCAATCGATGACGGCTGCTTCTTGGTCAGCAGCAAAACTGATTTTAAACTGACTGCCATCTTCGCGAATGAGTTCCGCTTGCCAGTCGCTATTGTCTTTAAGCGTACGGTCGTTTTTACTGGTATCAGATGCGGTCGTATCGATGACAGCAGTACGCCAGATAGGGGTCCAAACGCCTTTTGCTAACGTATCTTCTAAGCTGATAGTTGCTGCAGGCATGATGATTTTGCCGGTGCTTGGAATCATACGTACCATGTGATGAAACTGCGTTTGGATCGCATTCAAGTCAGCAAAAATATCTGCATGATCAAATTCTAGGTTGTTCAAGATAGCAGTGCGCGGACGATAATGAACGAATTTTGAGCGTTTATCAAAAAACGCAGAATCATACTCATCAGCTTCAATGACAAAATAACCAGAGGGGGCTGTCGTATCACCGTTAGTTTTTTCTGCCCCTAGATAGCTGCTGTGTGCAAATACCTGCTGTAAGTGCTCATCAGTGGTATTGACCAACGGTACACCACCGATCAAAAACCCTGTATCGATACCAGCGTAATGCAGTATCCAAGCAAGCATGGTTGTCGTTGTTGTCTTACCATGAGTACCAGCAACCGCTATCACGTGGCGAGATTGCAATACTTGCTCTGACAAAAACTGCGGACCTGACGTGTAGCGCAAACCCGTATCCAGCATATACTCAATCACATCCATGCCACGCTTCATCGCATTACCAACGACGACCAAGTCTGGCGCTGGTTGCAGATGCTTTACGAGATAGCCTTCTTCGATAGTGACGCCCGCATTTTCAAGTTGGGTAGACATAGGAGGATATACGTTGGTATCTGAGCCAGTAACAGTATGCCCAAGTTCGCGCGCCAACAATGCCAGCGAGCCCATAAAAGTACCACAAATACCAAGAATATGAATATGCATAGACGTTCCGTACGAGCTTGAATAAGTGAAATAGAGAGAGTAAAAATAAAGTTTTGGGTGCTGAGCTGTTATCAGTCGTGATTAACGTTTTAATCAGTCGTTGCCATGGCAGTAGTCTGGCAGACAAGCGATCATTGTAAAGTAAACGCTGTTCGATGACCAACAAAAAACGCCTAACAAGTAGGCGTTATCTAGCTGATAAATACTGTCTTATTTGGCAGCATACCAAGCACTTGCTGTCTATTTACGTGACAACGTATAGTCATTATTTAGGTTTTTTTGCTCATCTATCAAAATCAGATGATTGTCTTGAATATAATAAGATTCAATATGTTTGTCTTCATATACAATGGTGATTTTGTCTTTGTCTTGACGATAGACGCCAGACTCAAGTAATGGTGCGCGCTGCTGTTCAGCATCGTGATAGGTGCTAGATTTTAATACAGAACCATCAGAAAATAAGTTCAAAGTGACATCGATACTATCGCAGTCGTCACAAGGCACCATACCACCATAATCACCCATTAGCGTGGCTTGCAGCGCACTACTGTTTGATTCCGAGTGTATAGTAGAAGGGTGCATATGCCCCTCATTACTGGATTGGGCAGCAGCAATAAGTGATTGCCCTTCTGTAGATTCATTCAAACTGTCATCAGGATTTGACTCAGACATACTGTCGCTTTCTATATCTTCTGATGTGCTCTGCGGATCAGATTCTGCTGATGCGTCGACAAAGGAAGCTTTAGTCCTCATGTCTTGATCAGAATTCGAGGAGGCACTATCACAGCCTATCAATAGCACACAGAGTGGTACCGCTAATAAGGACGGTCCCCAGCGTCTAATGATAGTAGATGTGGTAGAGCAAATAGGTGCAAGATATATCATGGTCATACCAAAACAGTTTTTTAAATAGTGTGTCTAAAAATCACCCATGCTATCGGTAACATTAAGCAAATATCGTTACCAAAAACGCGAGACAATGCGTCGTATAAAATTTGCGATAATATAAATATTGGAATTTGAGAGCGTATCTGATCTTTAAAATATAGATAGTTTATCGCTCAAAAGCGACGGAGCTCTCATAACTGCTCACTAAAACTACCCACTAAAAAAATAGGCTGTCTAAAGGTATCAAAGGGTTACAGATATATCTGTGGACTTTTTGTTGTGTTCAATATGCTCGGTATAGCAAAGTAAGCTCTATCGGTTTGTCTAACATAGGTAATAAGAGAGGTTTAACAGTCGCAGATAATAAAACAGACATTGCATAGCAGAGTATGAATGTCTGTTTAGAAAGAAGTGATAACGGTAAAATATAAAGCGATTTTAATGAACTATCGAGCGATAGACTGATTGGTGATAGGTCGCACGATACGCCACAATATCACCCCATGCGCCACAAGAAGTACGCTAAAGAGAATCAACGACAGCTCAGGGATACTAAGTCCGACAAACGTCCAATCGATAGAAGCACACTCACCAGAACCTGCAAATACTTCTTTGAACACTTGCAACATAGGCAAGGTGTCTAGCCAATAGTCTAAGCCTGGGCCGCATGACGGTACTTGATCGGCAGGTAGGTGCTGTAGCCAAACATGGCGTATAGCCACAGCAGTAGACCAACCAATGCCTGCCAAACTACCAAGCCATAACAGCAACTTCACCACTTTGGATTTTGGATTAAACAATGCTGATATCAGCGCAAAACCGCCCATGACTATTAGACCAATACGCTGAAAAATACAGAGCGGGCAAGGCGAAAGCCCTAGATGACGCTGTAAATAAAACAGCGCAAAGCTCATGCCTACTACGGCCATCAATACTAAAAATATTTGCAAGTTACGGTAAGTGGTCAGCTGTCGCATGGTGCGTTACTCTTATGGTTTCATCTATACAGAGGTTAGGAGGCAATCGGGTCTAGCGATACTGCTGTAAAAAGTCCATAAAGTCTTCTGTCTCAGACTTCTCAATATCAGCCTGCTGCAAGATAGACTTTTCTGCCAATACTTCATATTTCGCTTGGGTGTTTGGACTGAGGGTCTGCTGCAATAATGACTCGCGATGCTGCTGCGCCAATGTAAAGCCAAGCTGCCATAGACTACCTAAGCGTTTGCTATCAGAGTTCACTTGCGCGGAGATCGTCGACTCAGAGTGCCCTGCTTTGCCTTGCATTAGCGCGACTGCTGCACGGTAGTCGTTACCACCGTAGTGAGCATCTAGCAATGCGGCAAGCGGCTGCATACGCTCCAAATGCATCAGCATCCAGTCTTCAAGCGATTGCTCTTGACCGTTATTGATGATGTGCAAACCTTCACGGCGACCTTCGTTGACTACACGCTCTAGGTTAATAGCGAGTGCCTCTTCTTCTTCAGGCAGCAAATCAGGTGAATCGCTGAATAGACAGTAGAGCGCCATCACTTCTAAGAAGCAAGCACTAGAGAGACGAATACCAACATCGCTATAGGGATCGAGATCAATCGCACGAAACTCAACGTAAGCAATACCGCGACGCTCAAGCGCTTCGGTTGGTGTCTCACCACTCATCGCAATTTGTTTAGGACGGATAGGGCTATAGTATTCATTTTCTATCTGAAGGATATGATTATTGATCTGAATTGGGTTACCATCTTCATCTTCCAGACCAAGCTTGGCAAAGCTCTCATGCGGTGTTTGGATCGCGCGGCGTAGTCCAGCGACATATTCTGGCAAATAGTTATAACGAATATCTAGCTGCTCTTGCACGCTATTGGTATAGCCAAGCTTGCCCATACGCAGACTGGTGGCAGTCGGTTTATAGTAGGTTGAGTCATTTAATAGTTCTAAGTCATGCTCACGTCCTGCAACAAAACAAGGACACACGCTTGGACTTGCACCCAGTAAATACAATACAAGGCTAGTCAGTCGCTTAAAGTTGCGAATAAGCCCTAGGTATTTTTCGTTTTTGAATTCTGTTAGCGTCTGCTCTTGTGCCGTTGGGGTTTGCACTTGCCACGTTTCAAAGAGCGTGTCACCAAAAGACAAGTTGTAATGTAACCCTGCGATGGTCTGCATGCGGCGACCATAGCGTATACCAAGACCACTGCGATAAAGGGTTTTTAGCTTACCCGTATTAGAGCTACCATAATCAGCCAGTGGAATATCTTCATCTTTAGAAGACAGCATACAAGGCATAGATAGTGGCCACATCAGCTCGCCTTCCGGCATACCTTGATACACTAAGACATGCAATTGACGCAGCATATTGAGTGTCTCTTTTGGCGAAGCTTTTGGTTCGGTGATAAGTTCGAGTAGGCTTTCTGAATAATCGGTAGTAATAAAAGGGTGGGTCAATTTTGATCCAAGTTTGGCTGGATGCGGCGTCTGTGCCAAAAAACCATCAGGCTTCACACGCAGGCCTTCTTTTTCGATACCGCGGAGCATACCCGTTAAATGCTGGCTGTCAAACCAATTGGGAATGTCAAAATTAACAAAGCTACTCGCAAAATTACTCATAATAGTCATCTATTGTTATTCATTATGGCGGATCAAAACACGATGGGCGTTTGTCCATAAAAGAGGTAAATGTTCGGTCAATAATCCCGTCAGTTTAGCTCAAAGCCGTGGTTAAAACCACGAACAATTACAAATACGATAAGCTTTAGGCGAGCCGAATGGTCTAGATTTTATTTAGTATTTTAAGTCAAATTCGTTGGCCAAAAAAAGCATCTACCCAAGAGATAGATGCTTTGACGGTCATGCTCTAAGCCATCAAACACAGTGCCAACGCACCATGGCATCATCCATACAGTCATGGCGTTGTCGTCAGTTTAAATAGAAAATGACGAGCCACAGCCGCAAGTGGTGGTTGCATTTGGGTTGGTTACGACAAAACGTGCGCCTTCTAACCCTTCAGTGTAGTCAACGGTAGAGCCTTGCAAATATTGATAGCTTAGCGAGTCAACAACCAAAGTCACATCACCATTATCAAAATTGGCATCGTCTTCATTTAAATCGTTGGCAAAGTTAAATCCGTAAGAGAAACCTGAACAGCCGCCGCCCGTCACATAGACGCGTAGCATAAGCTCGCTATCACCTTCTTCTTCGCGCAGGCGGCGTACTTTTTGTGCCGCACTGTCGGTTAGGCTTAATACCGTAGGATCTACTGGCTGATTTGAGCTTGGATTAAATTGGTTGGCTGATTCGTTCATATCTACCTCAGTTGCTAGGATCAAATGCGGTCGTCGTCCTGTTTGGGTTTGCAATAAAATGATTGCAAATAAAGATACGCACGGCGTTTGATTTAATTGGGTGCTGTCGTTATGGCAAAGCTATTGGTGCATTATAAGCTGTTTGTGCAATATCAATACGGTGTTTGTGCTATCACAACACTTTATTGATGGTGAGCACTTATCTTTAGCAGTATATCATAATGGGGTTATTCATTCGCTTGTCAAGAGTCATCGTCCTTACCAGAATTAATGAATCAAAACTTTTATAGCTATCAAGGCTGTACTCATTATTTGTGCGAGAGTATATGGCTGCCAAAAGTCCTATGATAGTCATTCGTATCGATAGGCTGACAAGGATTATATAATCTAAGGTTGGTGGCATAAATACTTAATTTTAAAACACTTCGTTTTGAAATAGTTATTTAATTGTTTGCCTATGTGGCAAGCGTTTGAAATAATAGCCGCCAGTTGGCATACCCTATGTGTGTTTCTTATTGCCCTATATTTATATTATTGCTGAGATGAAGAAATTATATGATCGAATTTAAAGACGTTGGTGTTCGCCGTGATGGTCGTGAATTGTTTGCAGGTGCAAGCTTTCAGCTACATCCGGGTCACAAAGTTGGCTTAACAGGCAACAACGGCACCGGCAAATCGACTTTGTTTGCCTTATTGTTGACGCAAATGGGCAAGGGCGATACCGAGGTCACGCTCGATAGAGGTGAGGTCAGTATCCCAGATAGCTGGCATGTCGCACATATGGCGCAGGAAGTGGGTGCGACGACGCAGTCTGCGGTCGATTATGTACTCAGCGGTGATGAGCAATGGTATGAGATCAATGCGGCGCTCAATGACTTAAGCAGCGTCAGTGATGAGCAAATTGGTGTCTTGCATCAGCAATTTGATGAAATTGATGGCTATCGCACACCGACTAAAGCCGCACAAATCATGGCAGGCCTTGGCTTTAATACCAGCCAGCATGAGCTACCAGTAGAAGGATTTTCTGGTGGTTGGCGTATGCGCTTGAACCTTGCCAAAACCTTGATGAGCCGCGCTGATTTGATGCTACTCGATGAGCCGACCAACCATTTAGACTTGGATGCTATTTTGTGGCTTGAGACTTGGATCAATGCCTATATGGGTCTGGTCATCGTGATCTCGCATGACCAAGCCTTTTTGGATGCCACGGTCGGTCATATTTTGCATGTCGAGCAGCAAAAAATCACCCTTTATACGGGTAACTATCAGCAGTTTATACGTACGCGTCACGAGCGTATGGCGCAGCAGCAGCAAGCGTTTGAGAAGCAAGAAGCGACCAAGGCACATTTAGATGACTTCATTCGTCGTTTCCGTGCCAAAGCCAGTAAAGCCAAACAAGCGCAGAGTCGTATCAAACAGCTAGAGCGTATGGCAGAGCTGTCACCGATGATGGCGGACAATCCGTTCTCGTTCCAGTTTTATGAGCCAGCAAACATGAGCTCACCACTGATTGAGCTGACCCATGCAGATATTGGCTATAGCGAGACGCCACTGCTACGCAATGCCAACGTGCAAGTAACACCAGATACGCGTATCGGTCTGCTCGGTATGAATGGTGCAGGTAAATCAACACTTATCAAAGCGTTGGTCGGCGAGCTTGGGGTGTTAACAGGGAATTATCGTGTCTCTGATACCTTGAAACTGGGCTATTTCAATCAGCATCAAATGGATATCTTGGATGCCAAAGCAACGCCGATAGAGATGCTGCGCCGCTTAGCAGGCAAAACCTCTGATGCATTGTTACGCTCATTTTTGGGCAGCTTTGACTTCCGCGGTGATCGTATCGATACGCCAAGTGAACTATTCTCTGGTGGCGAGCGTGCGCGTCTGACGCTAGCATTGATCGTTTGGCAACGTCCCAACGTCCTTGTACTCGATGAGCCAACCAACCATTTGGACTTACAAATGCGCCAAGCATTGACGATTGCCTTGCAAGGTTTCCAAGGCGCCGTGGTATTGGTTTCGCATGATCGTGAGTTGATTGCCAATGTCTGTGATGAGCTATACCTGGTACATGATGGCAGAATTGACGAGTTCGACGGTGACATCAGTGACTACGGCAAATGGTTGGCAGAAAAGCGTAAGCAAGAGAACTCAGCAGATAAAAGTACCAGCAAGAAGAAAAGTAAAAAAGAGAGCAAAAAATTCGTTTCACGTGAAACAGATAATAGCCAAGTGAGTAATCAGGTGAGTAATAAAGCGCCTGATAATTCATCAAAAAGTAACGCTACGACGCCTGCGCTTAGTAAAGAAGAACAACGCAAGCTGGCGGCAGAGCAGCGCAAACGCACCGCACCCATCCGCCGTGAGATTGAAGAGACTGAAAAAGCATTGGCCAAGATTGATGAACAGCTTGCAACGCTAGAAGAAAAGCTGGCAGATACGGGTTTGTATGAAGAAAGTCGTAAGTCTGATTTGCTTGTCTTGCTCAATGAGCAAACCGCGCTACAGCAGGAGCATAGCGATAAGGAAGAAAAGTTATTGCTATCGATGACGACGTTAGAAGAAATGGAAGCCGAATTTTAGTAGCAAGTTATATGAGATTTGGCTATTAAGTGATTTTCGTCGTAAGTAATCAAACATAAAAAAGGGAAGGCGTCAGCCCTCCCTTTTTTTACATCGTTTTTTGCAACATTATTCTTTACGGTACTTACCATCACCATAAGAGAGTATTTTCATCGTAGTGGTACATAACTGGCAATCAATTTGACTGGCAGCAGCTTTTGATAAATCAAGAATACGGCCACTAATATAGGGGCCTCGGTCTGTGATTTTTACCACGACACTTTCTTTTGTTTTTTGGTTGGTCACCTGTACTTTTGTACCAAACGGCAGCGTTTTGTGTGCCGCGGTGAGAGAGTTCATATTGAATATGCTACCACTCGCAGTACGTTTGCCATGAAACTTACTACCATAATAACTGGTATTAGCAGCAAAAAGAGTCGTGCTCAGTAACAGTGATAGTGTGACGACCAAAGACTTGATTAAATAAGACATTCATTACCTTTAAGCAGTTTATGAGATAGACAGCTACTCTTGCCTATGTTGTCATACCCCCTACGAGTATGAATAATGGAGGGATTTTACAAGAATGAGATTGTCATATTATTACAGCTGTGTAAAAAACTCATCAGGTCAAATACTTGTTTTTTAAGAAGAAAAAGACAGTTTTGGTAAAAAAAAGTGATGTCATAATTGATACAAATGCGCTTATAGAGAGTGATTCTTATAAAGAGGTCAACAAAATACTAGAAAGCGAATAATATAATGTAAATAGGTAATATATAAATACAAAGACTATCGATATAGCATCATTAAGTCGGTTTATACCTATCAAGACACTGACAATTAAATGTAAGTAAACCTTTCTAAATTGTTTCTAATATACCAATATAAAGAATTAAATACTATTTTGAGCGCTTTATAAAAAATATTTATAAATTAAAAAATATCCCTCTCAAAGTAGAAATACTTATTTATCTGTATTTTAAAGTCTTAGCACAACTTCATGTCATGACTGGTAATATTTATATAACGGTATTTATTTTTATTATTGCTATCATAAAGTATGGACTATAAAAAATGGTCATATCGAAAGCCAGTAGCTGTCTATACCGTATCGTTCGAAACTGGTAGGCCGATATCACTAATGCGTTTTTATTTTGAGGAAAAATAACATGGCAGAGAAAAACTACTATGACATTTTAGGGGTCGAAAAAGATGCCTCAGCCGCTGATATCAAAAAAAAATACCGTAAGCTGGTACGTCAGTTTCACCCTGATGTCAGTGATGATCCAGATGCTGACAATAAGATTGCGGAGATTAATAACGCTTACGAAACGATTAGAGATGAAGACAAGCGTGCTGAATACGATGCGATGTTGAACAACCCATTTGCAGGACAAAGCGGTGCGGGTGGGTTTGGTGGACAGGCTGGTGCGTCTCAAGGCGGCTTTCGTTGGGAAGACATCAAAGGTCAGTTTGGTGATGGTGAAGCGTTTGGCGATGGGGGTTTTCGCTTCGATGATATCTTTTCAGCGTTTGGTCGCGGGGCACGTGGGTCGGCTAGTGGACAGGCAGGTGGTCGCTCTCAAAGTGGTGGCTTTGATCAGTTCGGTGGGGGGTTTGGTGCACAAGATAGCAAAGGCCAAGACCAGCATGCAGAGATTACGGTTGACCTATCTTCAGTCTATCAAGGTGATGATTATAGCATTAAGCTAAATGTCCCTGTGCGTCAGCCTAATGGTGAGGTGAGTTACGACAACAAGACGCTCAAAATCAAAATTCCAAAAGGCATCACCGATGGTAAGCAAATTCGTTTGAGCGGGCAAGGTGCTGCTGGCAGTAGCAACGGCAAAAATGGTGACTTGTTCTTAAAAGTTAAAATTCGCCATGATGCCAATATTCGTATAGAAGGTGCAGACGTTTACCAGACTGTCAATATCGCACCATGGGAAGCCGCATTGGGTGAAAAAATCAATGTCAGCACGCCAGCTGGCACGCTTGGTGTGACTATTCCCAAAAACAGTAAGTCGGGTAGCAATCTACGTCTAAAGGGTAAAGGTATCCCTGCCAAGCAAGCGGGCGATTTGTACTTAACCTTAAATATCATCAATCCTGATGTCAGTAGCGATGCGGCAAGACAGGCTTATGAGCAGCTCAAGCAAGCCTTTGCCGACACCACTATCAACCGTTAATCCATGCGCTTGATGGTCGACATTCATCATTATAGTCAGTCATGAACCATAGAGATGAATGCACCAAGGACGAAATAAAGAGAAAACGAGGATAATAGCTATGAACCACTCGCCTGAATTTACCGATATCATTATGAGCTTAGATGAGCTTGTCTCTGCTTGTGGCCAAGAGCGCCAATGGGTCATCGAATTGATTGAAGAAAGTATTATTGAATACGATGTGCCAGAACGTGAGCAATTCACCGGCTATCAGCTGACAACCGTGCGCCGTGCCTCACGACTCAGCCGTGATTTTGACGCCAGTGTACCTGCCATCGGATTGATACTTGAGCTGTTAGATGAGGTTGAGCAGCTACGCCAACTCAAGCGTCAAATAGAGATGCAAACACCAGTAATCGAAATTGATGTAGACAATTTAAAGTAGTTAAAACCTAAAAATACCGCATAAAAAAAGGGCCCGCTAAAGGCCCTTTTTTATATTTACAGGAACTGCTTTGCTAAAAGTTAACGTGAATAAGTAGGATCAGCTGCTGCGGTAAATAATACATCAGTTGACGAGTTCAGAGCCGTCTCTGCTGAGTCCTGAATCACACCGATAATAAAACCAATCGCAACCACTTGCATGGCGATGTCGTTCGGTATGCTAAATAAGCTCGCTGCTAGTGGAATGAGTAGCAACGAACCACCAGCAACACCAGAAGCACCGCAAGCACTAATCGTCGCGACCAGACTTAATAAAAGCGCTGAAGCAAAGGTCACTTCGATACCCAACGTGTGAGCAGCGGCAAGCGTCAACACATTAATAGTAATCGCTGCACCTGCCATATTGATGGTCGCACCCAGTGGAATGGTTACTGAATAAGTATCTTCATGTAGACCCAGTTTGCGTGCAAGGTTCATATTGACGGGAATGTTGGCAGCTGAACTGCGCGTAAAGAACGCGGTGATACCTGACTCGCGTAGACATTTGAATACCAATGGATATGGGTTTTTACCTGTCTTAACAAGAACAATAAGCGGATTTGCGACCAGAGCGATAAACAGCATACAGCTGATGAGCACCATCAAAATTCGAGCATAACCTGCTAAAGAAGCAAAACCTGTCTCAGCGACCGTACTAGCAACCAAGCCCAAGATACCAAACGGCGCTAGGGCAATAATCCACTTAACCACTTGTGAGATGGCATCAGCAAAGTCACCCACGACAGTGCGCGCCGTGTCACTGGCTTGACGTAAGGCAAAACCAATAATAATTGCCCATGCCAAGATGCCGATATAGTTGGCTTCTGCGATGGCATTGACCGGATTGGCGACCAAATTCATCAGCAAATTGGTCAACACTTCTTTTAAGTCGGCAGGTGGTACTTGTGCGATATCGGCATTGATCAAGACCAAGTCAGTTGGGAATAAAAAGCTGGCACCGACTGCTGTTAGCGCTGCTAAAAAAGTGCCAAACATGTACATGATGAGTACAGGCTTTACGTAGACTTCATTGCCACTGCGATGCTGGCTAATCGCTGCCATGACCAGAATGAATACCAGTACGGGAGCCACTGCTTTTAGAGCGCCGACAAACAGCGTACCAAGCAAGCCTATGGCAGTACCGATACTTGGTGCAAGCCAACCGATCAGCACCCCTAATACCAAACCAATAATAATGAGCGGCACCAGCCCGATACGCTGATACATCGCAATCAATGAACGCATTTGTACATCCTCGACGTTTGTCAAAAGTAAATGAATTGTTTGAGCGAAAAATTTATCGAGGGATGGTAGCATTTTTTGACATATTCGCATACCACTCATAGCAGTGGAGGCGATGCATAAAGCGAAGGGTAACAGGCAAAATATAACGAGTGTGCTCAAATGTGGAGCAAGTGTAGACGAAGGCTAATTAGCGCAAATGGCTAGTTAATGAGATATTGAAAGTAGTGATGAAGCGCAGAGAGAAGTGAACGGCAGCGCTATACCTTAAAATGGGTTAACTCATAGCCTAATTGCTGATAGGCTTTATATTTATGGCGACCTTCTTGGGTACTGGTGGCATCAGGTCTGATTAGCTCAAGGACTCGAGATGGCTTGGCATTATTGGTCGCAGCCATAAAGTCAGTCACCGGACGCGTCGTCGTATTGAGCACGATACCATTAAAGTCTGCTGGCATATAACTGCCGAGCAATACGGGCGCTAGCGACTTGTTGGCATCATAGTCAGTAGCTTCAGGATGAATATCTGAGAGGCATTGATGAGGTATAAAGCTCGTGGCATCTTGTGACCAAAGCGCCTCATTTAGCGTTGACAGTAATGTCTCATCGTCGACAAGAATCATCAAGGACTGTGTGCTTTTGTTCAGTGCTGTCTGAGTCAACTGACAAATAAAGCCCAAGAAATCTTGGGCTTTACTCTCACTTAATACATAAAAACTGATCTTCATAGAATGGTTTTCATAAAGTGTTTTATAAAATAGCATTTATCAATAGACGGTCATTAATGCACTGCCATTGATCGATTAAGCCATATCCGCGCTGTTTTTCAGATATTGCATAAATAGCGGTACTGGACGACCAGTCGCGGCTTTATCTTTACCTGAGTTCCATGCGGTACCAGCGATGTCTAAATGCGCCCATGCCTGACCTGCTTCAATGAAGCGAGACAAGAAGCAAGCGGCAGTCACTGCGCCCGCACCTTTACCACCGATGTTTTGGATATCAGCAATGGGCGAGTCAATCAGTGCTTGATACTCGTCGTCTAGTGGCATGTGCCAGATAAGATCACCTGATAAATTGCTCGCATTCTCGAGATCAAACAATACATCTTCATCGTTACTAAAGACTGCTGAACGCACATGGCCTAGTGCAACCACACAAGCACCCGTCAACGTTGCAACATCGATGATGGCTTTTGGATTATAGCGTTGTACATAGCATAAGGTATCAGCCAATACCAAGCGACCTTCGGCATCGGTGTTCAGGATTTCAACAGATTTACCATTCATTGCTTTGACAATATCGCCTGGACGGGTGGCATCACCTGATGGCATGTTCTCAGCACAGGCGAGCGCACCGACAACGTTGATTGGTAGACGAGCTTCACATAAGGCTTTAATAGTACCAAGTACTGAAGCTGAGCCACCCATGTCAAACTTCATTTCATCCATTGCCGCACCTGGCTTGATTGAGATACCACCTGAATCGAAGGTGACGCCTTTACCGACCAAGACGATAGGCGCGTCATCATTGGTAGCTTGTGCATTATCGTCGCCCGCTTTGTCGGCTTTCTTAGTTGATTTTTTAGTTGGTAGTTTATCAGTGAGCGCTTTTTTTAGACCAGTCACTTTTGCGTTGCTAATCGTTTGCTCAGTGGTGCCAGCGTTTGCACTAAATGAGGATTTACCGCGGTACTCCATGATGACAAGCTGACCTTCTTTGGTAGAGCCTTGAGCCACTGATAAGAAGCAGTTCATTCCTAATGCTGACATCTCGTCTTCACCGAGTACCTTGACAGTCAATAGGTCAGGATAAGTTCTTGCAAGTTCTTGTGCTTGTTCTGCCATATATGCAGGGAAGCAAATATTACCTGGCTCATTAGCGACGTCACGAGTGAGGCTTTGACCGGCGAATACTGCCTCAGCAAATGTGAGCGCAGGCTGTAGTGATTCATCCGCCAACAGATAAACATCTGTCAATACAGGCGTCGCTTGCTCAGACTTATACTTGTCAAAGCGGTAGCTGGCTGCCAATAGGTTTAGGGCAAATTGACCAAAATGGCTTTCTTCTAGCGCATCACCTAGTGCAACGGTAATAGACGATACACGCTTTTGCGTGCTGCTATAGATAGTCTTGGCAATTTTTTGCAGTACGGTATTGTTGAATTTGTCCGTGTTACCGACACCAACCAATAACAGCTGTACAGGATTTTGTTTGGTAGTTTTTTTATCCCCTGCCAATGCGTAATCAGCAACGGTCTCACAGGCTGTTCCCTTAAAATGAGAAACTTCAATCAATTGCTCAATACGAGCGGTATAGTCAGTCAACAGAGAGTCGGCTAGGATGTTTTTCTTGTCATCAACCAAGACAACCAGACAAGCGTTGTCTTTACTTTTGGCTTCTTTCTTGAGAATTTTTTGCGTATGCGTCTTTGGCAGATGCTGAGATAATTTGATATTCATATAGTTATCCTTATTAGAGTTATGAGAATTATAGAGCTAATGAAAAAGCTGGTGCAATTGCTTATGCCTGTTAGATTATTAGATTATTTGGCCTATAGAGCAATCACGATAGTGTAGCATATTGCGATGATGGTGCGCAGTTTGCAAGGGTTAGGTAATAAGTCCGAACAAAATTGCTGTGTCAATTAACACGACAATACGACGATATATGTGGCTATTCCTAGTTCATAATGAGCCTTAGCTCATGACGCGCGTTGAATGATGAGATACGGCACTTATTACAGTGGCTATTAATATATTAAATTAACCGTTAACCAATTCAGCAGTCGTCACTAACGCGCTAAATCTGTCCTGTAGCGCTGCCATCGCGGTGTCATGCATGACCTCAGCACTGATGGTTTTTCTAGTAGCACTTGGGAGATCGCGAGTGGCACAGGCGTCGTGACAGACAAAACTGTCAAAGCCCAAATCGAATGCGGCGCGGGCAGTTGAGCTGACGCACATATGACTCATGAAACCTGCAAAAATAATTTGTTGTTTGTTTGCAGAGGAGAGTAATGATTGTAGCTGCGTATCATAAAACGCATTAGGATGGTTTTTGACAATCACGGTTTCGCCATCATGCGGCTGTAGTTGCTCGACTATCTCAACGTTAGACGATAAAGGATCAAAAACATTGCCATTTTCTGCACCATGATGGGTGATGTGAAAGACAGGGATATCTTGCTTGCGGGCTTTATCGAGCAATTGACGCGCATTATCAATCGCTTTGGCGCCCGCTTGCCCCAGTGGCATCGCGCCATCAACATATTCGTTTTGATAGTCGATAAGTACGATAGCGCAATTTGACCAATCAAGCGTATCGAACTGACCACCAGCAAGTTCAAGTAGGGTTGCGGGCGTAGATGTGGTATTAGTCATTGGTATTCTCCATTACATTAGATGACATAAAATTATTTTTATCCGTCAGCCAGTCTAGCAATTAATAACAGAGATAGAGGTTCGATGATACGAATGACAAACAAACCTTTCCAAACTAAATAAATAAAAAACGTATTGGAGAAAACACTGTTAAACCAATTCCATATAAGATTTTACTAACGATTTATCCGATATTTGATATATTTATCGTCTGCCAATACTAATGCACTGTCAGTAAGGTATACGTAATGTTTGCAAACACATTTCACAGCCATTTTTAGGCAAAACATGCTAGGATTAGCGGTTATATTTGTCGTTTGTGTTTGTTGAGTAGGACTAATTAGTCCCTCAGTAATTGTCAGTATTATTTGACTGTTTATTTGAACGTATATGATGCATTGTTACTGTGCTCAAACATGACGATAAGTCCCCAATCCATCATGCGCATACCAACTGTTTAAGAGTACCCATTGTGATATTACGCCGTTATATGACTCGACAAGTTGCCTCGACCACTGCTTTGGTGCTGGGGTTTTTGGTAGTAATGATGCTTGGCGGTCGTTTGATACGTTATTTTGGCATTGCGGCTGAAGGACGTTTGGATATCAGCCTGCTATTCACGATTATTGGGTACAACCTGCCATATTTTTTAGAATTGATATTGCCGCTAGCCTTTTTTATCGCGTTGATGCTGGTGTTTGGTCGTTTATATGTCGATCAAGAAATGGCCGTTATCAATGCCAGCGGTGTGTCTCGCGGTAGGCTGGCTCGATTAATGACACCATTGATATTAGCGTTGTTTGTTGGTGAGGCGGCATTATCTATCGTTGGCAAACCATGGGGCGTGCGCTCATCTGAAGCGGTGTGGCAGCAGCAAGCATTGACCAGTGCGTTTGATTTGATTCGCCCGAATGAGTTTATCAGTAGCGGTAACTACCATCTATACGTGGGTAGTCTCAGCGATGATAAGAAAAAACTGCAAGATGTGATATTGATCCAATCTGAGCCGATGCCAAAGGGCAATGCTGGCAAAAGTGCTGATATGAATAATACCATTGAGCAAGAAACTGCTGATCAAATGGGCATCTCTGATATGCCAAAAGATATTATAAATAGAGATGCAAAAGACATCAGTAAAGATACCATCACGCTCGCCAAGCGTGCTGAGCAGGTCAATACTGGCAATAGTGGTGTGACCCAGTTGGACTTGTTCCAAGGTCGTCGTTACGAAGTGGGTGCAGGCAGTTTAAAGTACAATCAAGTCGCCTTTGATCGCTATCGCATCACGCTCACCGAATCCTCGCAAGACGTCATCACCGAAGACAATATCGAAACCCAAGCAATTGGACCGTTATGGCAGGCGGCAACAGGTGACGCGCAAGCTAGCACCAATAATGCGCTGCGTGCTGCCCAAGGTGAGCTTGGCTACCGTCTGGCATTACCGTGGCTCATGATTATTGCACCGATGCTGGCAGTGCCACTTGCGCAAGTGCGCCCACGGCAAGGGCGTTGGCTGCGTCTATTTCCCTCTATTTTATTATTTGTCAGCTGTGCGCTAGGTATCATCTCGCTTAAGAACGCCGTGAGTAAAGGCAGCATTAGCGTATGGGCATATGCATGGCTGGTATTAGGCTTTATGGCGCTAGCGCTTTATTTGAATTGGGGCAGCCGTGTGCAACATCGATTGCGCTTTCGCAAACAAGAAAATAGACTCGCTACCGCCGCGCCTATCAGCAGTCTGGACAATCAACACAATAGCTCACAAGGAGGGCAGTCTTAATGCGCTCTTTATTTGCTAAGTCTGCAGGGGCTGGTCAGTTGGCCAAAAAACCTGCCAATTTAAAAGTCCTTAGCCGTTATGTCAAGCTCAACGCCTTACTTGCTATTATCGCGGCCGTCGTCGGTTTATGGGCATTGCAGCTGGTCTTTTCTTACTTGTCAGAGCTTGATTCTTTAGATGACAGTTATACGATGGGTCAGGCACTTAAATATATCTTTTATCGATCACCCTACTTCTTAGAGCAGTTCATCCCAACGGGTGCGCTGCTCGGTGCTGTCATAGGATTGGGCTTACTTGCCAATAAAAGCGAGCTGGTCGTCATGCGTGCGGCTGGGGTCAGCATCTATCGTATCGTCGGCTGGGTGTTACAACCTGCTTTGATTTTTGTGCTATTGGCATTGGCGATTAATCAGTTCGTGCTACCGCATTCCAATCAATTGGCAAAGCAAATCAACGATGAGGACAACACATCGCTAGTCACTTCGGTGCGTGGCTACTGGACGATACAGCCACGATTTGATAGTGCAGCGGATGGCAGCGCGACACCTGATGGTAGCGATATTTTGTATATCGACTATGCGGATGTTGAGGGTAATATCGGTGAGGTAAAACGCTGGCATTTGGATAACAACGGCAATCTACAAACTGCCGTCCATGCTGAGGGTGGTCAATACACGGGGCGTGAGCCAATTGACCTAACTAGTGACAAGCCAAGTGAGCAATATCGCTACGAGTGGCAGCTGAACGATATGGTTAAGCTCAGCATCAATCAGGGCTTTGAGAGTAGCCAAGCCGTCTCAGCATCAGATACGCTAAGCTTACCCTTTGCTCCAGAGTCTGTATATTTGCTAACGCGCAAGGCAGAGGACTTGTCATTGACGCAGCTCTATGAGCATCGCACCTTTATGCGCCAACAGGGCAATCGCTCCTTGGATCATGAAGTGGCATTTTGGCAAAAGCTATTATCACCTTTATCGATATTGTCGCTGGTCATTGTTGCTTGCTCATTCGTCTTTGGCTCGCTACGGACGCACAGTTTGGGCTTGCGTATTGTGGTGGCGCTACTGTTCGGTCTGCTCTTTAGCTACATTCAGGACTTGGTCGGATTTATATCGCTCGCCACAGGATTCTCGCCCATGCTTATGGTGTTATTACCGATTATCGGTAGTGCAGCGCTCGGTGGCTACTTAATTAAGCGGCAGATGTAAAATAGGACAGTCCACCATAAAGCAGCCCGTCAAGACAGTATAGTTTTGACGGGCTTTGTTGTTTTTGAAATATCGTCTTAGCTATATCTAGATCTAGCGGCTTACCGTCAATGATCGTCATCTTGATTGGAAGCAAGCACCGTTTGCGCACTTGTCCAAGCGTATTTGCCATAGCGTTCATTATCAAGCGGCTCAAGTTGACCGCGTCCACTGAACATATCTCGAATATATTGCATACCTTGCC
>Ga0098065_1000281_pt1 | contig 25595 bp, 16 predicted proteins | sample 25_taG_FD_75062 | JGI IMG/M metagenome (GOLD analysis project Ga0098065, IMG submission 75062) | Marine viral communities from Cariaco Basin, Caribbean Sea - 25_WHOI_OMZ | ecosystem: Environmental > Aquatic > Marine > Oceanic | place: Caribbean Sea: Cariaco Basin | collected 2014-11-08 | reverse complement strand
TAACTTCAAAGCCCTGGGCTTGTGCATCTTGCTCAGTTAGACCTACCCAAGCGATTTCTGGATGCGTATAAATAACGTTGATGATGGTATCGTAGTTCACCTGTGGCTTCTCGCCATGGATGCGCTCGACTGCCATCATACCCTCTTCCATCGCTTTATGCGCTAGCATTGGGCCACGAACCAAGTCACCGATAGCATAAACGCCATCTAGGTTGGTTTTGCACTGCTCGTTGACATCCACTAGACCACGTTCAGTCAGTTGGATACCACAGTCATCTGCTAATAATTTTTCAGAGTAAGCACGACGACCGACACAAACGATTAATTTATCGAAAGTCTCGTCAGCAGCTTCGCCACCTTTTTCGCTAGTCACAACCACTTGGCCATCTTTGACTTCAGCGTTGGTTACTTTCGTATTAACGCGAATGTCTAAGCCTTGTTTTTTCAGGATTTTGCCGGCTTCTTTAGCAATTTCTTTATCAGCAGCCGCTAGGAACTCTGGCAGGGCTTCATAAACCACCACTTCAGAGCCTAGACGACGCCAAACTGAACCCAACTCTAGACCGATAACGCCCGCACCAATCACGCCTAAACGCTTAGGTACTTCAGTAAAATCTAAGGCACCAGTTGAATCAACGATATATTCGCCGTCAGTTTTTGCTACTGGGATATCGATTGGTACTGAACCCGCTGCTAAGATAACGTATTTAGCAGTGATAGTAGTTTCAGCTTCATCGGCAAGCGCAGTAAATTTGACCTTCTTTTCGTCGCCTTTACCGTCAAGTAGCGTACCCCAACCTTGTAGCCAGTCAACGCCGTTGCCTTTTAGCAACATAGCGACACCGCCAGTTAGTTGTTTCACGATGCCTTCTTTACGCTCAAGCATTTTGGCGATATCGATGTTGACATCACCCGTAGTGATACCGTGGTCGCCCAACTCGTGCTTGGCAGACTCGTAACGATGTGAGCTGTCTAGCAAGGCTTTTGAAGGGATACAACCGACGTTTAAGCAAGTACCGCCAAGAGCTGGCTCGCCTTTATAAACACGTTTTTCGATACAAGCTACGCTCATACCCAATTGGCCGGCACGAATAGCGGCTTCATAACCACCAGGACCACCGCCAATAACGACTAAATCATAACTATCTTTCATAGTTTTACCTATTATTAATAAGAATAAAAAATAATTGAACCCGCATTAATGCAAAAAGCTTGTATCGATTGTCGCCGATACAAGCCTTAGGACCTTATAGGTCAAGTAGTAATAAGGTGGGGTCTTCGACCAATTCTTTAATAGTGACCAAGAATTGTACCGCATCTTTACCATCAATCATTCTATGGTCATAAGATAAGGCTAGGTACATCATTGGCAAGATAACCACTTCGCCGTTGACGGCCATAGGGCGCTCATTGATAGCGTGCATACCTAAGATAGCCGTTTGTGGGGCGTTTAGGATAGGCGTTGACATTAATGACCCAAACACACCACCGTTAGTGATAGTGAAAGTACCACCAGTCATGTCATCAAGCGATAACTTACCATCGCGAGCTTTACCCGCAAATTCACGGATACCGCCTTCAACGTCGGCCATGCTCATGCGATCTGTGTCACGTAGCACCGGTACGAATAAACCACGGTCTGAAGATACGGCAACACCGATATCGTAGTAACCATGATAAACGATGTCATCACCGTCGATAGAGGCGTTCACGGCTGGGAAACGTTTTAGCGCTTCAGTCGCAGCTTTTACGAATAAAGACATAAAGCCAAGACGCGTACCATGACGCTTCTCAAACTGGTCTTTATACTTAGCGCGCATGTCCATTAATGGCTTCATGTTCACTTCGTTAAACGTAGTTAGCATTGCCGTTTCTTGCGTTACTGACAATAGACGCTCAGCCACACGCTTACGTAGACGAGTCATGGGTACACGTTTTTCAGTACGCTCGCCTACAGATTCTGCGACCGGACGACCGCTATCTGACTTGATAGAAGGGTCTGCTTTTAGTTTTGGACTGGCCATATCAGACTTAGTCACACGACCATCACGGCCACTGCCTTCGACTGCTTTTGGATCAACACCAGACTCTTTGGCCGCTTTACGCACTGCTGGGCTTTGGTCTTTATGGTCTTGCTCGCTGTCGCTTGGTGCAGCGGCTTGCTTCGGCTCACCGCCATCAGCTGCTTGTGTAGGAGCGGCTTCTGCGCTGTCTTCTTTAGCAGCGGCAGGAGCATCAGTACTAGCGGTAGCACCGGCTTCAAACTCACCGATAACTTCGTCAGATAAAACCACGTCGTCTACTTGCTTAACGATTTTAGTAACCACACCATTATCTGGGGCTACCACTTCTAGAACGACTTTATCGGTTTCAATTTCAGCTAGGACGTCATCACGATTGACTTGATCGCCTTCGCTAACATGCCACTCGACGATAGTACCGTCAGCGACTGACTCTGGAAAGACGGGGGCTTTAATTTCAGCCATGGAAGTACTCCTTATGATATAAATTCTTATAGGCGATAGAGGCGGCAGTAGGCTGCTGTGCTTTTAATAAGTACACTATAAATACGGCTTAAAGGCTTTATAAAAGCTTATTAAACGTACCCATAATTAAGAAACAGCTCACTAGCTTAAATACAATAAATTCTTTACTTCGATCTTTGGTCTTAAAAATGATGGCGTTACAAACAGCGACCGTAACGACCGCTGCTTATACGCTTATAACAATACTCTATACTTATACCAGCTGGTCTACGCTGACCCCTAGGCCACCCGCAACCAAGTCACGTTGTTGTTGAGCGTGAATCTTCGGCGAGCCCGTAGCTGGTGCAGCAGAAGGTGGACGAGCTACCGGGTCCATAACTTTCGCACGGGTTGGATGCGGCACGACAATACGGAACATATGCGGCGCTAAATAGTACCAAGCCCCTTGGTTCAGTGGCTCTTCTTGCGTCCAGACGATTTCTTCGAGGTTTGGATATTTCTCAAACTCTTGCATCAGACGCTTTTCTGGTAATGGGTACAGCTGCTCGATACGGGCAATAGCCACGTGCTCAAGACCTAGCTCACGACGCTGCTCGAGCAAGTCGTAATAAACCTTACCACCACACAGGACCAGACGGGTCACTTTATCGTTATCACGAGCGTCGACTTCCGGCAATACCGTCTCAAACTTACCATTCGCTAACTCTTCCAAATTAGAAGTGGCTAACTTATGGCGCAATAGACTCTTCGGTGACATAACCACCAAAGGCTTACGGATAGGACGAACCGCTTGACGGCGTAACGCATGGTATATTTGCGCAGGTGTCGTCGGTGTGATGACTTGCATATTGTCTTCAGCACACAGCTGTAAGAAACGCTCTAGGCGGGCTGATGAATGCTCAGGACCTTGACCTTCAAAGCCATGCGGCAATAACATCGTGAGGCCACAGACGCGCTGCCATTTGGTCTCACCACTAGAGATAAACTGATCGATGACGACTTGAGCACCGTTGACGAAGTCACCAAACTGGGCTTCCCAAACGACTAAGGCTTTCGGTACCGTCGTCGCATAGCCATATTCAAAGGCTAGCACCGCTTCTTCTGACAATAACGAGTTATAAGTAGCAAAGCGTGCTTGAGTGTCGCTCATATGCGCCAACGGCACATACATGCTGCCATCCGTCATGTTGTAAAGTTCGCTGTGGCGATGGGAGAAAGTACCACGACCCACATCTTCACCAGTAATACGGACTAAATAGTCTTCTTCAACTAAAGTGGCATACGCTAAAGTTTCAGCGGCACCCCAGTTTAGTGGCTCCTCACCGGTTTGCATGGCCAGACGCTGCTCGACGACTTTTTGTACTTGGCGCTGTAGCTTATAACCTTCAGGCAATTCAGCCATACGGCGACCGTAAGCTTTTAGCTTTTCGATGTCAACGCTGGTGTCCCACTCGTCTTTAAGCTCATGACCTAAATAGGCTGACCAATCGACATATAGGTCTTTATTCGGCTCACGCACTAAAGCGCTGGCCACGTATTCGCCTTTATCTAAAGATTCGCGATACTCATCTTCAAGCTGCTGTTCGAAAGCGGCTTCGATAACGCCTTCTTCCAACAATTTTTGTGCGTATATAGCACGGGTTGAAGGCAGCTTTTTGATGACTGAATACATCAATGGCTGAGTAGCTGACGGCTCATCGGCTTCGTTATGGCCGTTACGGCGGTAGCAGAACAAATCAATAACGATGTCTTTATGGAACTTCTGACGGTAATCTAAGGCCAACTGCGCAACGAATACCACAGACTCTGGATCATCACCATTCACGTGCAAGATAGGCGCATGCACCATTTTTGCCACGTCAGTACAATATTCTGTAGAGCGAGCATCTTCTTGACGGCTAGTCGTAAAACCAACTTGGTTGTTAATAACGATGTGCAGCGTGCCACCCGTGGTATAAGCACGAGTTTGTGACATCTGGAAAGTTTCTTGTACTACGCCCTGACCTGCAAAGGCCGCATCACCGTGAATGACAATAGGTAAGACGACTTCACCAGTCGTGTCATTACGACGCACTTGGCGGGCACGAACCGAACCTTCCAGTACTGGCGAGACAATCTCAAGATGCGAGGGGTTAAAGGCCAAAGCTAAATGCGCTTCACCGCCTGGGGTCATTACGTTAGACGAATAACCGTTATGGTATTTGACATCGCCTGAACCTTTAGTAGGCTGAATCTTACCGTCAAATTCGTCAAACAGATCCGCTGGGTTTTTACCTAAAATATTGACCAATAGGTTTAAACGACCACGGTGAGCCATGCCGATAACCATTTCTTTGGTACCAACACTACCCGCACGTTGAATCAACTCGTTGATAGCCGGGATAAAGCTCTCACCGCCCTCTAGACCGAAACGTTTTACCCCAGTGTATTTACGGGCAAGATATTTCTCTAAGCCTTCAGCTGCAGTTAAACGCTCTAAAATGGCGCGTTTTTTCTCGTCGTCAAACTTGATGTAGCCTAGGTTTTCTTCTAGGTATTGCTCCATCCACTGTTTTTCTTCAAACGAGGTAACGTGCATATATTCCACACCGATATGGCGGCAATAAACGCGCTCCATAATTTCGATGATTTCACGTAGAGGGGCTTGCGCCTTACCGATGTTTAAATCGCTCGTTGGAAAAACGGTATCTAAATCGGCTTCAGACAGACCATGAAACTCCAGTTTCAAATCTTCGACTTCTGCACGTGGATGCAGTTTTAAAGGGTCTAATTGTGAGCGGCGATGGCCACGGCGGCGATAGGCAGAAATAAGTTTTTGTACGCCCATTTGCTTAGGATCAGCACAGTCTGCTGCATTAGCATCCGCTGCTGGAGCACTACCCTTATTGGCGGTTTGATTGCGTGCTAGCAGTAAAAACTGCTCTTGAATCGCATTATGCAGCGCATCATCTTCGCTTTTGAATTGCTCAAAGTAGCTCTGCCATTGGGCATCGACACTGTCCGGGTCGACTAGGTATTGTTCGTAGAGGGCTTCTATATAACTGGCATTATCTGCTGACAGCTCAGTAAGGACAGACGTTCCGACGTCATTAGTGATCGTAGTCATAGTAGTTTCTATTTGAATTGAGTGAAGAGAAGGTTTGCTTAGTTTTATAAATTTGCTTAAGTTTTCTAAAAAAAATGAATGTGTTAATTTTAAAGGCTGTGGATACCGTTTAATGTAGGCTATCGGTAACCTATCGTTAATTCATCTATATGACAGCAACTGTCCTACCCGCGCGTGTTGCTTTGCTAAATCCGCTATTCTTTACGCTCGTTGCTGCTATTTAATGCTTAACTTAGTAACGCTATTTATATTTGGGCAAGTCATCACTGACTTAAACTTACAGTAAAGGGCAAATAGCACTTATTCGCTATTAAATTACTAGCCACTATTGACTTACTAGCCACTATTAACTTACTAGCAGCTACTCAATCGCTACTAGTCGTTAATCAATCCAGTTTGGCCACTAAAAAAGCGCTACAAAATGGTGATTGGAAATATTTAGCAATTTGTCAAATATGATTGGCTATTTATGTACTTAGCTTAGCCTACCTCTACCGCTTGTTAGGGTATCACGACCGCTCAACTTGCCATAGTTTGTTTGTTCAATAGTAGGTATTTACCTAGTAAATAACCATTATCATTAAATTAACTTAAGCCAGTGTCACCTTAGACTCTGATGCATAAATCATGCCTAGAATTTGCATAAACAGCCCTATTCTTTGCAATATTAACGGCTCTATCACAAGAATAACGCACTCCTATAACCAATAGCTTTACATCAACCCTGCTAAGCAAGCTATTAGTCATAAACAGCACTCATAAAAAAAGCCCTTATCGACAGATAAAGGCAATATTAAGACTATAAAATAAATTAAATCTTAGGGTAGCAGTCATTAAATACTAAATGACTGCGCTAATACAGCTACCCGATGCTAATTAACCCGCTTGGTCAAGTAGCAAGCTACGTAGATGACCAATGGCTTTAGTTGGGTTTAGACCTTTTGGACATACCGCCACACAGTTCATGATACCACGGCAACGGAACAGACTGAACGGATCGTCTAAGCGCGCTAGACGAGCCTGGGTATCGCTATCACGGCTGTCCGCAACAAAGCGATAAGCGTGCAGTAGCGCAGATGGTCCTAAGAATTTATCCGGGTTCCACCAGAACGATGGGCAGCTGGTAGAACAGCAAGCACATAGAATACACTCATACAGACCATTCAACTTCTCACGCTGCTCTGGCGTCTGTAGACGCTCAGTTGGTGGCGCTGGCTGATCGTTGATTAGGAATGGGTGTACCTTTTCATACTGCTCATAAAACTGGTTCATGTCGACGACTAAATCGCGCACGACCGGCAGACCTGGCAATGGACGCACAGTAATTTTTTCTGGCAAGGTGTTCATGTTAATGAGACACGCTAGGCCATTTTTACCGTTGATGTTCACGCCATCCGATCCACAAATACCTTCACGGCATGAGCGGCGGAAAGTAATGCCTTCGTCTTGCTTTTTTAGACGCAATAGCACGTCTAGTAGCATACGGTCAGAGTCTAACAACTCAATCGTATACGACTGCATATAAGGGGCTGCGTCCTTATCAGGATCATAGCGGTATATCTCGATGGTGCGAGTACCTCGGCTCATAATGCTTAACTCCACACGGCGGTGATAGCGGGCTAGCAACTGAGGAGATGGCGGACAATTGCTGCTGTCAGACCATCGTTGCGGGCGTGCGATCACCAATAATAAAGGGGGGATTGGCCGTTTGGATAAGCCGGTAGCTCTCACCAAACGACGCGGTATTCTTGCTGTATTCAATAAGCCGTAGGGTCAATCATCTATATAACCCTACTGGCTCCTAGTAAGCTCGCGATCTCTCGCTCAGCTTTAAATTAGTAAACGCGAACTTTAGGCTCGATATAATCGACCGTTAGCGGAATTCTACGCACTGGCTTATAAATGATACGGTTGCCTTCTGAGTACCATAAAGTATGCTTCATCCACTCAGTATCATTACGACCATTCGGAGCGACTGTGTCATCTTCAGGACGGTCATAATCTAGTACCGTATGCGCGCCGCGGCACTCATGGCGATGGGCCGCTGAGATCATAGTCGCTTTCGCTACTTCGTACAGGTTGGCCACTTCGAACGCTTCGATACGCGCTGTGTTAAAGACTTGTGACTTATCCGCTAAGTGGATGTTATCAACTTTGTCTTCTAGGGCTAAAATCTTCTGAACCCCTTCGTCCATCAACGCCTGGGTGCGGAAAACACTGGCGTGTTTTTGCATAGTAGCGCGAATTTCGTCAGCGACGTCTTGTGCATTATGGCCACCGGTAGACTGTTGCAGCTTGTTCAAACGATTAACTGTGAAATCAAGAACGCGCGGGTCTAATGGCTTGTAAGTATGGTCAGCATGATGATATTCATCAACAATATGCTTACCAGCAGCACGGCCAAACACCACCAAATCAAGCAATGAGTTGGTCCCTAGACGGTTGGCACCGTGGACGCTAACACAAGCACATTCGCCGATAGCGTATAAGCCTTTAACGACTTTGCCTTCGGTGTATTGACCTTCGTCATCCGTACCCGCTTCTAAATCAGGAATAGTCACCTGACCATGAATGTTGGTTGGAATACCGCCCATCATATAATGGATAGTTGGGATAACTGGGATAGGCTCTTTGGTAATATCGACGTTAGCGAAGTTTCTACCAATCTCAAATACTGAAGGCAGACGCTTCATAATCGTGTCAACACCCAAATGGGTCATGTCCATCACGATATATTCACCGTTTGGACCACAACCACGACCTTCTTTAATCTCTTGGTCCATTGAACGCGATACTAAGTCACGCGGCGCCAAGTCTTTAACCGTTGGGGCGTAACGCTCCATGAAGGCTTCGCCATCTTTGTTACGTAGAATAGCCCCTTCACCACGGCAACCTTCGGTAAGCAGTACGCCAGCGCCCGCTACACCCGTTGGGTGGAACTGCCAGAATTCCATATCTTGCAATGGAATACCTGCGCGTACGGCCATCCCTAGGCCATCACCAGTATTGATATAAGCGTTGGTCGAGGCGGCAAAGATACGTCCAGCACCACCGGTCGCTAGGACAGTGATTGGTGATTGGAATACAGCAACTGTACCGGTCTCTTGCTCAAGGGCGATAACACCGTTGATATTGCCTTCATCATCTTTAATCAAATCAAGGGCAATCCATTCGATAAAGAATTGCGCACCTTGCTGTAAGTTTTTCTGATAAAGCGTGTGTAGAAGTGCGTGGCCTGTACGGTCAGCAGCAGCACAAGCACGTTGTACCGCTTTTTCGCCGTAGTTTGACGTGTGACCGCCGAAAGGACGCTGATAAATCGTGCCATCTTCGTTACGGTCAAATGGCATGCCCATGTGCTCAAGCTCATAGACGACGCGCGGTGCTTCGCGGCACATATATTCGATAGCGTCTTGGTCGCCGAGCCAATCTGAACCTTTTACAGTGTCATAAAAGTGAAAGTGCCAGTTGTCATTACTCATATTACCTAAGCTGGCACCAATGCCACCTTGAGCGGCAACGGTATGCGAACGCGTTGGGAATACTTTAGTAATAACCGCAACTTTCATACCCGCTTCGGCCAGTTGTAGCGAGGCACGCATGCCTGAGCCACCACCACCAACGATGACCGCGTCAAAGTTTAGGGTTTTGATATTGCTAATGGTATTGTCTTGTCTAGTAGCCATGACGGTTTCCTAATGAATACAAAATAAGGGCGGTAAAGTCAATCTAGGCCCCTACTTTTCGTCTTACCCTATCCTGCTTATATTTTGGTATTGTCGCTCTCAATTAGAGGCGCTATGACCATATAAACGAGTCGGTAATCATAAAAGTTGGGGCGATTGCTCACTAAATCAGCAATGGGGTGTACTTGGTTGGATAACTAATCTAGAAATACGTTTAGAGATACCCAACTTAAGCTTGCAAACTAACCATAATGGCACTAACCATAATAGTCAGCATGTCGGTTAAGTTAAGCGACCACTACCGTATTCAGGCCAAGTCCCCAAAAAATCATGATGCCCCAGAATACAAAGACGAAAATGGCGATGATCATGGCGGATTGTAAGATAAGGCGTAGGCGACCGGCTGAAGGACCCATTTGACCCGTAGTGATATAGTCAGTAAATACCGTCCACATACCTACCCAAGCGTGACCTGCTAGTGCCAAGATAGCTACCAAGCTAAATAGGCGCATCGGCAGGCTCATCATGAAGTTTACCCACTCCACGTATGACACTTGACCATGGGTCAAGAAAAAGCCCAATAGCACTATACTATAGACCGCTAAGACGACAGCACTAATACGCTGTACGATCCAATCGCGTGACCCTGAACCTGTTAGGCCCGTAGCACTTTTAACTCCTGAGTCATTTTTAATCATTAGAACATCACCCATACAAACGAAGCCACAATTAATACCGCAGCGATTACGAAGCTCACAAACGCAGCCGTACGACCCGATTGTAATTCTTCATTCATGCCCATATCGGCAAACAAATGCTTCATGCCCATGACGAAATGGAAGGCGATAGAGGCAACGAATACCCAAGCCACAAAACGTACTATGACATTGTCAAACACGGTAGCAAAACTCTCTGGCGACGCCAATGAAGTCTGTAGCAGCCAAAGCATGACAGGGATAAGTAAAAATAAAATAATACCAGAGATGCGATGTAGGATTGAGGCTATCGCAATAGGTGATTTAGCATTGACGCTAATCACTTGGCTTAAAGGCAGGTTAATCGGTCGGTTGCTTTTCACAGCGGGCATCCTTTTTGCGGTTATGACGCTTATACCAAAAAGAAAATAGACGGCACTACTAGGCTCAGTAGCGGCGGTATACTTTCTTTTACTACGCACAAGCGACGAATAGTGTAAGGAAGAGCTAGCTGACTTCGCTAATATAATGTACGACAGTGTGGCATTCAGAGTAGTCAAATTCTGGCCATCAGATCACTATGTACCTCTTTGCTTAATAGCTTTTTACTCAAAGCTTTCTATCTAATAACGTCTTACTAAAGGTCTTACTTAAGCTCTGTAGTTAGGCACTACTTATTTATAGGCTGGGGCTGATTGAATGAGGACTGAGTACTACTCTATGTCGTTATTCGCTTACAAGCGCTGTCAGCAATCACCTCTGGTGTGGTCATAACACTTGCGCTACTTTGCCACTCTTAGCAATTTTTATAACGGTGTTGGCTTAGGAATTAAGCAACCCGCAATTTAAGCGCATAACTTAACCGTATAATTTAACCGTATAACTTAACACTGGCACGAACAGCGCTTAATACAGCGTCTGTCCTACTTATCTTTAGCTAATGCCATGCTCTATCTAATTGTATCGGCGTTATCAGTCAGCCTATAGTTGGACACTCGTATGCGCCTAGAGACACCCCTAAGCACCATTAATACAATGCACTGAGATAACTGAAACACGATTTAACTCTATAAATGTGTGTCTATATAGGGGTAACTAATCGCAGCATTTTACAGCAATTAAGCAGTAATACAGTATGAATTAGGCAATCCTAAGTCTAACAATACGCGACAGTTAAGCAATGAGGGCTATTTTGTCGAGCTATTATACTCCGACTTTGCCTTAATAGGGGCTAAATAGCGGTGAATCCCATTATTACCTGTCAATGTAACGAATTATTGACAATAGGTTAATTATAAAAGGGCTAGACACTAATTACAAATATATTACTTAAACTTTCCCTATAAATCATTTAGATTAACCCTATATAGGTTTTAAATCGAATCCTCATTTCTACGTTTTAGATGCCGGGTTTTAGACGCCCGCTTTCCGACCTTATTCTCTATTGCCTACCTATAAACTGTAGCAAGCCATAATCTATAGCAAAAAATCTATAGCAAAAGTTGTGCCTCTCTAAGGGCTACTAACTACTGCCTGTCCACTTCGATACTAATATGCCCCTAAATATGCTAATACCCTTAAAAAAAGTGTATCAAAATATTATCTTATAGCCCTATTTTTACTTAACCTTGTACCATGCCGTATTACTCAATAATGCGATCTTCTTTGTTTATAAGAGCCTGCCTACCTCATAGCCCATTCAATATAACGGTCTTTGAATCCTATGTTATTGATACAGACTGTATTGATTTAGGCGCTTACCGGTATTTCGTCGCTAACAATCACTACGGTCATGACTGCCCATCTAGCCCGCTGTGATTCTCTAAACTTTGGACTACTTACCTATAATTAACGGTAATGACACCCTAAAACGTAGGCTTAGCACGCATAAAGAATATTTTCAAATTACATAGAATAACTGGTAATATAGAATAATCATGTGTTTGTAGCGGGTGAGTTTTGCGCTGCAGGCGAGAATGATACTGGGGTCCGAAATTTTATATCACTATATTATAGTGGCTAAAAATACCTAGCCTGCACAGGTAGACCGTCATCTATTCGCATCCCCAAACTATATATTTTGCGATTATTATGGGCGACACCTCTAATATCAGCGCTCCTTTATAGCTCGTAACGTTACTGTCTTTTAGTTTGAGCGGCTAGCGGAATCTTGAGCTTATTTTGCTGATAGCTATTTGTGTTTATCTATTATTATACTGATCGTCTTATCTCTATCTTTAATTCAATCCGTATTGAATCAAACGACAGGCGAGGTAAACTTGCTTGGCGACTTTGCAAACTCAACGTTTATTTAACAACAACGAGAGGAATTTATGTCTAACAGTACTGCGACGTTAACCGTCGATGGCAATGATTATGCCCTACCAATTATCAAAGGCACCTTGGGTCGCCCGGTTATTGATATTGCCGCTTTTCAAGAAGCTGGTTATTGGACATACGATCCAGGCTTTAAAGTAACTGCGCCTGTTGAATCAAAGATTACTTTCATCGATGGTGGCAAAGGCGAACTATTACATCGCGGCTACCCTATCGACGAGCTTGCAAACAATGCTGAATACTTAGAAGTCTGCTATGCCCTATTGCATGGTGACCTGCCAAACGCTGAGCAAAAAACAGCTTTTTATGACAAAATCCAAAAACACTCAGGCGTCCACGACCAACTGCGCAAGTTTTTTGAAGGCTTCCGCCGTGATGCGCATCCTATGGCCATTATGGTTGGCGTAGTCGGTGCATTATCTGCTTTTTATCATGAAGGTCTAGATGTGAGCGATGAGCGTCATCGTGAAATCACAGCTATCCGCCTAATCGCTAAGATGCCAACTTTGGCAGCCATGAGCTATAAGTATTCACGTGGCGAACCGTTCATGTACCCACGTAACGACTTTAACTACGCGCAAAACTTCCTATACATGATGTTTGCGACCCCTGCTGATGTCAACTACGAAGACAACCCAGTGCTATCAAAAGCTATGGATAAAATCTTTACCTTACACGCGGATCATGAGCAAAATGCTTCGACGTCTACTGTACGTCTGGCAGGCTCTACGGGCGCAAACCCTTACGCTTGTATCGCTGCTGGTATAGCCGCACTTTGGGGCCCATCACATGGTGGCGCTAACGAAGCCGTCCTGGAGATGCTAGACGAAATCGGTACGGTAGAAAACGTGCCTGAGTTCATGGAAAAAGTGAAGCGTAAAGAAGTGAAACTAATGGGCTTTGGCCATCGCGTTTACAAAAACTTTGACCCACGCGCTAAAGTTATGAAAGAGACTTGTGATGAAGTCCTAGAAGCTTTAGGCATCAATGATCCTAAACTTGAACTGGCTATGAAGCTTGAAAAAATTGCTTTAGAAGACCAGTATTTCGTTGAGCGTAACCTGTATCCAAACGTTGACTTCTACTCAGGCATCATCTTAAAAGCCTTAGGTATCCCAACGTCAATGTTTACGGTTATCTTCGCTCTAGCACGTACTGCGGGCTGGATCAGCCATTGGTTAGAGATGCATAGCGCACCTTTCAGCATCGGTCGTCCACGTCAGCTTTACACTGGCGAAAAACGTCGCGAGTTTGTAAAAATGGAAGACCGCAAATAGTCGGTTGCCCCTTTTGCCATACTACAAATTTTTGCGTTAAAAAATCCCGCTTGCGAGCGGGATTTTTTATGGTCTGAATTTCTAATGGACTTCTTAGGGCGTACCCTCAATTAACACCTCTAGCGGCTAACGCATACAATGGGGCGTATAGACGTTATTTATCAAACTCTTTTAGCGTTTGCTCATATTTAGCAATTTGTTCATCGTAGCCTTCAATAGTCTCATTGAACTTGGCCAACAAGGCTTCAAACTCTTTTTGCTGTTCAATTTTCATATTTTGCATGTCTTTGACCTGTTGCGCTTCAATCTGTCGCCAAATCTGATGCTGTACAATCAATTGCGCTAAGGCAGGGCTCTTATCGCTCAACTGACGTGCCAGCTCAGGCTCCTCGAACAAATCAGGCAATAGCGTGGTCATATTAATAAAGGTATCGACCTCTTCAGCCGACAGCGGGTCTGCTTGATAAATCGCGGCAAACGCTTGGCGATAACGGGCCTTAATTTGCGCCTCATCTAAGATTTCAGGCGCACGAGGCTCTAACGTCACTTTTTTCAATACCGTTAAATCACGCTCACCGACTTCCGTACTCAGCGAAGTGGGGGTGTCCGCCTCCGTGCCATTGGTAATCAGAGTATTAACATCGGCTTGAGTAGAGGCAGTATTTGCATTTGGCGCTGTCCCTGTGGCGGCCGTAGCCTCTGTGCTTTCGGGATTCGTAATAGTCCCTGCAGCGGGTGGAGTCGCCGTAGCCGAACTGTCCGTCGCAGCAGGTACTGCCACCTCCTCTACAGCCATAGTAGCCTCTTGCGCGTCCGGATGCTCGGCCGCATCTGCCGCTTGTAAGGACTCGTACTCGGCCTGCAGACGTTGTTGTAGGCTCAGCATCTGCGCGACAAATTTGTCTTCATAAGCGTCAATTTGCGCTTGGGCCTCTGGGCTAGGTTTGGTCTCTAAAGCCACATCACCATTTGCGTCTTTCGGCTTATTTTCACTACTGACTTCTTTATCGCTAGCATTAGGAGCTGGCTGGCAACCGCTCAAGGCACCTAAGCTGAGTACTAGCCCTAAAGTGACTGCTTTCGGCGTCAAAGTAAGCCATGAGCTGCCCGAGGTGGCGTCAGCTTGACTGGGTTTTCCCGAGGGCAATATGGTCCTAATCACGGTAAATTCCTAATGTGAATAATGAAGTGAGCAGCGTTACGCTAAGCCGCCACAGTATAGTGTTGCTAGCTTAGCTCTTTATTACGGCTACTATGAAAGCTCGTTTATTTGCGTTATTTATTATTATTGCTTAAGGAGTTACGTGTTTTTGCGCTCAAACCACTCCATTTAAACCATTTTGTTTAGGTCATTCCATGTAAATCACTGTCTGCTGCTGTGGTTAATGCCAAAAAAGGGATGCATTGTTGCCAAGGTCGGCAGTCTTCGCCACGCTGACGCCGGATGAAATAATCCTGTACCATACGTGCCTGCTGCTCGATACCATAAGCAAAAAAGGACTTGCCGGTCTCTAAAACGTAATCATAGCGGCGGTTGATGAGCGCTCCGCGTACCACCTTTAGACCCTGCTGCAGTTGCCATACATGGGTGAGCTCATGAATCAACCAGCTTTGCTTGCCTAAAGTTTCACTAGCGAAGTCCGCTGTCCAATCTGTAGGATGAAAATAAATATTACCATTGGGGCTGACCGCATAGTTTTTTAACACCCACCAAGCCGTCTTTAATTGTACGTCCTCTAGACAGATATGCTCGCCAAAGACACTTTGCGCTAACGCTATTTCACCTTGGGTCAGCTTACGCGATTTTGGTTCGTTAAACTGCATCCGACAAGCCGTGCTAAACTCAGCCACAGTCTGCGACACTCGCGACCATACATATGGTTGTTTAGTCATTCTATCGTTTTACTCTTTTTTAAATAATAATAAGACCGTTGCTAATCACTAGTTGTTAATCACTATATACCGCCCTCATGCAGTCGACATCCCAGTCAGGCAGCATCAACCTTAGCTCTTTACTTGATAAGCCAAACAAGTTATTGGTTGTATTCCCTATTAGCAAAAATAGCACGGAGTTAGGGTAGCCGTCTAGCAGCGTCTTGCTGAGCCAAACGTTTGCTGCTCTAAGAGCTTGCTAATCTAAGTACTAACCGACCATGCAGTCCGTATTAACATAACCTAAATTGTAATGGCATCATAGCTTGCTTAAGCTAAAGGCTATTTTAATCCTGTCGTTAACCTGTGCTTGGTTAACTGAGTTATTCATTGAGTGTGTGTATGGCAACCCCTTCTGATATGCCTTTAGCGGGACGTATGCGTCCTAAGACGCTGGCTGAAGTCATTGGACAAACCCATTTACTAGCGCCAGGAGCGCCGCTACAGCGATTAATTGCGCAGGGTCATCTGCCCTCTTTGATTCTCCATGGCGAAGCGGGTATTGGTAAAACTACCATTGCTATGCTATTAGCCGATGCAGTAGGCCGGCCTTTTCATGCGCTATCGGCGTTGACTACCGGAGTCAAACAACTGCGCGAAGTCTTAGAAGCGGGCAACGGCAATGCTGGAGGCTTTAGTTTTGCCTCTCCCGTAGTCTTTATTGATGAGATTCATCGGTTTAATAAAGCGCAGCAAGATGCTCTATTAGGCGCCGTCGAAGCAGGTGACATCACTCTGATTGGCGCGACCACTGAAAACCCTTCTTTTAGCGTCAATAACGCCCTACTGTCCCGCTGTCAGGTCTATCGTTTAGAGCCGTTAGATGACACGCAGATTGCCACAGTTCTGCAGCGCGCTATCAGCACGGATATCATTCTAAAAGACTTACAGATTGAGTTGACCGCCGCTGACTTTATTAGTCAAATGGCGCATGGCGATGCTCGTAAAGCCTTAAATTTACTAGAGCTGGCGATACAAACTGCTGACCCCAACCACACCCCTATTGTCGTGGATGCTGACTTGGTCGCTAGTGTTGCACAGAGCGCTATGGTGCGCTATGACAAAGACGGTGAGCAGCACTATGATATGGTCTCTGCGATGATCAAATCAGTGCGCGGTTCAGACCCCGATGCGGCGCTGTATTGGATGGCAAGAATGTTGGTAGGTGGCGAGCCCGCAGATTTTATTGCTCGGCGTCTCGTTATTTTAGCCTCTGAGGATATCGGTAATGCCAACCCCAATGCTTTACTGCTTGCCGATGCCGCCTTACGCAGTGTGCAGTCCATTGGTATGCCCGAAGCGCGTATTATTTTAGGTCAGGTCATCGTCTATCTGGCGACTAGCGCCAAAAGTAACAGCACCTATAAAGCTATTAATGCGGCTATGCAACTGGCACAAAGTGACGCTTCTCCAGTACCCTTGCATCTGCGCAATGGCGTCACTAAACTCATGAAGTCGCAAGGGTATGGTGAGGGTTATGTCTACCCACACGATTATCCCAATCATTATTATCCGCAGAGCTACCTGCCTAATGAGCTGATAGGCACGACGTTTTATCAGTATGCTGACAATAAAAGGGAGCAGCACAGCCAACAATTTTTGGCTTGGCTTAGGTCCCAGTCCGCCAGTAATGATTGATAGCTAATAGGAAGTTTTGGGCATCTTTGCGTTAACCCCTTACAATCTAACCCTATTGCCCTCATAATTACCCTACTATTTATTTTAAGACCTTAACGGACGCCCAGATTTTACGGTTTCCCTTTAGCTGACAATAACACTAGCTACTGATCGCTATTCTTAATTAAAACCTTTACTGACAAGAGATTCCTCATGGCTTTAAATACAATTCCTGAAATTATTGAAGATATTCGCGCTGGCAAAATGGTCATCTTGATGGATGATGAAGACCGCGAAAACGAAGGCGATATCATCATGGCTGCCACGCATGTGCGCCCCGATGACATTAACTTTATGATTACCCACGCGCGCGGCTTGGTGTGTCTGACTTTATCAGAAGCCCGCTGTCAGCAGTTGGCCCTGCCACTGATGTCGGATCGGAATGAAGCCAAATTCAGTACTAACTTTACTGTCTCTATCGAAGCTGCTGAAGGCGTTACCACCGGTATTTCTGCTGGTGATCGTGCCCGTACCGTACAAGCGGCCGTCGCTGCTGCTGCTAAGCCCGAAGACATTGTGCAGCCGGGTCATATCTTCCCTATCATGGCGCAAAAAGGCGGCGTCCTACACCGCGCTGGTCATACTGAAGCGGGCTGTGATTTAGCGCGCTTAGCGGGTCTTGAGCCTGCCGCAGTTATCGTTGAGATTATCAATGCCGATGGTACGATGGCACGCCGCGATGACTTAGAGAAATTTGCGGCTGAGCACGACTTAAAGATGGGGACGATCGCCGATTTAATTACCTATCGTATTGCCAATGAGCAAACGGTCGAAGAAGTCGAAACGCGCGAATTTAATACTGAGTTTGGTCCGTTCACTTTGCATCGCTTCCGTGAGTTTGGCGCTACTGAAACGCATATGGCGTTGGTGAAAGGCGACTTAAGCGCAGGCGTAAGCACCATTCGCGTCCATGGCTTCCATCCTTTAAGAGACTTGTTTGCGGCCACTTGTGACGAAACCGGTCGTAGTGGCTGGAGCGTGCAATCCGCTTTGAAAGAAATCAGTCAGTCGGAGCGCGGGGCCTTGGTTTGGATTGGCAACCATAACCCTATCGACCTAGGCGCAGTGTTAGACAAAAGCGCTAACAATCAAGCGGACTCAACCATCACGGAGCAGCCTTACCGCAGCATCGGCGTTGGGGCGCAAATCTTACGCCATTTAGGCGTACGCGACATGCGTCTATTATCGTCACCGATGAAGTTCCACGCTTTATCAGGCTTTGATTTGAACGTTATTGATTTTGTAACGTCGCCTAGCGTTTAACTGGTTTTAGGCGACGCTTATCAAGACTAGCTCTTATTAAGACCAGTATTAATACCAGCTTTCCTTGCTGCGACAAGCCTAAAAGCAGGCCATAAAAAAAGCGCCAAACTAAATTGTTTGGCGCTTTTTTATTTGTAAAAACAATGGCTTAAAAATGCTATTTTTACAATACTACCGTCAATTCTGCTTACAGCCGGAACATCACGAGTCCCTGCTCTTATTCCTCTATAACCGCTATTTCTCTATAACAGCAACCTGACCTGTGGCTTCAAAATTAGTAATCTGTTGGCGCTCTTGCTCGCTCCAAGACACTTTCTGCTTGGTTTTAGCATCTAAACGTACCATCACCGCTTCGCCAGTAGCTACGATAGCTTGTTGATAATGGCTATAAAAAACATAGCTGGTCACCATACTGCTGTCGCCCAAATGTTTGCAACGCACGCCTATCGATAAGGTGTCAGGAAAAACGACTGGTAGCATATATTGGCAACTAGAATGCGCCAGTACGACTTGCACATCCGCATTAAAAAGATTGATGGCCTCTAAATAGGCGATCCGTGCTGACTCAGCATAACGGTAATATACGACGTTATTCAAATGGTTAAGGGCATCCATATCACCCCAAGCCACGATTTGCTTAAAAGTCAGCGGATAGTCTGAGATGGTGGAGCTGGTGATATCAGTAGGGCTTGGCATAAATACTCGCAGAATTATAGGTCTTAGCAGCGCTCGTGATTCGAGTTTAATGAACCCGACGCACTAGCGATGTGTGGGATGGAAATAGAGCTTATGTAGAATACCGACATAGCTCATAAAAAAAGAGATTGCAGGTCCTACCAAAAAAACAGCTATTTTTTTACCGGATCTTTGGCATTGTCTAAAACCTGGGTGGTGACCAAGGTCATTGGCTTAGGCGGATCAGCCAGCAGTTTATTCAACCAGTTAAGCGCATCTTGCATAGTCGCTAAATCATCCAACTCTATAGCTTCTGTCTTGGCTGCTGTCTGTGCTGCAGACTCGCCATTAGCTGGACGCTGGCTGAGATTGCGGGTGGCTTTAGCCGTATCCGTCAATTGCGAGGCACTCAGGCTAGCGCTGCCACTGGTCATATTTTTTAGCGGCTGCAATTGGGCCCTAGCTTGTTGTAAATACATTAGCAGCAGTGCGTTATCTCGCATATTGCTCGCCTGCATGGCTAAGTTCAGCGTCATAATGGTCTCATGGACCAACACATCATAAGTGGCAAGTTGTTGCACATTTTGCGCAGGCTTACGTGCTTGCTTGGGGTTTGACGGTTGACTGGTCGTGTCTCGGGTGGCGACTTGCTCCCGTAAGAAGGCTTGAATGTCGGCAATGGCCAAATTTTGTAGCTGCCAAGCGTTTGGTTGGGCACTTTGGGCTTGCAGGCGCTCGATATCTTGCTCTAGGCTTTGCTTAATCACGATGGTTAAGGCAGGCGCAATCTCATTGCTCTGTTGCGACAGCTGCCAGTATAAGCCGCGCAGTAACGATATCACCGCTTTATAGTTGCTGTCTGTCAACAGCCGATCAGCGGCTTGTAGTTGAATCCGCAGCATCTCTAACTGATTGTGGGCTTGGCTACCAGCCGGTTGCGGCTGAGTGGGCAGAGTCTGTTGACTAATAGCATACAACCGATCGTCCATCTCATTTAAACGCGTAGTCACTTGCTCGCTATTTTGCAAACGCGTCTGCACTTCTTGCTCAAAGCTCTGCTGTGACAGCAGCATCCAAACTATCATGGCGGCCAACAATAAAATCACCAGCCATTGAATCCATAGTAGCAACTGACCCGCTTTACGGCGCTGTTGCCGCGGCGTCATATCCGTCGTAGTATCGTCTAACGAAATCGCGTCTGTAAAAGGCTCAGAGGGCGTTTGCTTGGCCTCATCGGGTGTTGGGTCAATAGCCATACAACCATATCCTGCAAATTAAAGAGGGGGAGAGAGCTTAGCGACTGCAGCCACTATAGTGGCGGGATCTAAGGTCTCTACTTGATGATAAGTCAGGTGCTGCTCGTGAAGGAAAGCGGCTAAGCGGTCTCCCAAAACAATATAGTCAAAATCGGCCAACTGCAAGGTGGGCTGCATTTGACTGGTGGGCCGCGGCGCCTTACCTGTTATTTTATCAAGATCAATATTGGCATCATTATTAGCATCGCCATTCGTATTAACATCGGTACTCGTATTAAGACCGGCATTAACATTAGTTTGAGCCACTAAATGCTGCCAATATTCAAAAGCCGCACCGCTGCTAATAATGACCACCGGGGCTAGCGCTACGGCAGCTGCAGACTGGTGAGCCGCGGATGCCATCGACTGAGCTGACAGGTAGTCGCTCAACCATTGCTGATACAGCGGCGCGGAGGCCGGCGGCCAAATGCGCTCATACCAAGCAATACTATCGACATTGATACCGCGCTGTCTTAAGGTCTCGACCAACAGTCGGCGCCCGCCAAGACCCCGCCACATGAGCACCTGATCGCTAGGCTTTAGCTCTGCGATGAGCGGCATTTGTAGCATGCCTTCATTATTAGCCATAAGCGGTTGCTGTACCGTCAAGCCATGATCGCGCAAAACCGCAGCCGTAGCATCACCTACAGCAATGATATGACTGGGCTGTGGACTCGCGGCTATTTGACTCACCATGGTAGCCGCAGCTACGTCTAGCTGACGCTGAGCTTGCTGCCAATACTCAAGCGCCATCGCTGCCGCAGTCGGGCTTACCACCACCGTGACGGCATAAGCGCCCCGCAACCAGCGCTGCATTAGCAACGCATCATGCTGACTGGCTTGCCTGGGCTGCAGCGTTAATAAAGGCAACTCGACGACCGTATGCTTGCTAGCCGCTAAAGCAGCACTCAAAGGCGCTGCCCGCTCTAGCGGTCGCGTATTGATGACCACTCTTGGACAAGCTGTTGTTGCGCGTATACCCGCCACTATGCCCTCACTAAACCAATAACCACGTATCATTAGACCACGGGATAAATACCTGTGGCTAAGACAGACTCAGATAGTACGAGCACTGCCGCTCTAGCCTGTGTCCGTCACACCTTTTAGCGCCTTAAGACTCTATAGCCATTCCAGACTTATAGACCACCAAAGCTATCTTAGTCGGCGTATATCGCTTGTAAGATTTCTTGGGCGCCTTTATCCAACAACTGCTGGGCGACTGCGATACCCAAATCATTAGCCAGCTGTTCATTGTCTGCTTGTATAGCCGCCACTGCATTCGCATTAGCCGCTAAAGTGATACGCTTTTCTGCCTTGAGCAATAGGCTGCCATCCGTTTTACCCACACGGCCACGCAACCATAATTCATTCGTGGTGGTATCGAGCACTGCATAAGCAGCGATAGGCACTTGGCAACCCCCCTCAAGATGACGGTTGAGCGCTCGTTCTGCAATCAGACGCAGACGCGCTTCGTTATCATTCAAAGGCGCGAGCAATGCTAAGACCTCAGGGTCATTGTCACGACACTCAATGGCTAGGGCCCCTTGGCCCACCGCAGGCAAGCTGATATCAATATCTAGCTCGCTACGAATACGCTCATCTAGGCCAATACGCTGTAAACCACTAGTCGCTAAGATAATAGCATCGTACTCGCCGGCATCTAGCTTGCCCAATCGCGTGCCCACATTACCACGCAACGTCTTAATCACTAGATCTGGACGATGCGCTTTTAATTGGCATTCACGACGTAGGCTGGAGGTACCTACCACAGCACCCTGCGGCAATTCTGCCAGCGAGTTATAAGTGTTTGACACAAAAGCATCAGTCGGAGCCGCCCGCTCACAATAGGCGCCTAACACCAAGCCCGCTGGCAATAGCATAGGCACATCCTTTAAAGAATGTACCGCTATATCGGCCTCTTTATCATACATCGCTTGTTCGAGCTCTTTCACGAACAACCCTTTACCACCAATCTTTGCTAATGGCGTGTCTAAAATCTTATCGCCTTTGGTGACTATCTTGAGAAGATTAATCGTCAAGTCAGGATACAGAGCGCTCAAGCGATCTTTGATATGCTCAGCCTGCCATAGTGCTAGCGGGCTCTGGCGCGTTGCAATATTCAACGTGGTCAAAGCCGTCGCTTTAGGGCTCAACGAATCACCTGACAGCGCAGATGGGGTGCTCACATTAGAATCGGTCATAAAACTCAAACATCCATAATAATCTCATCAGTGTCCAGTTATGGCAGTCGCTAAACCAACAGCTCTTCGTCAGCTTTAGGGATAGCCCACCACCGCATAAGGTCGGACAACTACAGAAAGCAGCTTATCTGATGATTACAAAGACAAAAAAAACACCCCTATTTAATCATAAATAAGGGTGAGATGATATAAAGGCAGCGTTAACGCCAGAGAAACTCTAGGGTTGCAGCGCTTTTGATTCACGATTGACCAAGAGAAACTAGGCTAAAAATTTAAAAGTAACCACCATGCCATGTTAGCGTGAAACTGGTAAAAAAAGTGGTCTTATAGAAAAAATTTTCATAGAGAGTAGCGTGTTGATAAAAGGTAGCGTTAAAAAGTATTCAATGTTATAGCTAGCAGGACGTTGCGGCTCGCTCCCTCTATAAGGGTAATACTTAACGAGCACCCGTTAATGAGTGCCATTTACATATTCTGAATCTTATCGCGCAATACTGGCAAATGGCGACGACTTACGGCCAAGGCCTCATCAATGCCTTTAAAGCGTACTTGGTACTGTCCGGCATCTATCGCTTCTAACAGGTCAAGATAATCTAAATTGATGAGCGCATTACGATGGACGCGAAACAACTCATTGGCAAACTCTGTTTCGAGCTCTTTTAAAGTCTCATCAATCAGTACAGTACCCTCTTTATGCCGCACTTTCACATACTTTTGATCGGCAGTGAAATAATAAATGTCGGATAAAGGAATCAGCTCTACCCCACGGTGCGTGCGAGCAGCAATATGCTGACGGCTCGGGGCACTAGCGGTCGGATCAGCAAGCTTACGCAACTCATTTAATTGCGCCGCATTCAGGCTCTTAGCTTTCGCTAACGCTTCTAATAGCTCATCCTTATTAGCGGGCTTGAGCAAATAGCCAATAGCATGGGCTTTAAAAGCTGTAATCGCATAATGGTCGTACGCCGTAACGAAAATAATCGCTGGCGGGTTTTCTAGTTCGTTGATCGCTTGCGCACAGCGAACCCCGTCCATCTCTGGCATACGAATATCTAATAAAATAACGTCAGGCTGATGTTGTTTCACGGCAGCGATAGCTTCAAGGCCGGTCATGGCTTGGGCGACTACTTCGTGTTTTTCATCCTGTACTATCCTCACCAAACGCTTGCGCGCTAATGGCTCGTCATCACAAACCACAATTCGCATGCATAACTCCTTTTAGTATCTAGCAATAACATTTTACTTTTGTCACATATTATCACGATTTCCGTGTCAACACAGTGAATTTGCTTGCTACAAACTATTGATTATTGTCGATTATTATTAATCAATACTATACCGTCTGTTTACTTTAACAATCGCTTAGATAATAAATTGACAAATGAAATCATTGTTACAATAGTAGTTATAGCGGGCAGCAAGCGCTAAATAAAGCAAGTACTATGCCAATAATAAAAACCAACACAAGTTAATTATTATCGAAAAATATTTATGTTTTTTTAGTCGCTTGCGATATGGACTCACTATAAAAATAAACTAAAGTTATATTCAAGGTGACTAAAGCCCTCTAAATGGCAACATAAACCCCTCATATCAGGGGGTTAAAGTTAGAATCTAACTAAGCCATGGCGCTATAAAATAGCTATAACCATCGTGTTACGCTACGGTCTTTATGACTGTTTTTGCTGCTTTTTTACGGTTAAAAGTCGCCTACCAATGAGCCTGCATCGTGTAGCGGATAGTTAATCGTGGCCTCAACATGGTTTTGTGTAATCTGACTGTCTATATAGGAGCTGCTACCAAAGTGACGCTGTAAGCGCTGAGTTTGCGTGTGAAAGTTAATCTGCCGGCGCAAATCTTGCTTAATAAATAAGGTTTTACTGGGTAAAGTGACTGTGACTTTAATCTCTATTCGGTGCCTATGCCAAGTGACCTTGACTCTCATGTAGATAGCTTCTGTGGTCATTTCCACCACATTGAGTAGCATTTGCTCAAGCACACTTTGTAAAGTCAGGGTGGTAATCACCATGTCATAAACCGTATCGTCATCAGGTACCTGCCAATCCACGTGCAATTTACCCGCCAGTCTGAAGGATTCGATGGCCAAATAATGCTGGCATAGAGCCAACTCTTCTTCAAAGCTGATCTCTTTTAAATCATTAAAGCTGGCTCGGAACAGGGCCGAGACATGATGCAGCAGCTCAGAGGCCTTACTGGGCTCCGACTCTACTAAGGACACCAATGTATTAATGGTATTAAAAAAGAAATGCGGAGCAATACGCGCTTTAATCTGATTGTTTTGTATGGCCATCTCTTTATCAAAAGCTAGCTTCAACGCCCTAATCGCTCGGTATTGCTGAGAAAAGTGCAGTAAAAACATAAGCGTGAGGCCACCAGTGATTAAGGTGGCAATCAACACCTCTACCAATACTTGCGTACTGGAATACATCGCCCACCCTAAGCCCATTTCTATGAGCATAGCGCTGACTTTAGCCACAGCGCCACATGCGCTTAGGAGTAATACCAAACGCAGGCTGACGGCAAAATGGGACAGACGCTTTAAGATGGGACGCAAGTAATCACTGAGTATCAAGCCGGGCAACACCGTCAAGAGGGTCTGCAACATATCTATCAATAGCCGTTGCAGCACTTCATGCCAACTGAACAAACTATAGCGCGCTAGAATCGTCAAAAATATCGACCAGCAAAACATATAGAGTAGGCCTTGCCATGGCGAACATAAGCTCATGAGTTTGGGCACAAAAAACTCTAAACGCTCGGCTAGTAAGGTAGCCTCATCGTTTGCTATACTGCCCTTATCCTCATGACCTAATTTAGACCAATATGACTGCCACCAATTCTTCAAATAACACCCATCCTAACTCACCGTCTCACGTATCAGGCGCTGATTCTACCACATCCACTGCCCCTGGCCAGCAGATGTGGGGCGGCCGTTTTAGCGAGG
>Ga0098065_1000280_pt1 | contig 25597 bp, 27 predicted proteins | sample 25_taG_FD_75062 | JGI IMG/M metagenome (GOLD analysis project Ga0098065, IMG submission 75062) | Marine viral communities from Cariaco Basin, Caribbean Sea - 25_WHOI_OMZ | ecosystem: Environmental > Aquatic > Marine > Oceanic | place: Caribbean Sea: Cariaco Basin | collected 2014-11-08 | reverse complement strand
GATGCTGTGATCCGTAAATTTTGAAAGTTTTAAAGCTAAGTGTTGATGTATATATTTTTAATTTGAAGATGAGAATTGCAAGAAACCTTAAACTTCGGAACTTTGAACTCAACTGTCACTTCGAGTGATTTTATTGGAGCCATAGCGAAGATAAAATTGTATCAAGAAGTTTTATTTATCGATTAATGTTGATATGGTGATTTGAAAATGTGCGAATTTGAAACAAGATTTAAGAACCAGGAATCAAGAATATAGAATAGAGACAAGAGAGGATAGATGCTGTGATCCGTAAATTTTGAAAGTTTTAAAGCTAAGTGTTGAGGTATAGATTTTTAATTTGAAGATGAGAACTGCAAGCAATCTTAAACCTTAAACTTTGGAACTTTGAACTCAACTATCACTTCGAGTGATTTTGTTGGAGCCATAGCGAAGATAAAATTGTATCGAGAAGTCTGATTTTAAATGTTGAATCCTGAAAAGCTAAAATCTCATTACTCAATACTAACTACTAACTACTAAAAAAATGAAACCACTAAAAGTTGTAAAAATAGGAGGAAAGTTGATCGAAGATTCCGCCAAATTCGATGAATTTCTTGAAGATTTTAAAAACCTGGAAGGTTATAAGATCCTGGTGCATGGTGGTGGAAATATGGCAACTCAGATTTCAGAAAAATTAGGCTACGAAACAAAGATGGTCGATGGTCGTCGCATAACCGATGAAGATACGGTGAAAGTGATTACCATGGTGTATGGCGGTCTTATCAATAAAAACATAGTTGCAAAATTACAATCGATGCATACCAATGCAATTGGGCTTTGCGGTGCCGATGGGCAAAGCATCTTATCGGTAAAAAGACCGGTTAAAAATATTGATTATGGTTTTGTAGGTGATATTGAGAAGGTGAATTCTGAATTTATTGGGGCTCTTTTGGAGGACGGAGTAGTACCGGTTTTTTCTGCAATCTCCTGTACTAAAGATGGAGTACTGCTTAATACCAACGCCGATTCGATCGCTTCAGAAATTGCCCGGGCGATGAGCAAATCTTATGAAACTGAACTTTATTACTGTTTTGAAAAACAAGGTGTACTCGCAGATGCTTCAGATGACGAATCGGTAATTAAGGAAATAGATTTTCTTCAATATAAAACGCTGGTAGAAAAACAGGTCATTACCGATGGGATGTTACCAAAACTTCAAAATTGTTTTGAAGCCTTAGAACAGGGAGTACAGAAAATTCATCTGGGAAATCACCAATCTTTAAAAGAAAATACAACGCATACAAAAATCATTCAGTAATGGATATTAAAGAACTTCAGCAAGAAGCCCTTCAATTACTTCGAAATCTCATACAAACACCATCATTTTCTGGCGAAGAAGACCAAACGGCGCAATTATTAGAGGAGTGGTTTGTTAAGCATAAGATTCCTCATAAAAGGCATTTAAATAATGTGTGGGCAACGAATAAAGCTTTTGAGGAGGCAAAGCCTACCTTATTGCTAAACTCACACCATGATACGGTAAAACCAAATGCGGCGTACACTAACGATCCTTTTAAAGCTGAAATTCGTGATGGAAAACTTTTTGGTTTAGGAAGTAATGATGCTGGAGGTTGTTTGGTTTCATTATTGGCGACGTTCACGTATTTTTATGATCGCGAAGATTTGAATTATAATATCATTTTTGCCGGTACTGCAGAAGAAGAAACTAATGGTAAAAACGGGATTGCCTGTATGTTGCCTATAATGCCGAAGGTGGATGTGGCCATTGTAGGCGAACCAACGCTAATGGACTTGGCGGTTGCAGAAAAAGGTTTGGTGGTCTTTGACGCGGTGGTGAAAGGAACACCATCACATGCGGCGCATCCCAATAACGATAATGCCATCTATAAAACTGCAGAAGTTTTAAAATGGTTCGAGGCGATCAAGTTTCCTGAAGTTTCTAAGCAATTAGGAGAAGTAAAATTAACCGTAACCCAGATCAATGCCGGAACACAGCATAACGTGGTTCCTGCAAAAGTAGATCTGGTAATCGATGTGAGGGTAAATGATTGTTATTCTAATGAGCAGATTAGCGACTTTTTAAAAGAAAATGCACCGGTAGATCATATTGTGCCTAGATCACTACGATTAAATTCATCTAATATTCCATTGGATCATGATCTTGTGAAAGCAGGATTAGATCTGGGAATGAAAACCTATGGGTCACCGACTCTTTCAGATCAGGCGATGCTGAAATGTTCCTCGTTGAAATTAGGGCCTGGGGATAGCACAAGATCACATTCAGCAGATGAATTTATTTACGTGAACGAAGTAGAAGAAGGAATAGAAAAATATATCGCCTTATTAGAAAAGGCGCTGAGATAATTTAGAGCAATCAAACCTTACAGGTTATCCCGCATATTTATCGGGACCGTAAGGTTTAAAAAATAAGACATCACAATGAAACTTTGGGATAAAGGAATAAGCATCGATAAGAAAATCGAAAAATTCACGGTAGGAAACGATCGGGAATTGGATATGTACCTGGCTAAATACGATATTACCGCATCGAAAGCCCACGCAAAAATGCTTGGAAAGATAGGAATTTTGGAAACAGATGAGGTGCCGGCTTTGTTAACCGAATTGGATAAGCTTCAAAAACAGGTTGAAAATGATGAATTTGTAATTGAAGAAGAATTTGAAGATGTACATTCTAAAATCGAATACGAGCTTACCAAAGTTTTAGGGGATACCGGTAAGAAGATCCATACAGCAAGATCCCGTAATGATCAGGTTTTGGTAGCTATGCAATTATATTTTAAAGAAAATTTAATTGAAATTCATCAAAAAACGGAAGGATTGATCGACATCCTTTTGGGATTAGCCGATCAGTATAAAGAAAAATTACTTCCTGGTTATACGCATTTACAGGTAGCGATGCCATCTTCTTTTGGATTATGGTTCTCTGCGTATGCTGAAATCCTGATCGATGATCTTTTTCAATTAGAGGCCGCTTTAAAAGTGGCAGATCAAAATCCGTTGGGGTCTGCTGCGGGTTATGGCTCTTCCTTTCCTATAGATCGTGAGTTTACTACAAAGGAATTAGGTTTTAAAACCCTAAAATATAATTCGGTGGCAGCGCAAATGAGTAGGGGTAAATGTGAACGTACCGTAACTTCAGCCATTGCAGGATTGGCAAATACATTGGCACGTTTTGCGATGGATATTTGCTTATATATGAGTCAGAATTTTGGATTTATCAGTTTTCCGGATGAACTAACTACCGGAAGCTCGATTATGCCTCATAAAAAAAATCCGGATGTTTTCGAGCTGATTCGTGGAAAATCGAATAAGCTTCAGGCCATTTCTGCAGAAATGGTTTTAATTACTAATAATTTGCCGAGCGGTTATCATAGGGATTATCAGTTGATCAAAGAAAACAGCATGACTTCGGTAGAAGGAATTAAAGAAATCCTGGATATTTTCTCGTATTCAATTTCACAGATTATCGTTAAAGATATCGATCTTAATGATGAGAAATATAAATACCTGTTTACGGTAGATAGCATTAATGACCTGGTGATCGATGGTGCTAGTTTTAGAGATGCCTATAAAGAGATAGGAGGGCAGGTGCAAAGTGGGACTTATCAACCCGGAGAAGGTAGAAAACACAGTCATTTAGGAAGTAAGGATAATCTGGCTTTAGATCAAATTGCAGCCAAGAAAAAGCTATAAAATTGATTGATTTCAGCCTTCAGTTAGCAAATGAAAAGATTATTTTGAGACCACTGGAACCCGAGGATTTTGATGAAATTTCAAAACTGACTCAGGTTCCAGAGATGTGGTTTTATTTTACTTCAGATCTATCGAATCCTGAAGTGTTGCGGGCTTGGATTGATTCGGCTGTTAAAGATCGTTATGCTTATAAGCGATTAGCTTTTGTTATTATAGAAAAAAAATCAGGAAAGATTATAGGTTCTACCAGTTTTGGAAATTACTCTGAAAAAGATCAACGAATTGAAATTGGTTGGACGTGGCTGGGAAAAGATTTTCAGGGAAACGGATATAATTTCCAGGCAAAAGTATTGCTACTCAACTATTGCTTTAAAACATTAGCATTAGAGCGGGTAGAGGCTAAAACAGACGTTTTGAATAGAGCAGCCAGAAATTCATTATTAAAATCGGGTTTTGTGGAAGAAGGAATTTTGCGAAGTCATACACTCATGACGAACAATCGCCGCAGAGATACGATTTATTATAGTATTTTGAAAGCAGAATACTTTCAGTAGAAAAGGGGGGCGAATCAAATCTTAAGTCATGCGATCCCATTTTTTGATCGCATAACCCTTATTTTAGCCATAGAAAAAATACTGAAAATGTTCATTGTTTCACCTATTGTTTTCTAAGAGACTATTTACCGTAGCACTAATTTCTCAATAAGCTCTTTTCCTAATTCTTCATTAAGCATTCTTACGATCTTTTCTTTGCCATAGCTTAATTCTTCTCGCAGGACCGAAGAGCTTAACTGCACATAAAGCGTAGTCCCCTGTAGTTTTATAGCGGTGGTATATTTTTGGATTGCCGGGCCCATTTGTTGGCTCCATGCATCGCGAACATGTACTTTATCAAGACCTTTCTCCAGGTTATTTTTAGATACAAATTCCTTTAAAACGTCTCCTAAACTCAAATTCTCATTATTCCTTTTCATTGGTGTCGATGCTTTTAGGGGTATAGTGTTTGTAATGATAAATTTTATCCTGATTTGATTTTATGACTAACTCTTCAGCAGAAGCTTTTAAAACGGTTTCTTTCCAATTATCGAAGGCGGTTTTGTAATAAATCCTAAGGCTATCCTCTTCTATTTTCAGCTCAATTTTTTCAGCAGAATTGGTGGTTTTAAAGCTTCCGTCTAATTGAGGTCTTAATTTGGTGCGTTGCCCGCTGTTCCCCTTTACTTCAAAATAATCTATATTATCATTTATAGAGTAGGTTATGGTAGAATCCGGGCTAACTTCAACCTTATCAATTTCCCAGTATCCTTCTATAAACTGTATTTGTTCTTTGGGATCCTGCTTATTACAACTTAACAGGATTAAACTGAATAACAAAAAAAATACTCTGGTATTTTTCACAATTTAAATATTTTATAGGTTTGGTTACTTTCTTTGACTACTTTTTCGGTCCTTTCGGCATGGGTATCGCTTATAAAAATTTGTCCAAGCTCGTTAGTGGCTACTAAAGCTACAATATGGGCTACACGTTGTTCATCCAGTTTATCAAAAACATCATCAAGTAGTAAAATTGGGTTAACGCCGCTTATTTTTTTTATAAAATCGAATTGTGCCAGTTTTAAGGCCACTAAAAATGATTTTTGCTGTCCCTGCGAGCCGAATTTCTTGATGGGGTGGCCTTCAATCTCAAAACTTAAGTCATCCTTATGCGTGCCTACACTGGTATATTGTAAAACCATGTCTTTTTGAAGCTGATCCTCTAAGAGTTTAGAGAGTGTTTTATGGGAAAGCTGACTTTTATACTCGATGCTTACCGGTTCTTTATTATTGGTAATTTCAGCATATCTTTTGTTAAAAATTGGCACAAATTCCTGTAAAAAATCTACTCGTTTTTTATATAATTTTGTTCCTAAATCGTTTAGTTGGAGGTTATATACTTCAAGTGTATCTCTATCGAACGTATGATTGGCCGCAAAGTATTTTAAAAGAGAATTTCGCTGAGAAACAATTTTGGAATAGTTAATAAGATCGTTTAAGTATCCACTATCGCTTTGGGAAATAACACCATCCATAAACTTTCTCCGGGTTTCGCTACCTTCTATAATTAGATCCCGATCTGCCGGAGAAATAATTACTGCCGGAATAAAGCCAATATGTTCACTAACCTTCTCATAAGGTTTTTGATTTCTTTTAATGACTTTTTTTTGTCCTCGTTTAGCACTAACTAAAATTTGCTCCTCTTTATCGTTCTTTTCAAAAGTACCATCAACCACAAAGAAATCGGCTTCATGATTAATGTTTTGGCTAGTAATAGGATTAAAATAACTTTTTCCGAAAGCAAGGTGATAAATACTGTCTAAAACATTTGTTTTTCCAACACCGTTATGCCCAACCATACAGTTAATCTTAGGATCAAAGTCGAAAGAAGACGACTCCAAATTCTTATAATTTAAAAGGGAAAGATGTTTTAGATGCATAATTTATTGAAAATCAACTAGGTTTTGGTTGTTTGGTGTTGCCAGAAATTCCTAAGCGAAAGAGCTTAAAATATTCAAAAAATACAAATAAATTCCCTTTTAATTTTCACAAAATATTATATTTTTGCCACGCATTAAAAATATCTTATGGCAACATATAAGAAAAGAGGATATAAACCACCAAAGGAGAAAATCCAGGACGTAGAAGAAAACAACGAAAACGAATATGTAGATGGGCAATCCACTACAGAAGAAGTTTTCAATACGCTGGATGAGGGAGCCAGTCGTACCGAAACATGGGTAGCCGACAATCAAAAATACATTTACATTGTATTGGGAATTGTAGTGATCGCTGTGTTGGGGTATCTTGGATACGAACAATGGATTCAGGAACCAAAAAAAGCCGAAGCTGCTAATGAAATGGCACAGGCACAAAATTACATGCAGGCAGCTATGAGTGCTGGAGCTACACAAAGTGACTCCCTTTATAACCTTGCATTAAATGGCGGTGAAGGGAAATATGGTTTCTTAGATATTATTGACAACTACGGGGGTACTCCCAGTGCAAATATCGCTTCTTATAATGCTGGTTTCGCTTATCTTTATACAGGTAAATATCAGGAAGCTATAGATTATCTTGAGGACTTTAAAAGCGATGACGAGATCTTAGCGCCCTTGGCAACTGGTGGTATTGGAGATGCTTTTATGCAATTAGAGCAACCAGAGGAAGCTTTAGATTATTATGTGAAAGCTGCAAATATGAGATCTAACAGCTTTACTACACCAAAATTTTTATTGAAAGCTGCGATTACAGCCTTAGAAGTAGGAAATGGTGAAGATGCTTTAAAGTATCTAAACAAATTGGAAAATGAATATCCAGAGTCTCCGGAAGCAGGTGAAGCACCTGTATTTATTGGTCAGGCTCAGGCAATGAATGAATAAAATATATGGCAACCGAAGGAAATAATCTATCGGAATACGATAAATCTTCGATCCCAAACGCGAAAGAATTTCGGTTTGGGATTGTTGTTTCAGAATGGAATGATAAAGTAACTGAAGGTTTGTTTCAGGGAGCTTTTGAGACCTTAAAGGAACATGGTGTACTAGAGAAAAAAATAGTACGTTGGAACGTGCCGGGAAGTTTTGAATTAACTTACGGCTGCAAGAAAATGCAGGAAACTTATGATATGCTGGATGGTATTATCGCAATAGGAAGTGTAATTCAGGGAGAAACAAAACATTTTGATTTTGTTTGTCAGGGTGTTTCTAATGGAATTACTCAGTTGAATGTAAATAGCGATACTCCGGTCATCTTTTGTGTACTTACCGATAATAATATGCAGCAGGCTTTAGATCGCTCTGGCGGTAAGCACGGAAATAAAGGAACGGAAGCTGCTATTGCAGCGATCAAAATGGCACAATTAAGAAAAGAAGCCAGATTTTAATAATCCTAGGTAGAGAACAATATCATGATCTAAATGCCGCTTTTTTAAAGCGGCATTATTATTGCTTTTTTATATTTTATAGAAGAGCTCTTCTATTTTAGAAAGCTTTTGAGTAAATTTGATGTACCACGTTTTAAAGCAATAATTTTGAGAGTCAATTTTTTAAAAACCAAGAAAAACGCCCGTTATAATTATACTCCTCGTTACTACAAAGGCAAGGATACGGGTAATATTTACGATTTTGATTCGAAATTTAATAAATATAGGGAAGCTACAAACGCAATAGATTTTGGAGCCCAATGGTCTAGAGATCGTAAGGCCAGCCGAAATCGTGGCAATCGGGAAATCAATCGCCGTGTTATTTATGTAGCTATTGTCCTTATCTTTATTTTTTTGTGGATTATAGATTTTGATTTGTCTATCTTCTCGAATCCTCGTTAAATGAGTGATATAATACAACTTTTACCAGATCACGTTGCAAACCAGATTGCTGCGGGAGAGGTAGTACAGCGCCCAGCTTCTGTTATCAAAGAATTACTGGAGAACGCTATAGACGCTTATGCTCAAAATATACAGGTTGTAGTAAAAGATGCCGGTAAAACCTTAATACAGATTGTAGACGACGGCGCCGGGATGAGTCTTACAGATGCCCGTATGTGTTTTGAGCGGCATGCGACTTCAAAAATTAAATCTGCTGAAGATCTTTTCAGTTTAAACACAAAAGGTTTTAGAGGAGAAGCATTGGCTTCTATTGCGGCAATTGCTCATGTTGAATTAAAAACCAAACCTCAGAATGAAGAAGTAGGTACTTGTATTAAAATAGAAGGTAGCAAAGTAGCTTCACAGGAGCCTTGCGTGACACCAAAAGGAACTTCCCTTTGTGTGAAGAACCTTTTTTACAATATTCCAGCCCGAAGAAATTTTTTAAAATCTGATGCGGTAGAATTGCGCCATATTATCGATGAATTTCAACGTGTAGCTATGGCACATCCTTCAATTGCCTTTTCACTTTTTCATAACGGAGGAGAGCTTTTTCAGTTGCCATCAACAAATCACCGGCAACGAATTACAAATATTTTTGGAGCCAAAACAAACGAAAAACTGGTTCCGGTAAATGAAGATACCGAGATAGTGAAAATTTCCGGTTTTGTTGGGAAGCCGGAGTTTGCAAAGAGAAGCAGAGGAGAGCAGTTCTTTTTTGTAAATAATAGGTTTATTAAAAGTCCGTATTTAAACCACGCCGTTTCCGCTGCTTTTGAAGGTTTATTGAAAGAAAAGACCTATCCAAGTTATTTTCTTTATCTGGATGTAAATCCAAAGAGTATAGATATTAATATCCATCCCACTAAGACCGAAATTAAGTTTGATGACGAGCATGCGCTTTATGCGATGCTAAGAAGTGCCATTAAGCATAGTTTAGGACAGTTTAGCGTAGCTCCTGTTTTAGATTTTGATCGTGACGCGAACCTGGATACACCTTATGAGTATAAAAATAGACAGGCTCAAGTTCCTAAAATCGAAGTAGATCGTAGCTTTAATCCGTTCGAGAACGAATTAAATACATCGTCTATACGATCTGGAAAAAGTCATAATTTTAGAAAAGAAAATACACAGTCCTGGGAAAGTTTATATGCGGGCTTAAATACAACTCCAGAAACCAATCAGCATCAGTTTAAACAGGTAGAGTTTGAAAGCGAAGAAGTAACCGGGAAGCTTTTTGATGATAATCATTCGGGATCTGAGGCAGGTACATTTCAACTTCAAAAAAAATATATCGTTTCTACGTTGAAAAGCGGCATTTTGGTAATCGACCAAAATCGGGCGCATACCAGAATTTTGTATGAAGAGTTATTAAAAAATATTACGATCGCTGCGGCGGTAAGCCAGCAACTTCTTTTTCCTTTACAATTGCAGTTTAACACGCATGAAATTGAAATGCTTAAAGAAATTAAGGAATCTTTAGAACAAACTGGTTTTATTTTTTCTAATATTGAAGACGAAACTGTAGAGATTACGGGGATACCAACCTTAATCAGCGAAAGTGAAGTTGGTATTTTGCTAGAGCAGCTGTTGTCTGATTTTGAAAATGAAGTTCCTGATAATGGATTTTCACAAACCGATTTGCTGGCAAAATCACTGGCAAAAGGGATGGCTGTGAAATCCGGAACTCTATTAAATAGTACAGAGCAGCAACATATTGTAAATCGATTGTTCGCCTGTAAGGAACCAGATGTAAGTCCGTTTAATAAATCGGTGTTTGTGACCTTAACAGTAGATGAATTAGATAAAAAATTTACCTAAATGGGAAGAATTTCGGAATCTGTAAAAGTTATTTTAATAGCAAATATTTTATTTTTTATTGGTAGCCAGGTTATTGGTGTAAAAGCATATGAACTTTTCGCTTTATGGTTTCCCGAGAATCAAAATTTTCATTTTTGGCAGATACTTACGCACATGTTTATGCATGGCGGGATTTCGCATATATTCTTCAATATGTTTGCGCTTTATATCTTCGGGAGTTTTTTAGAGCAAAGTATTGGTCAGAATCGCTTTTTATTCCTTTATTTTTCGGCCGGATTGGGGGCAGCAGGGCTTCAGATATTATTTTCTTATCTCGATTTTAATTCGGCTTACAATGCTTTGCTTGAGAACGGTGCTACGGTAGCTCAAATCAATGATTTACTTAACCAGTTTGATGGTCAGTCTTATGGAATGATGTACAATGGAGGGAATGCTTTAGTCAATGATCTTGCCAGTTCTTTTATGGTACCCATGGTTGGAGCCTCAGGAGCAATATTTGGTGTTATGGCAGCATTTGCTGTGATTTATCCAAACTTGCCATTATATATAATGTTTATTCCTATACCCATCAAAGCAAAGTACCTAATAGGGGGTTATTTTCTTTTGAATGTCTATTCGGCCGTGACCGGAAATACTCTTTTAGGACCTTCAAATACGGCCTACTGGGCGCATATTGGGGGTGCAGTTATTGGATTTATCACTATGTGGTACTGGAAGAAAAATCAGTTTAACCAAAATAGGTGGAACTAGATGAGGGCATCAGATAAGATACGCTATAAAATAAACACAGCCACGGTTACAGAGAAGCTTATCGCCATAAACGTGCTTGTTTTTTTATTTTTTGGGGTTCTGAATACGGTATTTTCCCTTTTTAAAATATCCGGATTTACCGCTTTTTACGACTGGTTTGTATTACCCTCGGATCCTGCGGAATTTATTCTGAAACCCTGGACGATCATTTCGTATTCTTTTTTACACGGAGGGATTTGGCATTTGGCTTCAAATATGTTGATATTATATTTTTCGGGAATATATTTTCTAAATTTCTTTTCTCCTAAACGACTGTTGAATTATTATTTTTTAGGAGTGATCATAGGAGGATTAGTGTTTATGCTGAGTTATAATTTATTCCCTGCCTTTTCGGGGGGTAAATCCTATCTTGTAGGAGCTTCAGCCGGAGTAATGGCGGTTTTAATTGGAGTCGCTACTCAGGCACCAAATATGTATGTTCGATTGCTAATTATTGGAAATGTAAAGTTTTGGTGGATTGCAGCTACTTTGGTTGCCATAGATATTATCCAGATCCCTATGGGCAATGCCGGTGGTCATTTAGCGCATCTTGGTGGGGCTGGATTAGGCTACCTATATACGACACAACTTCATAAAGGAAATGATATTGGAGCCTGGTGGGAAAATTTGATGGATGGTATTGCAAATCTGTTTAAAAAACGAGAGAAGAAGGCCAAAATGAAGACGGTGCATAATACGTCTAAAAGAGCGTCTAAAGCATCCTATGCTTCTGCTTCAAGGACTTCTTCAACCATGTCTAAATCTGAAAAGCAACAAAGAATAGATTCAATTTTGGACAAAATTAGCAAGAGCGGATATGAAAGTTTAACGAAAGCAGAAAAAGATTTTCTTTTTCAGGCGGGTAAAGATGACTAGATGAAAAAACTATCCTGGTTTGATAAACTTATCTTCTTTCTTAATTCCATATTGGCAATAGGTCTCATTGTAGCTTATTTTTTGCCTTATATACCACCCAAAAGTTATCCTTTAATTTCAGTTTTAACTTTAGGAGTCCCCATTTTAATTATCGCTAACCTTGTTTTCTTTTTATATTGGTTAGTGCGAATGAAGCGACAAATGATATTGTCCTTGTTAATTATGATCGTGGGATTTGGCTTTGCTTCTAAGTTCTATAGATGGCCATTTAGCGATGATAATACTAGGGGAGAATATTCTATAATGAATTATAATGTTAGGATGTTCAATAAATCAAATTGGACGCATGAAAAGAATATTCCTGAAAAAATTAACGATATGATCAAGGAAGCAGATCCAGATATTTTAACTATAGAAGAATATTACAAAAATGAATACCTGGAAAAAAAATATCCCTATAAATTTATCAAATATCGCTCTGATAAATCATCTTTTGGACAGGCCATATTTTCTAAGTTTCCGTTGCTTGCCAAGCGGTCTTTAGATTTTCATGTTGATAATTTCACTGGTGATAATAACAATGCAATATTCACTGATATTATTATAAAAAAGGATACCATACGACTTTATAATATACATTTTCAGAGTTTACAAGTAACCGAGGATGTTCAGGAGGTCGATAATTTTAAAAATAAACAGGAATCCAAAAAAGTAATAAAAAATATATCGAGCGGATTTGTTAGGCAGCAAAACCAGTCAGAAAGAGTGAAACGTTCTATTGATTCTTCAGAATACCCAGTTATAATTAGCGGCGATTTTAATAACACAGCTTTTTCCTATACTTATAACCAGGTTAGAAATGATCGGTTTCAGGATGCTTTTGTAAAAAAGGGAGCAGGATTTAGCAGTACTTATAATTTGAATTATTTTCCGCTAAGGATTGATTTTCATTTACTGGATACTGTTTTTGAAATTAATTCCTATGAACGAATTAAAATACCTTACTCTGATCATTACCCAATTTTAACCACTTTTTCAATTAAAAATTAAAATTAGGTAGGTTCTGTATTTCAAGGAATTCTAAACTTTGTGGTCCTAAATTAAAAATCAAATCCAGAATACTAAGATTGTTAATAAACTGGTGTTTAGTTTCGAACACTTGTGGATAACGATCAGACAAAAAATTAAAATCTTTTTTGGCTGAAATCAGATGTCTGCCATTATCCATTCCTTTAGGAATTCGAAAATATTCTTCAGATTTTTTTATTTCAGGTTCAATTCCCAGTGCATCAAAAACAAACGCCTGGCACCGGTAATTAAAATCCATTAAATGGGAAAATTGATCTTCATACAAGTAAATGAGTTCATCTTCGTAAAATTCAAAGAATGGAGAGGTTTGGTAAGATGCTTTTAAAGCACGCCAATGTTGCTTCTGCCATTCGAATGAATTATCGATCAGCACCTCTTTATACAGTTGACGCCCATCAGATTCTGTCCCGGTAAGCGATGATTTATGCTTAATGGGAATGTTTAGTAATAATTTTCCATTAGCATCATAGATATACATCCGGTTACGATGGGTCTGTTTTTGATAACTATCAAAGTTTTCAAAAACTATTTTTTCATATTGCGCAATCACGGCGTACTGCGAAACAGGACCAAAATAGGCCGGATGTAATAAAACAGTATCCATTTTAAGAATCTGATTTTTTACGTTTTCTGAAATAATTAAAACCGAAGAAAATCACGAGTAAAATTAGGAAATATGGGAGATAGGATACAGGTTTACCTTCCCCTTTAACCGTTGTAAACATTCTATCCCATCGAATACCATCTAAGAAACCAGAGGCATATTTATCTTTACTAAACCATATAAAAACCGGTTTACCTACCACATGATTGTAGGGTACGTATCCCCAACTACGGCTATCTTCACTGTTATGACGATTATCACCCATCATCCAGTAATAATCCTGTTTAAAAGTGTAAGAATCGAAAGGTTGGCCATTTAAAAGTACCTGGGTACCGTTTAGGCTGATTTTATTATCGATTCCCATTTCGCTGCCTTCATAAACTTCAATGATTCGGCGGTAATAAGGTAAAGATTCTGGAGTAATTTTTACGGTTTTCCCCGCTTCAGGAATATAGATCGGGCCAAAGTAATCCAGGTTATATCGCTTTTTCTTATCGTTAGGGAATAAGCTGGCTGTTTTTTGATCTTCAGGATAAACCCGTCTTTCCAGAGTTTTGATATACGGATTATTTTTCAATCTTTCTTCAGCCTCTTCAGGAAGTGCAGAGATTATAAACTCGTTGGTTGCTTTGTTGTAGTAGAAACCATCAGTAATATCATACATTTGATACATGTACTGCGGAGTAAGTTCCTGCCCATTAGTAGTTCCCTGATAAGAATATTGTGGCTTCGCCCTTTCAGATAATTGAAGGGGTTGCCCGTTAATATGAATTTTACCGGCTATAATTTCTAAAGAATCGCCAGGTGTGGCTACGCAACGTTTTACGTAATTCGATTTTTTATCGATTGGCTTATGATAATATTTCCCGTCACCATACTGGTGAAAAGCGTTTACGGTATCTACAGGCCAGTTAAAAACCACGATATCATTTTTCTTCACTTTTTCGAAACCCGGTAATCGGAAATATGGGATTTGAGGTTCTGAGAGATAAGATTTAATACCTATGCCGGGTATGGTATCATGTACCATAGGAAAAGCTATGGGAGTTTGCGGAATTCTTGCCCCATAGTGAAACTTACTTACAAAAAGATAATCACCAACTAGAAGGGTTTTTTCTAGCGAAGAGGTAGGAATGGTGAAAGGCTGCATAAAATAACCGTGGACTATAGTGGCTGCCACCACAGCAAATAAAATGGAACTTACCCATTCTCCAACGGTTGTTTTTGGTTTTATACTCCTATCTTTTATGTGTTTTACATCCTGGGTATAATTAACATAATAAATATAAAAGCCTAGTGTGAGTATTCCTAACCAGGTATCCAAGCTGCTGTTTTTTCCAAAACTTCTTAAAGTTTCTACCCAAATTACCGGGAACATAATAAGATTTACAATAGGAATAAATAGCAAAATTACCCACCACCACGGGCGATTAATGATTTTCATCAAAATTACCGCATTGTAAACAGGAACTAATGCTTCCCATGCTTTTCTATCTGCTTTTTGATATAATTTCCAGGTTCCTGCAAAATGAATCACCTGCACAACCAGAAAGAAAATAAACCACTCTGTAAATGTCATATCTTATTATTTCCCTGTTAGTATACCTAAAAGGATATTCGTTACTATTATTTTTCTTTTAAAAGACTTCTTACAAGCTGCTTTATGCTATAAAATTAATTTGAATACGGTATTTTATTCAAGTAGGCTGGAAAGTACATCTTTCATGGTATATACGCCGGTCTTTCCTTTAATCCATTCTGCAGCGACTACGGCTCCCTTAGCAAATCCTTCTCTAGAATGCGCGGTATGCATAATTTCTATATCGTCGATTCTTGAGGTATAACTTACGGTATGGGTACCCGGCACATCTTCCATTCGTTTTGCGAAAACCGGAATTTCATTATCATTAGCTTTTTCCAGATGCCATCCCTTTTTTCTTTCGTTCACTTCAATAATTTGTTCGGCAAGACTTATGGCCGTACCACTGGGAGCATCTAATTTTTTGGTATGATGTATTTCTTCAATTTCTACGCCATATTCCTCTAAATTTTTCATCATTCCGGCTAATTTCTTATTAAGCTCAAAGAATATATTCACGCCTAACGAAAAATTACTGGCATAAATAAATGCAGCTTTGTGGTCATCACATATTTTTACCGCTTCCTCGTATCGGTCTAACCAGCCAGTAGTGCCGGAAATCACAGGAATACCTGCTTTAAAACAAGTAGTGATATTTTTAAAAGCAGCGTCCGGAATACTAAAATCGATGGCCGCATCAATTTCTAGTTCTTCTAAACTATAACTTTCTATATTTTTATCGATTTTCAGTACAATTTCGTGTCCACGTTCTAAAGCGATATTTTCAATTGCTTTTCCCATTCTTCCGTATCCTAAAAGTGCTATTTTCATGTCTAAAATTTAAAATTCAGGGAAAATCCATAGTTAGACTTTCCTGTGAATTTATCGAGATTATAATTCGGTTTTAAACTTAAGTCTTCGCTTACGTTAAATTGTTGCAGGTGGGCATCAACATTGGCATCAATAATATTTAATGCGTAAAAGCCTATAGCCACTAATATCGAAATTTCCTTATTACGTTGATAAAGTTCCTGGGCCCTACGCAACCCCTGGTCTGATATTCTTCCGGCAAACTCATCTTCTTTTCCGGCTAGGCGCTGTTTATAAGCCGTACGATATCGATCGTATTGTTTATCGTTATCGATATAAAAATAAACAGGAATCCCTATTCCCGCGTATACCAGTGGCACTTTCCAGATCCTGCCATTATAAATCTGCCCCAAACCTGGTAGAATAGCAGAATAAAATGCAGCTTTAGCGGGTGCTAAGGCATTATATGGTTTATAATCCTGTTCCTTTTTTAAGGCTGCTGGCGCTTCTGGACTTGCGATTACCGTTGGTTTTTCTACAGAAAGTGAATCATTTTCCTGAGCGGTAAGCTGTAATGTAAGTAGAAGCAGGAACAATAGCGGAAGTAGCTGCTTACTCTTCACCCTGAATTAATTTTTTAATTCGATTAAATTCCTCTTCAGAGGAAAAAGGAATAGTTAGTTTCCCTTTCCCATTTTTCTGAACTTTTACATCAACTTTGGTCCCCAGGTAATCTGTAAATTCTTTAATACTTTTCTTGTAGGTAACCGGTATGGCAGGCTTTGATACCGTTTTTGGTTCAGGTCCGTTTTTAGCTTCTTTTACCAGTTTTTCGGTATCTCTTACAGATAATGAATTCTTTAAGATTTTTTCGTAGATCTCCAGTTGTATCTGCGGATCATCCACGTTAATCAGCGCTCTACCATGGCCCATTCCCAAAAAGCCATCCCGCATTCCCGTTTGGATGATAGGGTCTAGTTTTAAAAGGCGTAAATAGTTGGCGATGGTCGATCGGTTTTTACCTACACGCTCACTAAGCTGTTCCTGGGTAAGGCTAATCTCATCGATTAGTCTTTGGTAGGAGAGTGCAATTTCTATTGGATCAAGATCCTGACGCTGAATATTTTCAACCAACGCCATTTCAAGGCTTTCCTGGTCGTTAGCAATTCGAATATAAGCCGGGATGGTTTCTAAACCGATTAATTTTGAAGCTCTATAACGACGCTCTCCAGAAACTAACTGGTATTTATCGAAATCCAGTTTTCTAACGGTAATGGGCTGGATTACCCCAAGTTCTTTTATAGAACTACCTAATTCTCGTAAGGCATCTTCATTAAAACTGGTTCTTGGCTGAAATGGATTTACTTCGATTGAAGATAATTCCAACTCAACAATATGCCCCACCAACTTATCTGCATTTTTATCTTCGGCTGAATTTATATCGTTTTGAGGATCTTTCAATAGCGCAGAAAGACCTCTACCAAGTGCCTGTTTTTTTGTAGCCTTCGCCATCCTCTAACTGTTTTTCTTAATAATTTCGTGCGCCAAACTTAAGTAATTTGTAGCCCCTTTACTAGACGCATCGTAATTAATTATACTTTCACCATAACTTGGAGCCTCACTTAAACGCACATTTCGCTGAATGATTGTTTCAAAAACCATTTCATCAAAATGTTTTTGAACTTCTTCCACCACCTGATTGGAAAGTCGAAGACGGCTATCGTACATCGTTAATAATAAGCCTTCAATATCCAGTTTATTATTGTGTATTTTTTGGACGCTTTTTATGGTATTCAGTAATTTACCTAAACCTTCTAAAGCAAAATATTCACATTGAATAGGGATAATTACAGAATCTGAAGCGGTTAAGGCATTTAATGTTAATAATCCCAGAGAAGGAGCACAGTCTATTAAAATATAATCGTATAGATCTTTAAGCGGAGTAATTACTTTTTTAAGCATCGACTCCCTGTTTTCCTGATCTACGAGTTCAATTTCAATAGCTACCAAATCGATATGGGCAGGTATCAAATCCAGATTTGGAGAACTGGTTTGCATAATCGCTTTTTCTGGAGTAATAGAATGCTCCAGCAGCTGATAGGTTCCCAATTCTATTTCTTCAACATCAATTCCTAATCCTGAAGTGGCGTTGGCCTGGGGATCGGCATCAATAAGAAGGACCTTTTTTTCTAAAACACCAAGGGAAGCAGCAAGATTTACTGAAGTTGTAGTTTTACCTACTCCACCTTTCTGATTGGCAATAGCGATGATTTTACCCATTAATTTGTATCAATTTTTGAAGGTAAAAATACAATTTATTATAGGTTTATAAAATCATTTTGTTAACAGCTTTTTCAAAAACTTTAACAATCGCAAAAAAATTAACCTCTTTTCTTCGCTTTAATCATTGCTTCCAGCTGATCCCACAATTCCTCGGGGATTGCTTCCAGCAAATTAAACTGCCCGGCGCCCTTGAGCCATTCTCCGCCATCGATAGTGATTACCTCACCATTTACATAAGCAGAAAAGTCGGATACCAGATAAGCAGCAAGGTTGGCCAGTTCCTGATGATCACCTACACGTTTTAGCGGTACTTTTTTGGCCAGATCGAATTTATCTTTTAGATCTCCGGGCAATAATCGATCCCAGGCTCCTTTGGTTGGGAATGGCCCGGGCGCAATCGCATTACACCTAATCCCGTATTTAGCCCATTCTACCGCCAGAGAGCGCGTCATGGCTAATACTCCCGCTTTTGCCGTTGCACTTGGTACTACATAAGCAGAACCGGTCCAGGCATAAGTGGTGACAATATTTAGAATAGAGGTATTTTTAGTTTTTTTATCGATCCAGTGTTTTCCAAAAGCTAGTGTACAGTTTTTACTTCCTTTAAGCACAATATCAATAATAGTATCAAAGGCATTTGCCGAAAGACGCTCTGTAGGTGATATAAAATTTCCTGCGGCATTATTTAATAACACGTCTACTTCTCCAAATTCATCCAGCACCAATTGAAGCATTTGTTCTACTTCCTCGTAGTTTCGCACATCACATTGCACGGGTAAACATTTTCCGCCGGTTTCCTGCTCTAATTCTGATGCTGTATTCTGAAGTTTCTCCAGATTTCTGGAAGAAATAGCTACGTTTGCTCCTAATTCCAGGAAATATTTGGTCATGGATTTACCAAGACCGCTTCCTCCGCCGGTTACAACAATTGTCTTACCCGCTAAAGCCTCGTCACGCAGCATTTTTTTTGTAAAGTCCATTATTCTGAATTTGTAAGTTCAGCAATGAATTTACTTATATTTTTTCAGAATTTGAGGTAATCGACACTCAAAATTATGTATTTCGAAATCTGATAGCAGTATTACTCATCAATTAAAATCTCCAGTAGTTGTATGGCGGCTTCGCTTATTTTAGTCCCGGGACCAAAAACAGCTACCGCGCCGGCATCAAATAGATATTGATAATCCTGCGATGGGATGACGCCACCTACGATCACCATAATGTCTTCACGACCTAAGCTTTTAAGTTCCTCTAAGACCTGGGGTACTAATGTTTTATGCCCGGCAGCTAAAGAAGAAACTCCAAGGATATGCACATCATTTTCTACCGCTTGTTTAGCCGCTTCTTTAGGAGTTTGAAAAAGCGGACCAATATCCACATCAAAACCTACATCAGCATAAGCTGTGGCCACAACTTTTGCACCGCGATCATGCCCATCCTGTCCCATCTTTGCAATCATAATTCTGGGTCGGCGCCCATCCTGCTCGGCAAATTTATCTGCGAGTTCTCTGGCTTTTTTAAAAAATTGATTGTCTTTCATTTCTTTAGAATACACCCCGCTGAATGATTGGATTTTTGCTTTATATCGCCCAAAAACTTCTGCCAGGGCATCGCTTATTTCACCTAAAGTAGCTCTTTTTCGGGCCGCTTCAACAGCTAAAGCTAATAAGTTTCCTTCATCTGATTTTGCAGCCTTAGTAAGATTTTTAAGCGCTTTTTCAACCTCAGTTTGGTTTCTTTCAGCCTTAATTTTTTCTAAGCGTGCAATTTGCTGACTGCGTACTGTTTGATTATCTACTTCCAGGGTGACCAGTTCATCTTCTTTTTGTAAACGGTATTTATTGGTTCCCACGATGATATCGGTTTCATTATCAATTCTGGCCTGTTTTCTGGCAGCGGCCTCTTCGATACGCATTTTCGGAATTCCGGCTTCAATTGCTTTGGTCATTCCGCCCAGGTCTTCAACTTCTTCAATTAATTTCCAGGCTTTTTCAGCAATAGCATTTGTTAAGCTTTCAACATAATAACTTCCGGCCCATGGATCTACCGTCCTGGTGATGGAGGTTTCCTGCTGAAGATGTAATTGTGTGTTTCTGGCAATTCGGGCTGAAAAATCTGTTGGCAATGCAATGGCTTCATCTAAAGCGTTGGTATGTAAGCTTTGTGTACCTCCAAAAGCTGCCGCTGCCGCTTCTATAGACGTACGCGCCACATTATTAAACGGATCCTGCTCGGTTAAACTCCAGCCACTGGTTTGCGAATGTGTTCTTAGCGATAGACTTTTTGGATTTTTAGGATTGAATTGCTTTACCAGCTTTGCCCAAAGCATCCTGGCCGCGCGCATTTTTGCGATTTCCATAAAGTGATTCATCCCAATGGCCCAAAAGAACGAAAGTCGGGGTGCGAAACTATCGATATCCATTCCGGCTTCCAGACCTTTTCTAATATATTCCAGTCCGTCGGCAAGTGTATACGCCAGTTCAATATCACAGGTAGCACCGGCTTCCTGCATATGATAGCCGGAAATACTAATACTGTTGAATTTTGGCATATGCTGCGAGGTATATTCAAAAATATCAGCAATGATTTTCATGGAAGGAGTAGGAGGGTAGATATATGTATTTCTTACCATAAACTCCTTTAAAATGTCATTTTGGATGGTTCCTGATAGCTGTGCGGGTTTTACACCCTGCTCTTCAGCAGCAACAATATAAAATGCGAGGATAGGTAATACGGCACCGTTCATGGTCATGGAAACCGACATTTTATCGAGTGGAATCTGATCGAAAAGTATTTTCATATCCTCAACCGAATCGATGGCGACCCCGGCCTTTCCCACATCGCCCACCACGCGTTCATGATCACTATCGTAACCGCGATGCGTTGGCAGATCGAAAGCTACTGAAAGTCCTTTTTGCCCTGCGGCTAAATTTCTTCGATAAAAGGCATTACTTTCTTCAGCGGTAGAGAAACCTGCGTATTGTCTAATCGTCCAGGGACGTTGTACATACATGGTACTATAAGGGCCGCGAAGAAAGGGAGAGGTTCCCGCAATAAAATTAAGATGTTCAAAATTTTCTATATCTTCTTTAAAATACGAAGATTTGATATTGATTTCTTCGGGAGTTTCATAAGTCGAAATTGTAGATTTTGAACTTATTTTTTTATCGATTAACTGTAAATCTTTAAGGTTTTTTCTTCCCATGACTTATGCGTTTACAGTTTTTTCGGTTTTCAATCGTTGCTCTTCCAGTTTTTCACTTAATCGCCGCTCTAAAATCGGTTCGATCAAAGTTTTACGCGGATTCTTTTTTAGAAAAGGATACAACTGAATTTCCTGCTGCATTTTATCGGCTGTATTTTGGTATTTATTGGTGCCGATTAAAACCAATTCACCATTATCGAATTTCTCCTGTTCTTTTTCAGCCGATTCTTTTATTTTTTTCTGAATAACACTGTCTTTCAGTTGTTTTAAAAATCCGCCTCCGTTTTCAATATCTTTAAAGATGGCCAGTGCTTTTTCGGCAAACTGTTCGGTTAAGTTTTCGATATAATATGCACCTTCCGCAGCATTTTTTACTTTGTTTAGATGTGCTTCATACTTCATAATTAAAAGCTGATTGCGGGCAATTCGATTTCCAAACTCATTATTTTTATGATATACCGCGTCATAGGGCATATTAAAAATAGCATCTGCACCGCCCAAAACCGCACTCATACTTTCAGTGGTGGTGCGTAAAAGGTTGACGTTATAATCGTACAGTGTTTTATTGCGCTTTGAAGGCTGGGCCAGAATAAAAATTTCTTGCTGAAAGCCATAGGTTTCAGCTAAACTTGCAAAAAGCCATCTTAAGGCTCTGATTTTAGCAATCTCGAAAAAGTAATTTGGGCCAACAGCGACCAGGAATTGAAGTTTTAAGTTTTTCTTTATAGTTGCTGACAGAAAATTAACTTCGTTTATATGATTTAGATATTCATTGGCATGTGCCATAGCATAGGCTAATTGCTGCGGAATGGTTGCGCCAGCATTTTGATACAACATGCTATCTACGGAAATAACCGACTCGAAATTGGGTGAATTTTGAAAAAGTTTATCTAAAATTTTATGATCATTTTCTAAGTTAGAAAACCAGTTTCCTGAAGCGGCCAAATTCCCGATAATATCGATTTGAAGGTATACTTTTGCATTTTTATTTTGGAAAAAATTACGCAAACCTTTTAGGAAATCCTCAGACAGAAAAGTGAATTTCAGATAAATAGGAGTAGAGCGAAAATCGAAGTTTTTAAATAGTTTGTCAAGATTTGTTTCTTCTGATGAGATTATGAACCAGATACTTTCAGCTCCTTTTTCGATTAATTTTAAAGCGCGATAATTACTTTTTTCTTCAGAAACTACGTAAATCTGGTCACAAATAGACCAGTCTTTACTGGAATTTACCTGTAAACTTTCAATTTGGTCGTCCTGATGATAAAATGGCCTAATGTCGATACCATCCAAGGTATGCGTCACTAAATGTTGATAATCCAGACCGTCCAGTTCAAATTGAATTTGCTGTTTCCATTGTTTTGCAGAAACTTCATCAAAATCCTGAAATAATGATTGCTTCATAATAGGTGTGGTTTTAGGAAAACAAGTGGAAAATGCCCAATCTTAATCTACCGTATCGTATTCGATAATATAGATTTCTTCGTTAGGGCGTTTCATATAATATTTTTGGCGCGCGAATTTTTCTAATTCTATAGAGTCACCCAAGGTGCCGATAATGGCTTTATCCCTAGAAATTTCCTTTTGGTAATATTCCTTGTTTTCTTTAAGCTCGTTAATTTCCTGGTTAAGTTCATGATGTATAAACCAGGAATTACTATCTAAAAAGAACATCCAGATTGCAAATATAAGGCCCAGCAATACATATTTATTGCTAAGGATTTTAAACCATGTTTTACTGCGAAGTTCTTTTAATTTCATTGGTTTAAATATACAAAATTAGAACAAGCGATCTTTGATAATTGTCTGAACGATATCAACAGCTACCGTATTATAGCGATTGGTAGGGATAATAATATCGGCAAATTCTTTGGTAGGTTCTATAAACTGGTTATGCATAGGTTTTAGCGTAGTTTGGTAACGCCAAAGTACTTCTTCTAAATCACGGCCGCGATCTGCGATATCTCTTTTAAGACGACGTATTAAACGCTCATCGCTATCGGCATGCACATAGATCTTGATATCGAACATATCACGAATATCGGCATGGGCAAGAATAAGAATCCCTTCTACGATCACTACTTTACGGGGGTGAACTTCGATAAATTCTCCCGTCCTGTTATGTTCTTTAAAAGAATATACCGGCTGCATCACATTTTTACCGGCTTTTAAGTCTTTTAGGTGAGCGACCAATAGCTCGAAATCTATAGATTTTGGATGGTCAAAATTTATTTTTTTACGTTCTTCGAAGCTAAGATGACTGGTATCCATATAATAGGAATCCTGAGATATCACATCTACTTCTTCATTTTTTAATTCGTCGATTATCTGATTTACAACGGTAGTCTTACCACTACCGGTACCTCCGGCAATTCCAATTATAAGCATCTAAAAAAATTTGGGGCAAATTTAATTATTTGCCCCAAAAAATAAATGTTATTCAGGTTTTTCTACTGCGGCAACTTCTTCTTCGGTTACCATATCATCAATTTTATTGCTCCAGGAGTTCATTACATAATTAAGTGCATCTGCAACTTCCTGATCGCTTAAGCCCATAGGAGTCATGACGTTATCGTATTCTTTACCGTTTACGGTAATAGGCCCCTGCATACCATATTTTACACCACGAATACTTTCTGTGCGTTTTTCTTTTAACCAGTTAGACCCGTCTAATGGAGGGTAAGTTCCCGGGATTCCTTGTCCTGTGGGTAGGTGACAGGTCACACAAAGTTGGGAGTATATTTTTTTTCCTCTGGCGATACTTTCGTCTAAAGGTGTTTTTTGAGCTGAACCGTTATCTGCCGGGATGGTATAGGTTTCTTCCTCTTCAGTAGTTTCCTGTTTTTTGTCTGACTTACAGGCCATCGCTCCCAGAATCACGGCAATACTTAATAACTTTTTCATTTTTGATCGTTTGTGTTTAATTCTAATTTATGCTGTTTTTTTACTAATTTCAATACGCCTTTTCCTTCTACGCCAAGATAGATATTTCCATCGGGTCCTTCAACAACTTCTCGTAATCTTCCTACTTTTTCAACCAATTTCTCTCGTTTAGTAATTTTCTTTCCGTCTAAAATCAAAAGTTCCAGATACTGAAATTTAAGGGAGCCTGCTAATAAGTTTCCTTTTAGGTCGGGATATTTTTCGGAAGTAACATAAGCAAATCCGCTTGGAGCGATTGAAGGTAACCAGTAAAAGATAGGATCTTCGAATTCTGGCCTGCTACGCTCTTCGGTAATAGGAGTTCCGTCATAATTTTCACCATAGGTTACTACCGGCCATCCATAATTTGCTCCGGCTTTTACTACATTTATTTCATCTCCGCCTTGTGGGCCATGTTCATGAACCCAAATTTCACCGGTTTCAGGATTTAAGATCATTCCCTGTGGATTGCGATGTCCATAAGAATAAATAGCTTCTTTGGCATTTTCCTTTCCTACAAAGGGATTGTCCTGCGGAATACTTCCGTCATCATTTAAGCGATAAACTTTACCATTATCTCTTGTGATATCCTGTGGATTTTCATCACGAGCACCACGTTCTCCGGCTGAGAAGTAAAGATATCCTTCTTTATCGAAAGCTATCCTGGATCCAAAATGTTGTCCTTTAGTGGTGTTTGGCCCGGCTTTATAGAGTACTTCTATGTTGGTAAGTTGGCTACCATTGATTTTTGCTCTGGCTATTGCGGTATTTCCCCCTTCGCCTTCGCCTTCAGAGGAGGCATAGGTAAAATAAATCCATCCATTGTTAGCATAATCTGGATGAACGGCAATATCTAATAGTCCGCCCTGTCCACGCACATAGACTTCAGGAACATTAGAAAGTTTTTGTTTTTTGCCGTCTTTAAAATGGTAAATTTCGCCAGATTTATCGGTAATCAGCATGCTTTGATCTGGTAAGAAATCGATACCCCAGGGGATAGGAATTCCTTCTACGACTACTTCAGTGGTATAAGTATCATTGGTTTCGGCCGGGATAGGTTCTGGTACCTCCTGTTTGGAAAGCTCTGGAGATTCATTGGTATCCTGAGCATCTGCAGTATCCGTTTTTTTATCGTTTTGGCCACAGGAAATCAGCAGCAGCGCCATTCCCAGAGTAGTGAAAAGTTTTTTCATAGTTAGGTGTTATGAGATTGGTTGTAATTTAATGGATTAAAAACTATTTATCGAACTAATATATAAAAAATCTGAACTTTCCATTGTAGTGGTAAAAGAATTATTATATTTGCACCCGCAATCACAAATAATGATTGTGTAACGGGGTGTAGCGTAGCCCGGTCATCGCGCCTGCTTTGGGAGCAGGAGGTCGCAGGTTCGAATCCTGCCACCCCGACAATTACGGTGTCAATAGACACTAAAATATAGCTAATCTTATGAAAATCAATGATTTTCATTTTTCTTGAAATCATAAGATTGGCTTTAATATCAAT
>Ga0098065_1000279_pt1 | contig 25631 bp, 19 predicted proteins | sample 25_taG_FD_75062 | JGI IMG/M metagenome (GOLD analysis project Ga0098065, IMG submission 75062) | Marine viral communities from Cariaco Basin, Caribbean Sea - 25_WHOI_OMZ | ecosystem: Environmental > Aquatic > Marine > Oceanic | place: Caribbean Sea: Cariaco Basin | collected 2014-11-08 | reverse complement strand
CACGCTTCGGTGTCTTCCGGATGTAAGGAGATCAGCCATGAACCAATCTGCCGTTATCAGTACCACTGACAGCCGTGGTGTTACCCGCATTACCCTTAACCGGCCGGACAAGCGCAACGCCTTTGACGACCGCATCATTACGGAACTTACCAGCGCCATCCTGGCAGCCGGGACCAACCCTGACTGCCGCGTTGTGGTGCTTGCCGGGGAAGGCAAGCATTTCTCCGCCGGCGCCGACCTCAACTATATGAAACGCACCGCAGAACTCAGCCAGCGGGAGAACGTGGAAGACGCGCAACGCCTGGCGGGACTGATGCAGGCACTGGACCGGCTTGACCGGCCCACTCTCTGCCTGGTGCAGGGAGCTGCCTATGGTGGCGCCCTGGGCCTGATCTGCGCCGCTGATATTGCCATCGGGACCGAGAACAGCCAGTTCTGTCTCAGCGAAGCAAGGCTCGGCATCACGCCTGCTGCCATCGGACCCTATGTGGTCCGTACCCTGGGTCAGCGGCACGCCCGCCGCTATTTCCAGACCGCTGAGGTGATTCGGAGCGAGCGGGCCCACGAGTTGGGGCTAATCCACGAGTGCGTCCCGGAGGATCAACTTGCCAGCAAGGCCGAAGAACTCATCACGGCCCTGCTCCGAAATGGCCCGGTAGCGATGGCCGCCGGCAAGGAACTGGTATCTGCTGTCTCTGGCGGAGCCGTTTCCGATGAGATTATCCAGTACACCGCTGAAGTGATTGCCCGGTTGCGCACCGGGGATGAAGGGCAGGAAGGCCTGGCAGCCTTTTTTGAAAAACGGACTCCAGATTGGGCGGTAACCTCATGAGCAACGCTATCACTTCCATACTGGTCGCCAACCGGGGTGAAATTGCCCTGAGGATCTTCAAAACCGCAGAAGCCATGGGCCTCAGCACCGTCGCCGTGTACTCAGACGCCGACGCAAATGCCCCCTTTGCGCTCGAAGCAGATACTGCCCTGAACATCGGGCCGGCGGAAGCGGCAAAAAGCTACCTGGACATTGAAAAAATAATCACGGCAGCCCGCACCAGTGGGGCCGACGCCATTCACCCGGGTTACGGTTTCCTCTCCGAGAACACCGAGCTGGCCGCCGCCTGTGAAAAGGCCAGCCTGCGTTTTATCGGCCCCCCTGCCAGCGCCATTGCCGCCATGGGCTCCAAGAGTGCGGCCAAGGTCCTGATGGAGGGTGCCGGTGTACCCCTCGTTCCCGGTTACCACGGTGATTCACAGGACCCGGATGTCTTTCGGCGGGAAGCCGAACGCATCGGCTACCCGCTACTGATCAAGGCCAGCGCCGGTGGCGGCGGCAAGGGTATGCGTGTGGTCCGGCATGCCTCCGAACTGCAATCGGAGATCGAGGCCGCCCAAAGGGAAGCACAGTCTTCATTCGGTGACCCCAAACTGCTGCTTGAACGCTACCTGGAAACGCCCCGCCACGTTGAGGTCCAGGTGCTGTTCGACCAACACGGCAAGGGTGTCTACCTGTTCGACCGGGACTGCTCGGTTCAGCGCCGCCACCAGAAAATCATCGAAGAGGCGCCGGCACCCGGCATCCCGGATGACGTGCGCAAGGCGATGGGTGAGGCCGCCGTACGCTGTGGTGAAGCCATCGACTACGTTGGCGCAGGCACAGTGGAATTCCTTTACGAACCGGAAAGCCACGAATTCTTCTTCATGGAAATGAACACCCGCCTGCAGGTGGAACACCCGGTCACCGAGATGGTCACGGGGCTTGACCTGGTCGAATGGCAGATCCGCGTTGCCAACGGCGAGCGTCTGCCCTGGCGTCAGGAGGACCTGCGCTGTCAGGGGCACGCCATGGAAGCCAGGGTCTACGCGGAAGATCCGGACAACGGCTTTCTTCCCCAGACGGGGCGCCTGCATACGCTTCAGGAGCCGGCAGCAAACGACACCGTTCGCGTCGATTCCGGTGTCCGGCAGGGATTGGAAATCACCCCCTGGTACGACCCCATGCTTGCCAAGGTGATCACGTTCGGCGAAGACCGGGACGAGGCCAGGATCAACCTGATCGAAGCCCTTAATCGCTATCACACCGATGGCGTGGTACTGAATACGGATTACGTGAGCCGGGTATTGCGGCATGAAGACTTTGCCGCAGCGAGGCTAACCACCCGTTTCGTGGAGATCCATGAGGAAGCGCTTGCCAAACCCCTGTTTTCGCCCTGGGCACGCAAGCGCCTCAGCCTGGTGGCCTGGCTCAGCGATGTGGGCGCCCTTTCCCACCGGGATAGCCGGGATGTCTGGGGGCGGCTGAGTGGATTCCGCACGGGGGACAGCCATTGGCAGCCCTTTGAACTGGACCTGGATGGCGATCGTCACCACGGCCACTACCAGGTTCTGCGGGTGGGAAACGTCTATGGACGCCTTACCGTATTGATGGACGATGAAGAGACCCGCATCCGCTGGGGCCGAATGGAAGACGGTGCCCTTGAGGTACGCCTGTCCGGGCGTCGGATCCGTCTTGATGGCGCTTCGAGGGGTGACGAGCTTGCGGTATTTGCCGATGCTGCGACCTGGAAGGTCAGGGTCAATCATCCGGAAGTGGCCCAGGGAGCTGCGGCCGATGAAACCGAGCTCACGGCCCCCATGCACGGCCGGGTGACCGCGATACTCTGCAAGCCTGGCGAATCGGTCAAGGCCGGCCAGGCTCTGCTGACCATGGAGGCCATGAAAATGGAGCACACCCTGAAAGCCGGCTTTGATGGCACTGTCGAGGCGGTTCACTGTCAAACAGACAGTAACGTGGAAGCAGCCCAGGTACTCATTACCCTGGAAAAGCCGGAGGACTGACCATGGCGGACAATACCGTAACCCTGGTGGAAGTGGGACTGCGGGACGGGCTCCAGAACGAGAAAACACCGGTCTCCCCCGGGCAGCGGGCGGAATGGTTCAATGCCCTGGTGGCCGCTGGTCACCGCCGCATTGAGGCCGGCAGCTTTGTCTCGCCCAAATGGGTGCCGCAGATGGCCGGCACCGACGAGGTGATGTCCCTTATCCGCAAACCCGCCCAGGTTACCGCAGAGGTGCTGGTGCCTAACCAGAAGGGGCTTGAGGCGGCGTTGCAGACTTCCGCCGAGGTCATGGCCGTGTTTACCGCGGCCTCCGAGAGCTTCAACCGCAAGAATATCAACTGCTCCATCGAGGAAAGCATTGAGCGGTTCCGGCCCGTGGTAGAAGGCGCCAGGGCGGCCGGCCGGAGGGTCCGGGGCTATGTCTCCTGTGTGGTGGGCTGCCCCTACGAGGGTCGTATCCAGCCCTCACAGGTCGCCCACGTCACCCAGCGACTGCTGGACCTTGGCGTGGATGAGATCTCCCTGGGCGACACCATTGGTGTCGCCCGCCCGCGGGAAATTCACGCCCTGCTGGACGCCATCATTCCGGATACCGGCACCGACATCCTCGCCCTGCACTGCCATGACACCTACGGCCAGGCCATCGCCAATATCACCGCCGGGCTGGAGCGTGGCATCCGCATATTCGACTCTGCCGTTGCCGGACTGGGCGGCTGCCCCTATGCCAGGGGGGCCACCGGCAACGTGGCCACCGAAGATGTGCTGTACCTCCTGGAAGGCGAAGGATTCGAGACAGGTGTCAACCTGCAACACGTCGCGGAGCTTGGCGCGTCTATCTGTAACGTCCTTGCCAGGGATAATCCCTCCCGTACCGGAAAGGCATTGACGGCCTGAGAGAACGTCGCAGTTTTCCGGGGGTAATACCTGGCATTTCCCTGTGCCCAGCAAACCCTCGGAAACCCTTGTTGCCCGAATATTAATTTTTATTAGGTTCCTGCCACTGGTTACGTTCAGTCTGTTTTCTTTACTAGGCTTGGTAACGGGAAGTACACGTCGATTGAGGTCTTTTGTACCAACGTAAATGGCGTTACGACATAACCTGTGAACATCCCTTGCCCTTCCAAGGAGAAAGACATGAGGAACCCGACCAGATCCACCGTACCGGCCCTTCTAGTTTCGGCGACCCTGATTTCTTCGTCCCTTGCCTATGCCAATGACTCCATTGATGTCGACATCTACCAGGCCACCACAGAGGGACGTGGTGATGCCCTGGGAGCCGTCACCCTTGAGGAGAATGAGCACGGCGTACTGATAACGACCGCGCTGAACGGACTGGGGCCCGGACCCCACGGCTTCCACCTGCACGAGAACCCGGATTGCGGCCCTGCCACCAAGGACGGCGAGACCACGCCTGCCGGCGCCGCCGGCGGGCACTACGATCCCGACAACACCGGTTCCCATAAAGGCCCTTTCAGTACTGAAGGGCATCTTGGTGACCTGCCCCGCATTCACGTTGGCCAGGAAGGCAAGTCGGAGCAGACCTATCTCGTTCCAAGATTACGGATGGATGATTTCCGGGGTCGCGCTCTGGTGATCCATCAGGGTGGCGATAACTATGCTGATGAGCCCCAGCCCCTCGGGGGTGGTGGAGCCCGTGTTGCGTGCGGCGTGGTTCCGGGCCAGTAGTGGTCGTTACTGCCCCTTGGGGGAGCACGGAGCTGGATAAAGCCCGCTCTTACAAGGATGTCCAAGAGCAGTGACTGCCCCATCTTGTCTACAGGCCGCTGTCCCTGCTGAGGTATCCGGAGGGGCTTAGGGGGCGTCTGGCAAGGTTTTGGCTTCGCCCCTTTCGGGAAGGACAATTCAGCCCATGATCCGGGCTGCCCACTCCGGCACCTCCTTTACAAAGATTTCCCAGGTACCGTCCTTCCAGGAGGCGATTCTGACGTAGGGTTTGGCGGTACTGGAGTTATCCACCAGATGAAGTTCATCCGCCAACCCAACGGAATCGCGGATATTGGCAAAGGTTCTTGGTACGCGGCTGTTCACCTTGGACTCCGGGACATTGTGGCCGCCGGCCTGGACCCGTGACGCGACCCTGGCGTTGTGCAGCCCGGTGTCCCCGAGGTGGAAATAGAAGATGTGAATGCGGAAACCCGCTGCCTTGGCGGTGGCGATAAAGTCCAGCTTGGACGGATGCGAATACACCGTCTCGAAGCAGAAAGTCTGCCCTTCCTCAACCAGCCGGAACCGTTCCTTCTCTGCGATCAGCGCAGCTTCGTAGCTATGGGCCTCCGGTTCAGCCGGCCACAGGGTGCGGGCGATATTATCCGCATTGATGAGAGGGATGTTTTTTGGCTTTAAAAAGCGATCGTAGAATTACCAGCACCATTACCTCCAGCCAGCAGCCACAGTTCAGGCTGCATGGTCCTGTCCGCTCAGTGGCTCGAAACGGCCATTGCGGAACTGCCCGGTAATTCTCTGGCCATCCGGGTAAATCGCTTCAAGGTAACCGGGGCGTCGCTCGGAAGCCTGGTAGACAATACGACCACTGGCAATGTGGCGGGACAACGAGCCTGACTCACGGTCAGCCTCAACTTCCGCCCAGATATCGTCACCTGTTACCGGGTCAGGCAATACCGGTTCCACTCGTATTCTGCGTATGCCCTGACTGATGGCAATCAGGTCTTCAGCGCTTACCTCGCCGGCAACCGCACGGCCAATCTCGGCCCAGAACTCAATCTGTTTCGGCGTGGAGCGCCGCTGAACCTGGGCCTCGGCGGCAGCATGGCGTACCAGGGTGTCTTCTAGCCGGACGGGAGTCGTCATGGAACCTCCTGACGTTTTGGATCACGTGAATCAGATTACCACAGCTGTTGCGTTTTGCAACAGGCGGTCAAAGGGCTTCGCGGTGCCGCCGTGTGCGCTATCACTGCCTTTTTATTATTCAGCGCTCTATACTGCCCCCACAACCATTCCTGGGAACACCCGGGGGGTCCTTGCTGGTCCCGGAAACCAGCATGCCTCTCCGGACCAGGCCAGAACGAGCACAAATACCACCAAAAGGTTCTATGAAGGTTCCAAAGCGATTACAACCACTGGTAGATGACGGTCTGGTAGATGAGGTTCTCTACCAGTTGATGAGTGGCAAGGAGGCACAGGTCTACGTGGTGCGTTGTGCCAACCAGCTCCGCTGCGCCAAGGTCTTCAAGGAGGCACAGAAACGCAGCTTCAAACAGGCGGTCGAGTACCAGGAAGGTCGCAAGGTACGTAACAGCCGGCGCGCCCGGGCCATGAGCCGGAAAACGAAGTATGGCCAGAAGGAACAGGAAGACGCCTGGCTGAACGCCGAAGTTGACGCCCTTTACCGCCTGGCTGCAGCCGGCGTACGGGTGCCGGAACCCTTCGGCTTTGTGGACGGTGTCCTGCTGATGGAACTGGTGGCCGACAGCAACGGCGAGGCTGCCCCCCGACTTGATGACGTCACCCTTACCCCGGAGCAGGCCCGCGACTATCACGGCAAGGTCATCGCTGATGTTGTCCGCATGCTCTGCGCAGGACTGGTTCATGGCGACCTGTCGGAATTCAACGTGCTGGTTGACCCAGAAGGCCCGGTCATTATCGACCTGCCCCAGGCCGTGAACGCTGCTGGTAATAACAATGCCGAACGCATGTTCCAGCGGGACGTGGACAACATGCGCCGTTACTTTGGCCGCTTTGCCCCGGATCTGCTGGAGACTGACTATGCTGGTGAGATCTGGGCGCTGTACGAATCGGGCAGGCTACACCCCGACAGCAAACTGACCGGTCACTTCGTTCGCGACGAGGGTATTGCCGATGTCAATGAAGTCATGGAAGTCATTGCTGCTGCCACGGAGGAAGAACGGGAGCGCCTCGAACGGCAACAGGATGCGGAAGAGGATTAATACCGTCTTGTTGTCAGCTCACCAGGCCAGCCAGATCACATGGCGGGCGCCCTTGCCGGGCCGGAGCGCACGCACAGTAACCGGCTCCACGGATAGCCCGGCCCGTTTGAGACGCTCTGTGAAAGCGGGGTCCTGGCCGGCAGACCAGTAGGCCAGGATTCCCTCCGGGGTCAGCGCTGCCTGTGCGGCAGCAATGCCCGGGGTGGTATAGAGCCAGTCGTTCTCCTTCCGGGTCAGGCCTTCCGGACCGTTGTCGATATCCAGCAAGATGGCGTCCCAGGCCCCCGGCGACGTCCGGATCAGCTCAACCACATCACCGATATGTACCCGGGCCCTCGGATCGTTCAGCGGGTACCCTGCCGCGCTGCCTAAAGGCCCGCGATTCCAGGTTTCCACTTCCGGCACCAGTTCAGCTACGGTAACCTCAGCTTCCGACCCCAACGCGCCGAGCGCTGCGGCCAGGGTAAACCCCATCCCCAGCCCTCCGATGAGAACCTTCGGTGCAGGGTTATCAACCAGGCGTTCACACGCCAGGGTGGCCAGTGCATCTTCCGACCCATGCAGACGACTGTTCATCAACTCACCCGGACTACCCGCAATCCTGATGGAAAACTCATCATTTCGCTGCAGCAAACGCAGCTGTGTCCCCTTGCCGGGAATAATGGCGGTGCCAAGCTGCTCAAAACGGGCCATGGGTTACCTCGGTCAAAGTCAGTGGGGAATAAATAGGAGGGCAGATTACACGTCTTCCCGCGATAAAACCTCATCCTGTGTCGCCGGATGGCTTATAGAATGGAATGGGAAGATCCGGCGGCACTTTATTAAGCGCTGATTTACTGACAAGATCAGTAGGATTTCAGGCAGCCAGAAAACACCAGCAAGGGAATCCTCATGCGCAGATGGAACGGCTGGGGTGATGACAGTATCCGGCCAGAACTCCCGGCCAGCGGCGTCACCCACCTCAGAGAAAGAACCGGCACCGCCCAACCACTCCCGGACGCCACCCTGGAAGACGTTCTCCGGCAGGTGCCCGGGTCTCGCCTCCCTGACCATCCGCTGATCAACAAGGACCCCGAGATCCGGGTCCGCCACGCCCGCGGCCAGAGCCTGCCGGACTGGCTAGCCATGCGCAGCGGGGAATTTGAGGTGTTTCCGGACGGGGTTGCCGAACCCGAAGCCGGGGAGCAGGTCCGTGAGCTACTGGAACTCGCCGTCAAAGAACGCTTTGCGGTCATTCCTTACGGCGGCGGAACCAGCGTGGCAGGTCACATCAACCCCGTAGTCGGCAACAAGCCCGTACTGACCCTCAGCCTGGCTCGCATGAACCGCTTGCTGGACCTGGACCCTGAAAGCCAGATCGCCACTTTTGGAGCGGGCACACCTGGCCCGCTGGTAGAGTCCCAGTTGCGGGCAAGGGGCTATACCCTCGGGCATTTTCCGCAATCCTTTGAGTTATCTACCCTGGGTGGCTGGGTGGCGAGCCGGTCGAGCGGTCAGCAATCCCTTCGCTATGGTCGTATCGAGCAACTCTTTGCCGGGGGCACCGTTGAGACCCTGCAGGGCACATTGACCATACCCACCCTGCCCGCTTCCTCGGCAGGCCCGGATGTCCGGGAGATGGTGCTGGGTTCCGAAGGGCGCCTGGGAATCATCACTGAAGCCAGGGTTCGGGTTACCCAGCTGCCTGAACGGGAATCGTTCCACGTACTCTTTTTCCCGAACTGGCACACGGCACGGGAAGCCGCCAGGCACATGGTTCAGGGCAGGATGCCCTTGTCGATGGTGCGATTGAGCAATCCCACTGAAACGGAAACCCAGTTAGCCCTGGCCGGGCACCCCGGGAAAATCCGTATGCTGGAGCGTTATCTGAGCCTGCGGGGGGCCGGCACCGGCAAGTGCATGATGACCATTGGCGTTACTGGCTCGAAGCGTCAGTGTCGTTTTGCGCTGAACGAAGCCCGGCGCTGCTGCAAAGCGTTCCAGGGTGTTTACCTCGGTTCGGGTATGGGACGCAAATGGGCTGAGAATCGCTTTGCCATGCCCTACCTGAGAGAGAGCTTGTGGCAGCAGGGTTATGCGGTGGACACCCTGGAAACCGCCACGGACTGGGACAACGTCGATCACTTGATGGGTAAAATCGAGGAAAGCCTCCGTCATGGCCTGGCGGACGAGAACCAGCCGGTACATGTATTCAGCCATCTGTCCCACGTCTATCCCCAGGGCAGCAGTATCTATACCACCTACGTCTTCCCGGTGGCTGAAAGCTACGAAAAGACGCTGGCGCGATGGCAGCAGCTAAAGCACACCACATCAGCCGTCATTGTGGAAAACCGGGGCACGATCTCCCACCAGCATGGGGTCGGCAAGGACCACGCACCCTGGCTGCATGTGGAAAAGGGCGAAACCGGCATGCTGGCCCTTCGGGGCCTGATGACAACGTTCGACCCCCAGGGTTGCCTCAATCCGGGCACCCTGTTGCGGGAGCGTCGGGTCCGCCCCGGGGCCGGCAAGGATAATGGCGGATGACTATGGAGGATCTGGACCCCCATTACGATCTCATCGTCATCGGTGGTGGCATAACTGGCGCCGGGATTGCGCTGGAGGCGGCCTCGGCAGGACTGAACATCCTGCTGGTCGAACAGAGCGACTACGCCTGGGGCACATCGAGCCGGTCGTCGAAGATGGTCCATGGTGGCCTGCGGTACCTGGCCAGTGGTCATTTCAGGTTGACCCGGGATGCGGTAAGGGAGCGCCAGCGCATGCTGGACGAGTTGCCCGGGCTGGTGGATCCCATGCGCTATGTGATGCCCCATTATCACAGGGGCTTCCCGGGCCCCTGGCTGTTCGACAAGGTACTGTGGCTGTACGACCGGTTTGCCGGCAGGCGCTACCGGCACCGTATTGACCATTCCGAGCTCCTGCAATGGCTGCCTGGCATATCAACCGAGGGGCTCAAGGCAGCAACGGGGTATACTGACGCCGTCACGGAGGATGCCCGGCTGGTACTGCGGCTGCTGGCCGAGGCTCAACGCCAAGGCGCTGTTACCCGCAACTACACCCGTGTTACGGCTCTTGGGCGTCCGCCCCACGAACCCTGGCAGGTCACCCTTGAGGATCACCACACCGTGCCCGGCGCAAACCGGACGCTGACCGCAAACGCTGTTATTAACGCCACCGGCGCCTGGGCCGACCGCCTGTGGCAGACGCCCCATCCGGACGAACGCATCCGCCCTTTGAGGGGCAGTCACCTTATCGTGCCCTTTCGCCGGCTACCGGTATCAGTATCCCTTACTCTCCAACACCCGGAGGATCGCCGCCCGGTTTTTATTTTCCCCTGGCTGGGGCAGACCGTGGTAGGCACCACCGACCTGGACCATACCGATGACCTTGACCAGGAGCCAGGGATCAGTCAGCAGGAAGTGGAGTACCTGCTGCAGGCGATCCATTCGGTCTGTCCTGGAGCGAAGGTCAGTCGGCAGGATGTTCTTTCCACCTGGGCAGGTGTTCGGCCTGTGGTTACAGAAGGTCGCGACAAGGCACCGTCCGGCGAGAGCCGGGAGCATGTGATCTGGGCTGAGGACGGCCTGATCTCCGTGGCCGGGGGCAAGTTGACTACCTGGCGGGTTATCGCCCGGCAAGTCCTGCTCACCGCCAGCCCCTGGCTGGACGACCTGCAACTCACTGACGAGCGGCAGCGAACCTTTCCTCCGAATCCAACACTGTTCCGTCCACGGGAGATCAGCCACCTCACCTGGCAACGCCTGCAGGGTTATTACGGCGAACTGGTGTCCGAGGTTCTGGCGGCGGGCCCCCTGGAACCGATTGCCGGCACTCCGTACCTGTGGGCCGAGCTGCATTGGGCGGCAAGGGCTGAGAGCGTGGAGCATCTTGATGACTTACTGATACGCCGCACCCGTCTGGGGCTACTGACTCCGGATGGAGGCGATTACCTGCTGGAAGAGCTCCGGAACCGCCTGCAGCCGGAACTCAACTGGTCGGATGAACGCTGGCAAGATGAGACAAACCGCTACCGTGCCCTGTGGCGCGAGGCATTCGCCCTGCCTGCGGAGCGTGCCTCTCCATGACCTCTTCGGACATTAACCGCCCACTGATCATGGCGATTGATCAGGGAACCCAGAGTGTCAGGGCGCTTCTGTTCGACGCCAAAGGCCGCCTGGTGGGCCGGGGACACCAGCCCATCGAACCCTATTTTTCAGACCAGCCCGGATGGGCGGAACAACACCCCGAGTATTTCTGGCAGCAAATGGGCGAGGCCTGCAAGCTGTTATGGCGCAGTACTGACGCCAGCCCCGGGCAAGTCAAGGGAGTAACCCTCACCACACAGCGGGGCACGGTTGTTTCACTGGATGGTGCCGGCAAACCCCTTCGCCCGGCAATACTCTGGCTCGACCAACGCCATGCCGACATTGATGGCCCCTTGCCAGGCCTCTGGGGATGGCTGTTCCGTGGGCTCGGCCTGGGGGAAACCATTGACCAGTTCCGCCGCAACGCCCAGGCAAACTGGCTGGCCCGCAACCAGCCGGATCTGTGGTGCGCTACCGAGAAATACCTGTTGCTGTCCGGGTATCTCACCTGGCGGCTGACCGGCAACTACCGGGACTCCACCGGCAGTCAGGTGGGGTACCTTCCCTTCGACTATAAGCGCCACCGCTGGGCCCGCCCGGGCGATTTCAAATGGAAGCTGATGCCAGTACGCCTCAGCCAGCTTCCTGAGTTGGTCGCCCCGGGTGAATCATTGGGATCACTCACCCCGGAGGCAGCCGCCCACCTGGGAGTGGCGACCGGCCTGCCGCTCGTTGCCAGCGCTTCAGACAAGGCCTGTGAAGTCCTCGGCAGCGGTGGTACCGGGCCGGAGATCGCCTGCCTGAGCTATGGCACCACAGCCACCGTCAACGTGACCAATCGGCGCTATATCGAAGCCATCAGACTTATGCCTCCCTATCCCTCTGCCCTGCCCGGTCACTACTCATCGGAGGTGATGATCTACCGTGGCTACTGGATGGTGAGCTGGTTCAAGCGGGAGTTTGGCCTGCGTGAGCAACGGATGGCAGAGAAGCGGGGGATTGCGCCCGAAGTTCTGTTCGATGAACTGGTCAATGCGGTGCCAGCGGGCTCCATGGGCCTGATGCTGCAGCCCTACTGGTCACCCGGAGTACGGCACCCCGGGCCGGAAGCCAAGGGGGCCATGATTGGTTTTGGCGATGTGCATACGCGGGCGCATATCTACCGTGCCATGCTGGAAGGGCTGGCCTATGCACTCCGGGAAGGCAAGGAGCGCATCGAAAAGCGCAGTGGTCGTCCGGTTACAACACTACGCGTTGCCGGCGGCGGCTCCCGCAGCAACGCCGCCATGCAGCTGACCGCAGATATTTTTGGTATGCCGGCGGGCCGTCCCGGCACACCGGAGGCGTCCGGCCTGGGGGCGGCCATGGTTGCAGCCGCCGGGCTGGGGCTTTATCCCTCCGTGGCTGCAGCGGCCGAAGGGATGGCGGCAGCACCCGAGGTTTTTCAGCCGGAACGGGAAGCCAGCGCGCTCTACAATGAGCTTTACCAGGACGTCTATCGCCCCATGTACCGGCGCCTTGCTCCCCTTTACCGAAATATACGAAGGATCACGGGTTACCCCGGGTAACTGAGCCAGGTCAAACCCTGATCAAATTGATATCGCCTGTCTCTACGGCTGTTGTACACTCGGGAAACTTTTTTCAACAACTCAAAGAGCCCATGGCCGGACCGAAACCGTCTGCGGATAAAGCCAACTCCCTGCTTGCAGCACCCCAGCTTGCCGGTGTGCTGGCAATTGTCATGGTGCTGCACCTGGTTGCCAGGGAACACTTCCTGCTGTTTCACACCCTCGTCGAGCTGCTCCGGATCATCGTTCTGTGTGGGCTGTTTGCCCTGGCCTGGCACACCCGTCAATGGTCGGATAACCACTTCCTCCGGATCGTCGGCATAGCGGCTATCTTTATTGCAGGCATTGAGGTCTTCCATACCCTGGCCTACCGGGGCATCGGACTGTTCGGCCCGGATGATGGTAACCTGCCTACCCAGCTGTGGGTGGCGTTCCGGTCGCTGGAGGCCTTCGCGTTCCTGCTGGCCGCCCTGCTGGCGGCCCGAGCTGTTCGACCTGGCTGGCTATTGGCCGGCTATGCAGCCGCTACAGCATTTTTTACCGGGCTTATTGTTACCGGGCTCTTTCCCGATGCCTACCTTGAGCCAGCCGGCCTGACTCCGTTCAAGATTAACGCCGAATACGTCATCGCGTTCACGTTCGGGCTCGCCATGCTATTGCTGTTTGCCCGGCGAGGCCTTTTTGAGCCCGGGGTTCACTGGCTTATCCAGGCGTCACTGGTATTCAACATCCTGGCCACATTAGCCTTTACCCGCTATGTCAGCGTCTACGGATTGGCCAACGAAATCGGGCACTATTTCCTGTTTATCTCGACCTACCTGATATATCGCGGAATTCTTGTTACCGGGTTGACTACGCCCTATCAGCTCATGTTCCGCGACCTCAAATGCCACCAGGAACACCTCGAAGAGCTGGTAGAGGAGCGGACTGCCAGGCTCCGGCAAAGCGAGCAGCTCAACAACTCTTTCGTCACCAACTCTCCCGCCATCCTGATAATCACTGACCGGGACGGTCGAATCAGCCTTGCAAACCCGGCTTTTGAGACCCTGGCAGGCAGGCCAGCGAGTGAAATGACGGGAAAGCCACCGCACGAAATAATCGACGCGCAGATTGCCGACGCCATCGAGCGTAACAACCAGACCGCTATCCGTGCCGGCAAGGCCGTGGCTTCCACAGAGGCAGTAACCGTAGAAGGCCAGCAAAGGCTGTTTGAGGCCGTGCACTTCCCGCTGTTTGACGAGGCCGGCCAGATAAGCGGTACCGGTGCCATCGCTACCGAAGTGACCGAACACCGACGCCTGCAAACCAACTACGAACTGATGCTGCAGGCCTCCATGGACGCCCTGCTGCTGGCGGATGAACAAGGCAACTTTGTCCAGGTGAACCAGGCTGCAGTGGTCCTGACAGGTTATACCGAGCCAGAACTCCTTGCCATGAACCTCCGGGACATTGATGTCAGCGAACGGAACGACGCCATCGGCTTCCGCCTCGAACGGGTCTCCCACGACCGGTCAGGTCGATTCGAATCCCGCTGGCGGAGCAAGGATGGCGAGGTTCGGGACGTGGAGCTGAGCATCCAGCTCTTTGACGGGGTGGTCAATAACGGCTTCTGCGCCTTCGTGCGGGATATCAGTCAGCAACGGGCGGACCTGCGCCGCATCGAATTCCTCGCCCGGTACGATGCCCTCACCAAGCTACCCAACCGTGCCCGATTCGAGGAACTTGCCCAGCAGCGGCTCAAGCAGGCAGCCCGGAACGGACTGGAAGGAATGCTGGTGTATATTGACCTGGACAACTTCAAGGACATTAACGACTCCCTCGGTCACTACATGGGCGATGCCTTACTGCGGGAACTTGGTCAGCGACTGCAAGCACTCGCGGATCCGAAACGATTGTTTGCACGATCCTCCGGCGATGAATTCATTGCCCTGCTGGAAGTGGAGTCAGGCGAAGCCTCGGTAGCCACGGAATTGGCCCGCATACAGCAGGCGGTCCTGGCCCCGGTAACGGTAAACGGGCATCAACTGGTGACCACCGTATCGGTCGGTGTATCGCTATACCCCGAGGATGGCCAGGATTTCACCACCCTCTATCGTAATGCGGACACTGCCATGTATGCCGCCAAGACCGACGGTCGAAACACCTGGCGGCGATTTGACAGAGCCATGCAGGAAAAAGCGTCCGAGCGCCAGCAACTATTGGCAGAACTACGCGGGGCACTGTCCCGGGACGAGTTTTCCTTGCACTACCAGCCCCAGGTCAGCCTCATTGATCGTGAGCTGATCGGCGCCGAGGCGCTGCTACGCTGGCACCACCCCGTTCTCGGACAGGTGTCCCCGGCACGTTTCGTTCCCATCGCTGAGGAAAGCGGCCTGATCGTGGAAATCGGTGAGTGGGTGCTGCGCCAGGTCTGCCGCCAGGGCCGGGCCTGGCACGAAGCGGGGCTGCCACCAATCACCCTTGCCGTAAACCTGTCGGCCATCCAGTTCCAGCATCATGACCTTCCCTCAACGGTAGCCCGCATTCTCGACGAAACCGGGTTCGATGGACGTCACCTGGAACTGGAACTGACTGAATCCGTGCTTGCGGGTGACGAGGCAAGGGTTGCCCAGACCATAGCGCTGCTGAAACACCATCACATCCGGGTCGCTATCGATGACTTCGGTACTGGTTACTCGAGCATGGCCTACCTTAACCGGTTTGCGGTGGACAAACTCAAGATTGACCAGTCCTTTGTCCGCGAGATGGATACAGACAGGAACAGTGCGTCCGTGGTTACCGCCATCATCCGGCTTGCACACAGCCTCGACCTGAACGTCATCGCGGAAGGCGTGGAAACTGAACGACAGGCACAGCATCTCGCCCAATTGGACTGTGATGAGGCTCAGGGCTACCACTTCGGCCGGCCAGTTCCACCAAAGGCATTCACCGCGTTGCTTCAGACCCTGCCGGAACAGTGCTAGAACAGGTCTCCTGACATAACCTCTTCTTTACTGAGGTTTTCTCCTTGCCGTAACATTAAGCTGCTATTGCTTTACGGAATGAGCAAATAAGCAACCCAACGACCGCAAGCCCGAACTGCTCGTGCCAGGCCATCCAGTCGCCACCAACCTTGATCGTGGCATGTGGCAATGACCAGGAGCCAGTGAAACAGTCGCAGGGGCAAGTCCCAGAGCCGGATCGTGGTCATGGCAGGTCCTCTTGGTCACGGCAGGTTGACTGGAAGAAACCCGTAAGCTTACTAAGTTACAGGGTGCCAGTCATTCCCGACCTGTCTGAGCCACGCTCAGGCCACCTGCTCCCTTGCCAGTCCGAACACGCCTTCAATGTCGCCCCTGACCATGACAGGGATAAACAGCAGACTGAAACGTCTAGGATCTTTACCAAAGTTCTGGAAGGTCATCGTAATACCGGACGGTGCCAGCCCGTTCAGGGCCTGGCTAAAGGCGTTCTCCAGGTTTGCCAGGTCTTCTGCGGGCACAGTGGTTTCGTTGATCAGCTCACGGAAATCCATGCCCGTCAGCCGGTTCCTGCTCATCCCCAGTATTTCTGCTGTCGCCGGGTTGAGACGTGTGAAACGCCCCTCCCGATCGATCACGAAAACCGGGTCCGGGTTCCGGTCCATCAGTGATCGTAGCCGTTGGATTTCCAGCGCCCCTTCCTTTGCCTCGCTGGCCTTGTCCTCCATCCAGGCCCGGGAAGCCATGGCTATATAAGCCAGGACCGAGCCAAAGAGCAGGATCGCGGCAGGCAGTATTCCCATCCTGCCTGGCTGTCCGGTCGCCGCCAGGGTGAGTGTGGCGGAGTTATTGCCGAGATCAAACGAACGGGTTGCCATGATGGCCCTGCCCCCGGAGGTTGACTGATTGAACACGTCCATCTCCCCTTGCGGCCCGATAAGGCGCAAACCCAGTTCATCATGGTCCGGCAACAACTCGCGATCTACCAGTACGCCCAGGTCCAGCAACGCTACGAGGTAGTACTGGGTGCTGTCTGCCGGGCGGGTAATCACCAGCAGCCGCTCCGGGGAGTCCGTGTCGGGGACCAGCCACGAGCGAATCTCACTGCGTTCAGGGAATAGCCTGACCCAGCGCAGCCCGGCGTCAGTCAGCAATTGATTTTCCAGCCACAGGGTCAGGTCCGGGTCATCCGAAAAACGCCAGTTTTCCCTCGCCCGTTTATTGATCTTCAGTAACGCGCGGAAATCCGGGTGATCGGAGAACAGGATTCGGGCATCCCTGACCAGGTCCTCGTTACCGAGGCGAATATCGAGCCTTGCCCAGCTGTCTACCAATCGCTCCAGCATCTGGGCCCGGTTAGTGAGCGCACCTTGCAGGGCGCGGGAATAGTCATTGAGCCACTGATCGGCAAGCGCACGACGGGTGGTTTCCTGGTCGTGGGTGGCCTGGTAGGCAAGGGACATGGTCACGATAAGCGCGCCCAGGCCTAGCATCATCACGGTTTGGGAGAGCCTGAGCTTGTCCATGCCCCCGCTACCCGTACCCACCAGCAGGAAGGCCGAGCCCAGGGCGATGGCCGAAATGGCGCCCAGCGGGGTGGCCTGCTCCCCTACCTTTTCCAGCGCGCCGCCTGCACCGAGGTCTGTTGAACCCACAACCGCCGCAAGTCCGAAAGCGATACCCAGCAATCCCCCCACTCGCCAGAGAAAACGGCCTGGCCGACGCCTGTTGCCGTACCAGCAACAAAACGCCATCAGTACCAGGATCAGGCTGGGCGCCACCGGCATCAGGAAGGGTTCAGCAGGTAACGTCTGCCCCCAGGCCGGGGATACCAGCTGATAGAGCGCGCTGCCCAGACCGTACAGGCTCAGTAATATCGGCAGGATCAGCCGCCCCAGACGATCCCCCAGTAACACTGCGCCGAGCGTCGAACTGGCCAGCGCAACACCGATGGCTCCACCGGGGGAAAGTTTCCAGACCAGGGAAACCGGATAGTTCGGCAATAGCATCAGCAGTAAGGTCAGCACGGACACGGACAGGCAGCCAGTGACAAGAAGGAATAATGCCACCTGTCGTGAGAGGTTACTGGTTATTGTCATGGGTCCGCTTCCGGATTATGGCTTACGGGCGCTCGTCCAGCCTGGCGCCTCTTCGTTATACCCATGACAAGTTACTGAAAAAATGGACCTATGTCTTTACATAACACACCGAGGCGGCCACCACTTTGTCAGTTTCTGTGAAATCGCGTCGGGTGACGGGGTGGGTACCCCCGTCACGTAGATTCCACCACGTTCCATTGACCGGACTCATAACGCTCGACACCCCCGTCGCAGAGACGATACAGCAGTACCCAGTGGTTGTTGACCAACGCTGCTGCGTCCGACTGGCGCTGCAGGGCGGTTGTTATCCTTGCCCGGGGAGCATCCACCAACACAGTGAGCCTGAGCGGCTCATGCCGCCAACAGGTGCCATCATGGACTGACTGCAGAGGCAGGCCGATCCTGAGATCAGCGCCCGTTCCCTCAACGACGCCCAGATTCCCTCCCACCACCGAATGCAACAGTTTGTTACCGGAGCCATACACCTCCGGCACAGTGACCGAGGCCATGTACTGCAGGTTGATCCAGTTGGCCACCACCATCGGTGCCGCCAGCAGGGCCTCGAGAATCACTCCGTCCTCGTCCTGTTCCGGGTCATAGTCGTGGAGGAAAACCCGCCCCCCGAGATCCCTGCCACGGGTTCTGGCCCGGGGTGCAAACAGGATAGCGGCGTTGTTGGCAAGGCCCCATTCAGGTCGAACTTCAGACCAGTCCCTGGTCCTGGTTTTCAGGGCTTCTTTCAGCGGCTGGTCCGCCATGCCATTCAGTTTCAGGACAGTGGCGCGTTCCGCACGGGCCCCGCAGGCAGCGCGCTCAAAGCCTGCCTGGAGCTGACGTAAACGATCGGCGTGAGTATCCGGCACATGGTGGGCATCGAGTACGGTCACCTCATCGGTCACCGTGCAATGCTCAGCGGCGACAGCCCATGTCTGCTCGGGAATAACGATCTGTTCTTCTTCCAGCGCTCGCCGGACACCCGGGTCGTTGAACAGTTCAGCGGCCAGGCGGGCACTGACCGCACCGCTGCGGCCCCCGCAAGCCCCACAATGAAGGCCTGCTGCATTGGGGTTGTTGTCGGTATGGCTGCCATGGCCCACAAAAGCCACCAGTGGTGCAAAGTCCCTGGTTAATGACATACCCCGAAGCATGCCAGCCACCAGCGCGGCTTTTTCCTGATCGGATAGCGCTTTGCCATTATGCCGGTGGACCAGTTGCCCTGCTGTCATTCGTACCGTTGCTGGCTCGTCTGTTGTGGAATGGCCCTGTTTCAGGCTGTCCCGCACCAGCTTCCAGGCCCAGGCCAGTCCGGTGGTTTCCACCAGGGTGAAGGTGGATAGGCTCCCATACTTGGCCTTCCTTACCGACGACCGGGTTACCTCCCGCTGGTCCAGCCGGCGACTTTCTGCGGCGTCATCGCCCAGGCTGCCAAGGGTATCAACAAGTTCCATAGAGGCGGGAAGCAGGCCCGGAAGGTGACGTGACGGCTGCAACGGTCCCAATGCCCGGTAAGTCAGCGGCAAGCCAAAAAACCCGGCAAACCCGAGGGTCCGGACTGACGGATAGACCTCTTCAAGGTGACGACGCAGAACCTCCGAGCGCACGTCGATACAGAAGACTGCCTGTACGTCCGTCTCACTTGCGGCGCCCTCGCTCCCAGGGACCGGTGAAGCGGTCAGCACCCTCCAAAGACGACGCTGGTAGCCGGCCTCATAGGCACGGTGCCAGACCCACAAGCCATCAGGGTGACTATCATCTAAGGGCTGCCGTGCCCTGCTGCGGGCCTTGTGCCACAACGCCCGTTGCTCCGGCGTGCTGCACCCCAGGCCCACCAGTTCCCAAACCAGCAGAACAGCCAGCAATTCGCCGCAACGGTCGGATGCACGGTTTTCCAGGCCCTCTCGCCAATCCACACCCCGACACCAGGACGCCCAGCCGTTGATCCGCAGCAGCAAGCTGTGGGCGACAGACTCAAGTTCCCTCTCAGTCAGGCCGAGGGCTGATACGACAATGGGGAGGGCCTCCGAGAGGTTTTGCGGAACATCAAGCAACCGTTTCCTTGCACCCCGGATGCCCGTGCGACCGTCCAGGGCCCGATCTTCCCTGGATGACCGCAACCAGTAGCTGAACAGATCACCGCCATCAGCAGACGTCATCCATTGTGACTGGCGAGCGTCGAAAAACCGGGCGCAAACCGCAGCGACCTGATCCCTCACCGCGTCCGCCACGGGTATTACGGCACTCCGCTCCGGCTCAAGCACATCCAGGATGGAGACCCTGGCGTTGTCTGCCCCGGTCGTCCGACGTGATAACCACTGTTCGTAAAACCCGATGTCGCCTCCGGCATCCAGCTCATCAATACTGGCCTGCAAATCAGCGTCGCCTATCCGGCCACCTGCCCTGGCTTCCCGGTAGAATTCTGCGGGCATGAGCATCGAAAAGCCTCCCCGCGCTGCCAACAGTTCGTCAGCACGATGGATCGGTGTATGCCTCATTCCCCAGAAGGGATTAACCGCGATCCACTCATCCAAGGGCCACACCGGAGCTACTAGTTCACAAGCCTTCTGCAGGACACCCTGCCAGTTATCCTGTTGTACCAGGGGAGACTTCAGCATCGCATTCATATTACTCATGACCTTTCCTCCCGGGTAAACGGACGGTGGGGCTGCCTGTAAAACATGGCTGGCGCCCGAAGGGCTTCCGAGGCAAGTTTGCGTGTCAGGCGATCAAAGGGCTGTTCCAGGTAGCAGCCATGACTGAAGTGCACTCTCAGACTGCGGGTTAACGGGTGCTTCGGTGCCAGTGTCACCAGAAGCGAGCCAGTGACCAGGGCCGCCAGAATCAGCCCACCGGCGACTTCTGCTATTGCGGTCAAGGCAAACCCGCTGTGATCCGGCACCGCGGGCCCGATCAAAAGGTGGCAAAGCACATAGATTGGCACCAGCATCAGCGCCATCCCGGCCAGCCGCAGCCGCGCCATGTGAGTGGTGGCTGCAGGTATTCCCAGTGTCGCGGCCGCAACGGCAAAGACCAGCAATGCCCCCAGCAGAATGTTGTGCTCAACGATGCGGGGTTCGATCGCCAGCAGCATCGCTGCCATGGTACCGGCCCCCACCGCCCACAGTATGCGGGTTGTGTTAGACGCGTCCGGGAAAGGCCGTTTAGCCGTGACGACCACAGTTCGGCCCGAGGCAAGGAACGAATGAGCCTTGTACAACGAGTGGGCCAACAGGTGAAGGAAGGCCAGTGTGTAGGCGCCCATACCGATCTCGAACAGCATGAAGCCCATCTGGGCACAGGTTGACCAGGCCAGCGCGTGCTTCACCGAGTACTGGGTCATCATGGTCATCACAGCGACCACTGCGGTAACGCCCCCCACCACCAGAAGGATCATATGACCGGCGGTGAATCCATCAAACAGGGGAAACAGTCGTAACCAGAGAAAGCCGCCAAGGTTGATCACGCCGGCATGGAGCAAGGCCGACACTGGCGTTGGCGCTTCCATCACCCGAATCAGCCAGCCGTGGAATGGAATCTGGGCGCACTTCAATGCAGCCGCCAGGGCCAGTGCCACGGATGCGAGGGCAAGGCTCATGCTGTCAGCGGAGTGATTGCCACTCAGGGAAAACATCTCGGGGATATAGAAGGTGCCATAGTGCAGGTAAAGCAACATCACGCCCGCGACAATCAGGGTGTCCCCGAGGCGGCTGACAATAAACTTCTGGATCGCCGCCATGCGCGCTTCGGGCCTGTCCCGATAAAGCGTCAGCAGGTGGTGCAGCGCCAGGCTCACGCCAATCCAGGCTCCGGCAAGAACCAGCAGGTGGTTGGTGAAGACCAGAACCAGCACAGAACCGATGATCACAAGGAACCAGGGCAGGAACCGCTCCCGCCCGGGATCACCCCTCAGGTAAGTATTCGCGAACCTGAGAATCACCCAGCCCACGAAGGTAACCATCAGCGCCATCCAGACACTGATGCCGCCAGGATATAGCCCTAACTGTCGCCCTGCGTCAGTGACCATGGTGTTGCCGGCGAGAGCCTGGGCAATAACCGTAGCTGCCACCAGTAACGTTACCATTAGCGACGCCAACAACAGGTGTCCGGACAGCCGCCAGCAGTGATCTATTTTCAATGGGTTCCGCACCCACCCTGCCAAGCCTGCAAGCAGGAAAAGGGATATAGCCAGCAGCAGCCAGACTGCCAGCACGGTCAATGAAACGATTTCTCCGAAAGGACTCATAAGCGCTACCTCCTGATGAGGGGCACTTTGCCTCTTTTCGTTCAATATAAAAAATAGTTTATACTGATCTTATCGTTCTTTTTTTAGGAACAGAATCCAATGAAGCTCAATTACCACCACCTGTATTACTTCTGGCAGGTTGCCCGTACCGGCCATCTCACGCGGACGGCCAACGCGCTCCACATCTCCCAATCCGCCCTTTCCGGCCAGATTCGAAAACTCGAAGACAGCCTGGGGTATGAGCTCTTTATCCGGGAGGGCCGGCGCCTGAAGCTGTCGGAAGCGGGTCGACTGGCCTTTTCCTACGCCGAGGACATCTTCCGCCAGGGCGAGGAACTGGCCGCCATGTTTGCCTCTGGCGCACGCCCCAACCGAGAGGTGTTGCGTATCGGTGCGGTTGCCACCCTGTCCAGAAACTTCCAGGAAGCCTTTCTGCAGCCACTCCTGGGCCGGGAGGACCTGGAACTCAGCCTGCAGAGCGGCCACCTTGATGAACTTCTCAGACGACTGTCAGCTCACCGCCTGGATCTGATCCTGGCCAACCAGGCGATACAGGGAGATGATCAGAACCCCTGGCGTTCACGACTGATTGCCCGGCAATCGGTCAGCATTATCGGTCCGCCGGGCCTGGAATCACGGGACGGCTTCCCGGCCATGTTGTCTGACCGCGCCCTGCTGGTTCCCGGTGCAGAAAACAGCATCCGCCAGGCCTTCGAGCAGCTGTGCGATTACCACCGGTTCCAGCCACGGATCGCCGCAGAAGTGGATGATATGGCACTGATGCGCCTGCTGACCCGGGATACCGGACACCTTGCCATCCTCCCCCCGGTGGTTGTCAGGGATGAGCTACGCAACGGTACCCTTGAGGATTACGGTGCCCTGCCAGGGGTGTACGAAGAGTTCTATGCCATCAACATCCGCCGCCAGTTCGAGACCGACACCATTCGGGAGCTCATGGCACAACCGGCAGACAGCTTCCTGGGGCTGAATTCTGAGTCAGAAAACCAACCGCAAGCGTCCCGGGTTAACAGTCCTGGAACCTGAGATGCGCATCGCCCCCGGAGAACAGGCTAGAAAGTGACCAAATACCAACCTATGCTCGTACCAAAGGTAGGCAATTCGGCTTCTGGTTTTTGATCGATGTTTGGGGTTACCAATAATGCCGGAGAAGCAAACGCTGAACATGCAGGGATCGTCTGCGACCCGCAAAGAACGTTCACAGTCTTTCCTCGATCGAAGCGAGAGAAAGTTCCATGAATTGATAGAAAGCCTCCCCATGGTGGCCGTTCAGGGCTATAACCGGAACCGAGAGGTTATCTACTGGAATGAGGCCAGCCGGCGCTTGTACGGCTATACCCGGGAAGAAGCCCAGGGGAAGTTACTGGAAGACCTGATAATCCCGGACTCTATGCGGGACGATGTTATAAAGGCGCACACAGACTGGCTCGAGAGAAACGTCGGGATTCCTTCAGAAGAACTGGAACTCAAACACAAGGAGGGCCACCTGGTCCCGGTGTATTCCAGTCATGTCATGATCAAGCAGGACACCGGTGAATGTGAAATGTATTGTGTTGATATCAGTCTGGAGGAGCAAAAGAAAGCCAGGGCGGAATTGCACAGGAATGCCTTCTTTGATGATTTAACCGAACTGCCCAACAGGCGCTTTATGGAAGCGGAATTAACCGTGCGCTTGGCGGAAGCGTCCCGACTAAAGCGGGAAGTAGCAGTCGTATTTATCGACATGGACAATTTCAAGCTGATCAACGACACGCTTGGCCACCATCAGGGAGACAAGCTGTTAAAAGCGGTATCTGATGTTCTTAAGAAAGAAATCCGCGGTGCTGATCTGTTGAGCCGGTTCGGGGGTGATGAATTTGTACTGCTGCTGTTCGATTTTGACGGGCCTGAAGGCATCCATGAACTGCTGCGCCGCCTGATCGACGCCCTGGATCGTGGATTTACCATCGATGGGGACTATTTCCAGGTAACAGCCAGTTTCGGTGTAAGCCTGTTTCCTGACAATGGAACAACAAGCGCTGAGCTTATGGGCAACGCCGATGCCGCCATGTATCAGGCAAAGGAAACAGGCAAGAACAGCGTCTGCTTTTATACACCTGACATAAATGACCGGCTCACCCACTATCAGGATATCACCACCCTGCTCCGCCGAGCGATCGCCAGCGATACCCTGCAACTGTACTTCCAGCCACAAATTGACCTGGTGAATGGTGGTATGGATTCCTGTGAGGCCCTGCTGAGATGTTTCAATGAACACGGTCAGGCTGTTTCGCCAGCAGACTTCATACCGGTAGCCGAGAAATCAGGGTTGATACACCGGATTGGCAACTGGGTCATCGAAGCGGCTTGCAGGCAACTCAAAGCCTGGCAGGGCACAGCCCTTGGACACATGCGGATTGATATCAACCTGTCGGGAAGGCAGTTGAACAACCCCCGCCTGGCGGATGAGATTCTGGAGACACTGCAACGTCATGGATTGACCACTTCCCAATTGGGCCTGGAACTGACGGAAAACGAAGTCTTTGGCAGCGACAACGGACAGATAAGACAACTTGAAAGATTGAAGCGTTCAGGTGTTCATATATCGATCGACGACTTCGGAACCGGCTATTCTTCGCTGGTGTATCTGCGCAAGCTGCCGGTTTGTAGCATCAAAATTGACAGGAGCTTCCTCCACCACGCGATGAGCAACGACAGTGATATGGCCATAATGAAAGCCATGATCACGGTAGGACATACCCTTGGTTTAACGGTGGTCGTCGAGGGGGTTGAGACCGAGGAGCAGGATATTCTCGTCAAGAATTTGGGTTGCGACCTGGCTCAGGGTTTTCTGTATGCCACGCCACGACCGGCAGCTCAAATGCCTGCGTTCCTGGCGGAGCTCAACGCCTGAGGGCTCTATCGGAAACCGATAAATACAACAAACCTGGAAAAGGCCAAATAATGACACTAAAAGGAAAAATGGAGGCGCGGGTCGGAATCGAACCGGCGTACACGGAGTTGCAGGACGAACTTCCTGAATCACTTTTTTTCCTTAAATACATATACTTAAACAACCTTCCTGACACATAACTTACGCTCATTCGGGCATAGTAAAGTCCTTTTCAATCAATAAGTTATATTTTCATTTTTTGGGTGACTTTCAGCTCACCGCCTCCGTCGGCTCGATAAGATCTTATATCCGTGAGTTAGTCCCCGCCCTTTAACACATCACAAACATTTTGCGTGCATAACGCTGCTAGTTTTGCGCAGGCGTGTTGTCAGTACACCAATTTGCAAACCGTTATCTTAGTCACTGCTCGGTTGGGACGTTTAATTCCACCTTCCTAGCGAAACCAGCTCAATTGCTTTCGAAGCAGTTGGACCATTACCTGAAACGTTTGGAGTTACACCGCTGATGGCTAAAAAAAAGACGAACCGACCTCTCACTATAGCTGCAAAAGCGGAATCAAAACCTAAGCGGTAGTTTGTTAACCGGTTGGGGGATCAGGTTACGCCTTCCTATCGCGTGAGCGTGATTTTCCGTGTATGTATAGCGTCCCCTTCTGCGTAGCGTTTTTTTAACTGAGGGTATTGCTTGAGCCGAAGCCATGATTCGAGCCCTTTCATTTTGCGTACCTCGGACGACATCGTGAAACCAAGCGGTCTTAGGACGCTTTGAATCAACTGGTCTTGCCTAGCCATGTACTTTTTTTCGGCGAGCAGCGTCGAATCCAATTCAATGCGATTGGGCCCTTGCGTACCTAACCGCTTTATTTCCTGCGCAAATTTACCAGAGTTATTGTCAAATCTGGTGTATGACCATCAGGCAGCGTTCCTGTCAGATTGATCTTCCACCTGTATTCCATCCTGAAACTGCACGTTGTCCACGACCAGCTTCAGTTGGTCGAACCCCTTG
>Ga0098065_1000278_pt1 | contig 25660 bp, 25 predicted proteins | sample 25_taG_FD_75062 | JGI IMG/M metagenome (GOLD analysis project Ga0098065, IMG submission 75062) | Marine viral communities from Cariaco Basin, Caribbean Sea - 25_WHOI_OMZ | ecosystem: Environmental > Aquatic > Marine > Oceanic | place: Caribbean Sea: Cariaco Basin | collected 2014-11-08 | reverse complement strand
CTAAAGCCCCGGTAAATGCACCTTTAGTATATCCAAATAATTCGGCTTCAAGCAGCTCTTCAGGTATTCCACCACAATTTACAGCAATAAAAGGTTGAGCGGCAAATCTTCCTTTATAATGAATAGCTCTTGCGATAAGTTCTTTTCCGGTGCCACTTTCTCCCTGGATTAGAACCGTTGCTTTGTTGTTTTTAACTCTTTCGATAAGATCGATAAGCTTTTGCATAGGATCAGAGTTTCCAATAATACCAGCATAAGAAATGCTGTTATTAGCGGCAGATTGCTGAGGCGTTTCCTGTAGATTTTGAGGCAAAGCTTTGACTACCGCATTTTTTAATTCCTCTTTGGTAAATGGCTTAATAAGATAATCTATTGCGCCAGATCTCATAGCTTCCAAAGCACCATCGATAGACGGAAATCCTGTGATGACCAGCGTAGGAAGAGCAGGATAATGATCGGAGGCGTATTTTATTAATTCCCTTCCATCGACTTGAGGCATTTGCAAATCTGTAACCAGTAAATCGATACGACTATATTTTAGAATATTTATGGCTTCCAGAACACTGGAAGCTTTATAGGCATGAAAGTTCTGATCTTGTAGTTGTCGCTGAAGCAATTCCAACATATCAAAATCATCATCTACTATTAATATATTTGCTTTTTTATAGGTCATAATTAAAGTTATAGCGGTAATAGAATCTTAAAGTTACTTCCGTTAGGTATATTCTCTTTTATTTTAATTTCTCCCTGATGTGCTTTTACAATGCCGTGCACCACGCTTAATCCTAATCCTGAACCTTCTCCAAGGGGTTTTGTACTATAAAATGGATGGAAGACTTTTTTCCGAAGTGCTTTTGGAACTCCGGGCCCCTGGTCTTTAATTTCCATAAGGATATGATTTTTAGAATGGCTGACCGAAATTTGAATCTTACTTTTGGGAGGAGATACATAAATAGCATTGATAACCAGGTTAAAAATGATTTGCGTAAATTGTATCATATCCAGCGGAAAAACCAAATTATCTTCATCAATTTCAAAACTACAGGTAACCCCTGCTTTTTTAAGATTGGGTCCCAACAGAGATAAAGCTTGTTCTATAATAGGTTTTATTTGTTGTGGTTGCTTTTGATGTGGCATTTCACAGGCAAAAAACATTAGTTTTTTTACAATTTCTCTGGAATATATACTGGCTTTAATTATTTTATCCAGATCATTTTTAGTCTGCTCATCCTTATTATTTTCCTGTATAAGTTCAGCAAATCCCAGAATGTTCCCTAAAGGAGTATTTAATTCGTGTGCGATACCAGCGGTTATTTCACCTAAAATAGCCAAACGGTCGTTATGTTCAGCTTTTCGGCGTATTAATTCTTCTCGTTCTTTAATGCTTTCTCTTTGAAAAAAGTCACTGATTTCTATCGCTATTTGATTTAATAATTGTTGTTCTTCTTCTAAGAAATCAGTTTTGTCATAGTTTTCAGCATCATAATATACCCTTATTTTTCCAGAATTTTCCTGATGGTCTGATAGTTTACTTTCCTGAAACACATGCTTATTTGGAATAGGGCCGGTGTTAATTTGAAAATCAGTATACTGTAATTCTACAATAGTAGCTTTAGGGTGTCGCCAGGCGTTTTTGGTGATTTCACAAACTTCTTTTAAGGTTTCCTGAATATTGTTGGAATGCTTTCTTAAAACACTCGAGATACTATAAAGGCATGTTAATTCCTTTACCCTTTCTTTTAGACGATCTTCTAATGTAAATTCTTTGTCCATTTTTACAATTTCTCTACAACACAACTACCATAATCGGGCAATACCTAGATTAAAATTCCGAATAAAAACGTAAGGTGTTAATAATCAATATTATAATTTTTATGGTGTTGTTATTTAAGTGGGGTTTTTTGACCCGGTGATACATTATTACCCAAAAGTATTATTTTTTTATAAAATATGTTTTTGATTAAATAGCTGTTAATCAGTGATGTGTAAAATGCTCGAGAAATATTTGTATAGATCGGTACAGGCTTTGTCTTTATGAACGCGTGTTTAATATTTGAAAATAGCAATTGGAGATCAATTTTTTTAAACAGGTGTATTCATATCGAGAGCTCTGTATTAAAAAGGATTTAAGAGAAGTAGCGATGTGGGAACTTTTTCTTGAGGATATAAATGAAGATTTAGGGAGCCTTTTAAAACTAGAAAAATTAATGATAAATGATGCCAGGTTAGCTGGTACTTTACAGGGAATGCGTAGAGAGGTTATCTTGTGTACGGCAGGATTATGCAAGTTTGAGCAGGAACTAAAGAAAGAGCTAGAATACGGAAAAAGTGAATATGGAGACCAGCATATTAATTTATATGAAAGGCATCGCATGCGCTATCTAAGGATTGTTGAAAAACATCATTTATTAAAAAAGAGCATATATAAGCGATTATCAGAGCGAAAAAATTAAGTATTAAAAATGTATATTTTGTCACGATTAAAATTTCTTTTTATTCTTGCGCTAATTGCCATTTTAAGTATTCTGTTACTGTCCTGGTTAGTTCCGGCACCAATATTTCAGGGTCCATAAATTAGCGATTAGCTTAAGGCTGTTCCTCAATGGGACACTAATTTTAGACCAATGATAGAGCCGATAAGGGTGGTGATAAAAAATAATCTCCAAAAAGTGGCCGGTTCTTTAAAAACAATAATTCCCAATAATACGGTTCCTGCTGCGCCTATACCCGTCCATACTGCATAAGCAGTTCCAATTGGCAAAGCCTTGGTTACTTTTATCAGTAAGCTCATACTAAACACAAGGCATAGTAAAAACCCGCCAAACCAAAGTTTTGACGCGATACCTTCAGTTTGATTTGCTTTACCCAGACATATGGCAAAAAGCATTTCAAACAAGCCTGCGATTATTAGGAGAAACCAATTCATAGATTCAAAATTTTCAGTAAAAATAGAAAGAATAATAAATATGCAGACCCCCAATATCAATAATATAATCGGTAGGGTTTTATGCGTTTTCTAAAGGTTTGGACTAAAATTTTAATAATTTTGTAAACCGCCTAAAAAATTAGCATGCGAATATATTTAAGGAAGATAGTAGTGCTTTTAAGCATTTTTTTTTCGCTTAATTTTTTCTGTCAGACTCAACATTCAGAAGAATTTGCGATGATAGATTCTTTAATGGCTGTCAAAAAATATGCACAGGCTAAAAGTAAAGCAGCTTGGCTTACCGAAGAGCAAATTCCCGATAGTATAAGTGCAAAAGCTCATTTATACCTTGGGAAAATAGAGTTATTAACGGGAAATCTAGATCTTGCACTTTCTGAATATTTTGAAGCTCTGGAATTTTTAAAATACCTTGATGCTGAAGATAAAGCTAATTTGTTTTCAGGAATAGGAGTAGTATATTCTAAGTCTCAGAATTTTGACGATGCGATTTCTAATTTTAAGCATGCTTTACAATACGCTCAGCAAGATATAAATCGTTTAAAGATTCTTGTGAACCTTGGCGGGGTATCAATGGAAGCCGGTAAGGAACAGGTGCCTTTTATTTATGCTGAAGCACTGGAAATAGCTAAAAAACTAAAAGAAGCTGGCGTCGAAGCAATAATTTATACCAATCTTAGTAATTATTATCTAAAAAAGCATTCCTGGCAAAGCGCAATAGAGAGTGCGAATAGAAGCTTATCTATCAGAGATTCTTTAAAAATGCCGGTTTCTGTAATAACGCTTAATAATCTTGGTTATGCATTAGTCAATAGCGGGACTATTAATGAAGGAATCAAGAATTATAAAAAGGCACTGGAGTATGCTAATCTATCTGAAAAGATCCAGATTTTATACAATTTACGAAGCGCGAATATAGCAGCGGGAGAGTATCAAAAAGCAATACAATATTATGATCGATATGATAGTGTAAAGGATATAGCCGCCAGTAAGAATTATGAACAAAAAATAGCAGATATTCGGACGGCTTACGAGACTGCCGAGAAAGAGAAAAAAATAATCTTACTGGAAGCAGAGAATAAAATTCGGAAAAGAGAGTTATTCTGGGTTGTAGCTGCGGGTGTTTTTCTATTGCTATTGTTAGGGATTGGAGGTTATTTTAGAATGAAGCACTTAAAAGTGCGTCAAAAACTAGAGCAATCCCGATTAAGAAGCAAATTTTTACGATTACAGCTTAATCCACATTTTTTATTTAATGCTTTACAACAAGTCCAGTTTTATATTTATCGCAATGAGCGTGAAACATCTATGCAATATCTGGATCAGTTTGGGAAGCTTATACGATCGGTTTTGGAATATTCAGATAGCGATTTTATTAAACTTAGTGATGAGGTTGCCATGCTAGCAAATTATTTAAGTTTACAGGAGAATGCTATTGCAGCCGATTTTTCATTTTCGATTAACTGCGACCCTTTGATTTCGCCAGAGGAAATTAGTATTCCGGTTATGTTATTACAGCCTTTTGTGGAGAATGCGGTGATCCACGGAGCCGGATCAAGACCAGAAAAAGCCCGTGTAGAAGTTGTATTCAAAAGAACTAAGCTTAAGGGGAAAATACGTGTTGAAATTATCGATAACGGAACCGGTATTCAACATAAAAAAACAAGATCGCAGCACAATAAATTACATCGCTCTATGGGACAGGATATTTTGCAAGAACGCCTGAAGGAATTAAATCGTCTCACTCAGACGCAAATACATATACATATTGAGAACGCAACAAAAGAGGAGAAGTATCCGGGTACTCGCGTTAGTCTTATTATTCCTTGTATTCCTATATAAATTTAACGTCCATGAATTTTAGAAGTGAACCAACAGATTTACGGGTATTGCTTGTTGAAGATGATTTTGCCTCAGTAAGCATGTTTACTGATATTCTTAAAATTCATTTTGGATTTGAAATATGTAGTGTGAATACCTTAGAAGAAGCCTCTAATAAATTAGAGTCTTTTTCGCCCGAATTATTGATATTGGATATTAATTTACCCGACGGAAATTCGATAAATTTTTTGAAAGAGTTGTATCAAAAAGGATTTCCTGAGTTTAAAGTGATTTTTACAACGGCTTATGCCAATTATGCCGTAGAAGCTTTTCGATTGAGCGCTTTAGATTTCTTACTGAAACCAATAGCACCCCAAAACCTGATAGCATCTGTAGAAAAGGTTTTAAAAAATATATCTGCTGAAAATTATAGAAAACAATTAGAAACCTTATTTCTTAACGATCGCCAACCAAAGGATAAAAAGATTGTTTTAAAAACTCAGGATGATATTCATGTCGTTGCTTTACAAGATATCATTCATGCCCAGGCAGATAATAATTATACCATATTTTATCTTACAAACCTAAAAAAGGTTTTAGTCTCTAAGCCTTTAAAGAAATTCGAAAATGACTTATCAAAATATGGATTTTTAAGAACTCATCAATCCCATTTGATTAATAGCGCTCATATTCTTTCTTACCATCGCAAAAAGCAGTGCGTTGTACTGCATGGGGACATAGAGGTTCCCGTTGCCCAAAATAGAAAGCAGATATTACTTAATTTTTTTAATGAATTCTAGATAAACATGGTTAAATTCTCAATGAAAACAGGTGTACACTAATCCTCTTTAAATAGCAAATATCAGGTATTTTTTCAGAAGTATATTTGAAAGAAAATATAGAACTAATATCTTATGAAAACGAAAGCTTATTTTTTCCTGACCGTCTTTTTTATGATCTCCAATGTACTTCAGGCACAACTATTTAATAAGATAAAAAACAAAATTGAAGATAAAGCAAGTGAGGTAGTAGAAGAGGGGTTAAATTCTGGTAAGAAAGACCGAAAGCAGAAGTCGAAATCGGGCCGAATTCAGTTAGAAAATACCATAAATTTTTATCCTGGTGATTCTATTATTTATGCCTCTAATTTTTCAAGAGGTGAAGTAGGTTCAATGCCCGGAGACTGGAAGACAACAGGCTCTGGATCTGTCGTTCCCGTAAATCAGATAGGAGGAAACTGGTTAAAAATGTCTGAGCGTACTACCTATAAATTAAATCATTCTATTTACTATCCAGATGATTTTACGATAGAGTTTGATCTCTTGGTAGCCGCAGATAAAGTTGATGATCTATCTTCACTATATTTTGGTTTTACCAAGGATAATAGCCTTACAAGGTGGATTTCTTCCAATACTATATGGTCTGCCCAATTACAGTATATGAATAATAATGATATTGTAGTGAGTAGTTCTTCAGCAGATATTTATCAGGCTTCAAATTTCGATTTAGAGACTTATGCCAATCAGGTTATGCATGTTGCGATTGAGGTTCATAAAGATCAGGTGAAAATATTTTTAGATGATGATAAAATAGCGGATACTAAACTATTTAATGGAGAGAAAGCAAAGCATTTCTTTATCAGCAGTCCGCTTCGCCAGGAGCATAAGGCATCAACCTTGTTCAGTAATTTTAATATTAGGATTTATAAAGACTAAACTCTAATTTGTTTACTGCCCGGAAGATTTTACTGTTTGTTCTTATGGCATATTAATCAATTATAAGCAGTAAAAGCATATACAAATTTAAAGAACCCACCAGGTGTCATAAATCGTGAAATTTAATATTGGAACGGTAGTAGAAGTAGATAAATTCCTTTATTGGCAACGCCAAGAGGATAGCGATTAGATTATGATGTTTATCGAGATGTTTAGAAGTTGTAACTGTTTTTTCTATAAGAAGATCATAAGAATTTAAATTTTTACCAAAAAAGCCGATTTAATCGGCTTTTTTTGGTCATAAAATTATCTTATCTGCTTACAGAAACTTCCAATAATTCGCAGTTATCTGCACTTATCTGGACTTCTTTATTTTCCGCAGGAATTAATAAAGTTTGTCCCTGTTCTATTTCCTCAGTATTTCCCGCTACACTTATGCTAGCTTTACCACTAACAGCCATATAAATGATAAAACTATCTACAGCTGAATAGTCTTTCGTGATACTACCTTTTACGGGTAAATAATTAGTCGTAAAGTATTGGCAATCTGCAATATTTGAAGATTGGTTAGGAGTTTTATCATACTCCATTTTAAAATCATCTTTCTTTTCAAAGTCGATAGCATCTATGGCTAAAGCCGTATGTAGCTCTCTGGCATTTCCCTGATCATCTACACGATCCCAATCGTAAATTCTATAGGTTATATCTGAAGTTTGTTGAATTTCAGCTAATAATACACCAGCTCCAATAGCATGTACTTTACCGGTATTGATAAAGAAGCTATCTCCTTTTTTAACCGGTTCGAAATTAAGAACCTCTGTGATTTTACCTTCTTCAAGATGTTTAATATAATCTTCCTTGGTAATCGTCTCTTTAAAACCCACATTGATATCTGCATTCTTGTCGGCTTGCATGATAAACCACATTTCGGTTTTTCCAAAACTATTATGGCGTTCTTTAGCAAGATCATCATGAGGATGCAATTGTACAGAAAGTGCGGTTTTCGCATCGATATACTTTATAAGCAGTGGAAATTCTGCTCCAAAGTCAGCATATATCTTTTCGCCTAAAATTCTTCCTTTATATTCTTCTAAAAGTTCGTTTAAAGTTTTGCCTTTAAGAGCTCCATTTTCTACCACAGAGATATCACCTTTAACACCAGAGATTTCCCAGCTTTCGCCTAAATTTTTTGCGTTTGATTTTTTGTTTAATATGGTCGCTAATTTCTCACCGCCCCAAATTTTTTCTTTTAGGATAGGTGTAAATTTGATTGGATAATTAAGCATTCTTATTTGTGTTAGGATTAAATCGAGTATAAAAATAAGTAAAAACTTTAAGACCATTGTAATCCTATACCCATGGCTTATATAATGATAATTTTTTTTAGACTACTAAAGTGTTGCTTATCAATATTTAAAAGAATGAGTTGAAACAAAAACTAATTTTTATTAAAAAAAGCCTTGCTTTAAAATAAAAAGAGATTATATTTGCAACCGCAAAAATGGTCGCGTAGCTCAGTTGGATAGAGCATCTGCCTTCTAAGCAGACGGTCACAGGTTCGAATCCTGTCGCGATCACTTTTCAAGTATATAATTGACACCAAAACCCTGCAAATCGTATGATTTTCAGGGTTTTATGTTTTTATTGATTATCTTTGAAACCAATGAAAATCATTAAAAACGTTCACAATTCGGTTAACAGTTTTAGTAAGAACAAAAGTGTTAACCGAACAGGTGTTTAAGATGTTGATATTGAACCTATTGTATTTGACTTTCGTCTTTAAAAAATATGTAATTAAAGACGATAAAAATGAAAAATCGGTTAACATTTAGTCTTAATTTTTGGATTTATTCTTCACGCGCCAAAAATGATAAGGTACCTATTTATGCAAGAATTACTGTAAATGGAGGCAGGGCTAATTTTAGTTTAAAAAGGCGAATCGCTGAAAATGACTGGGATGCCGCTAGAGGTATAATGAGAGGGACACGACAAGAATCTAAACTTTTAAATAAGTATTTAGATCAAGTGCGTTCAAAAATTTATACCGCCTAAAGATTTGCTAAGCGAAAATAAAATGATCACTGCTCAAGGCATCAAGAATCGATATTTAGGAGCGGATAAATTTTACCGTTCATTGCAGGAATTATTTGAATACCACAATGAGATTTCTCGTCATTCAATTTCCGCTCATACCTTACGACATAACAAAGTCACGCAAGGGTACTTGCAAAAGTTTTTAAGGGCTAAATTTAATTTAGAAGATTTTAGGTTAATAGATTTAAATTTTTCTTTTATTTAGGATTTTGAATTTTTTATAAAATCCTACCAGCCCACTGATCACCAACAAAAAATGGGGCACAATACCGCAATGAAGCATCTTCAGCGATTGCGTAAAATGGTTACAATGGCCTATCATCACGAATGGATACCTAAAGATCCTTTTGTGCGATTTAAATCATCTTTTATCAATAAAAGAAGAGAACTTCTAACTGAAGAGGAATTGGAAGCTATCGAGAATTTCCAATCTTCCATAAACAGACTAAATATTGTTAAGGATATTTTTCTCTTTAGCTGCTATACGGGACTTTCCTACATTGATATCACTAAACTAACTATGGATAATATCAAGATGGATTTTGATGAGAATCAATGGATAGAAACAGAACGGCAAAAGACAAAAACTGCTTTAAAGATTCCTTTACTTAATCAGGCAAGAGATATTTTAAAGCGTTACCAGGGTCACCCAAAAACGGTACATTCTAAAACCTTATTACCTCGTTATTCGAACCAAAAACTGAACAGTTATTTAAAAGCAATAGCTGATTTCTGTGGCATCAAAAAACATCTGACCTTTCATATTGCCAGACATACCTTTGCAACAACCATCACGTTGACCAATGGAGTACCAATAGAGACTGTTTCAAAGCTATTAGGACACACGAAACTAGCTACTACACAAATTTATGCCCGGGTAGTTGATAAAAAGGTGAAAGATGATATGGCGATGCTCAATGCAAAGCTTAATCATAGTTCCGATTTCAGGTAATATATCTATTTAATAGTATAATAAATAATCCAAAAAGTAGCGAGTTAATTAATACAGAAAACAATTTGAAAAGTGAAACCTCATATTCTCAGAATTTCATTTGTGTAGGAATAGTCGCATTTTTGAAAAATTGTGAGGCCGTCCATGGATAAATATTAACGAGATATTATTTTCGAGAGAAGGTTTTAATTATGGAAAATCAAATCTCAATTATTAACCATGCTTTAGAAGAGGCTTTTAATTTTCGTTTAACTAATATTTCTAAGACGTCTACGGAAATTAAAGCCTGAAAATGAAGTAAAACCAAATATCTGGATGGATTCGGGATTAACTGAAGATTGAAGATGCAAGCAGAGGATGGTAGGTAATTGAGCTATAGTATCAACTTATCGGTTATGGATATCTCCTTTGGCCAATTCACCACGGGAAGTTTACAAATCCTTAATATGTGTGTTGAGAGATTTTATTTTATTTGTTAGTCATGGAATCGATCGAAATAAATGATTTTAATCTATTAGCCGCTCAAGTAAAAGACGGAAGTCCCCTGGCTTATAAGAAATTGTTCGATGCGCTTTGGGAGCCATTATTCAGGCACACGCAATGCATTGTTATGGATGAACATGAGGCTAAAGATATACTTCAGGAAATTTGGATAGATTATTGGAATCGCAGAATAACGATCTCTCCCATAAATATACGAGCCTATCTTTTTCAGGCCGCAAAGTATAAATCTTTGAATTACTTGCGAAATACAAAATTCAGTAAGGTGCATGTTGAAGCTCTTGATCAATACCTCCAGGAAGATGAATTTTCTATAGAATTCTTAGAAAAGGATAAATTGCTAGGAAAAATTCTAGAAGATGCCATTAATAATTTACCGGAGCGCTGTAAGGCCATATTTAAAATGAGTAGGATGGAAGGCTATTCTAATGACGAGATAGCGCAGTCCTTAAATATATCTAAACGAAGTGTTGAAAATCAAATCTCCATTGCTTTAAAAAAATTGCGTGTGGATCTGAAAGGGCATGAATTAGCTTTTGTTATATTTTCATTATACCTGATTTAATTAATGGTTAAGCTACCCGACCTGCTGTTAACAAAATATTAAGTGTCAAATTAGTAGTGTGAGTTTTATGTGCTGGAAGGTATTTAAGAGTAAACGCACCATGGCATGAATGAGAAATCTTTTAAATCAATTATTGCAAAGTTCCTAAAAGAGGAATCGAGTGAAAAGGAAAACAAATACATTGAAGACTTTGAAAATTATCTTTTGGATAGCAACCAATCCAATGTTTTTAAGGATGAAGACCATAAAAACAGGATCAAGAATGAAATTTACCGGGTTATAAATAAAAATATTCAAACATCTGGATTCCCATGGTATAGGATTGCAGCGGTGATAGTAATTCTGATTGGGACCGCGTTTTTGACATTATATTTTAATTCTACATTCAATAATGCCCGGCTAAGTTTTCAGACTGAAAATTCTCCTGAGTATGTTATCCTGCCTGATAGTTCCACGGTATGGCTTGATAGCCATTCAAAGCTTTCTTATCATAAAAATTTTACGGCTTCTAGAAAAATAGAACTTCATGGAGAAGCTTTTTTTAATGTGAAAAGCAATACGAATAAACCGTTTACAGTTGATTTTGATCAGCACCACGTATTAGTGACCGGTACGAAATTTACGATAAGTAATAGGAATAAAAATTTACAGGAAGTAGCCGTTAAAGAAGGAAGCGTCCGTGTGAGCTCCAATACTGGTTTTGATCAGGTGGATCTCAAAGCAAACACCTACCTTGAAATAAGACCTGGGAAAATCAAAAAAGAAATCAAAGCATTTTCCGATAAAGGGTACTGGAGCCCCAAAAGATTGATTTTTAAAAATATACCACTGCATGCAGTTCTTGACAGTATAACCGCACGATATAATCTTGAGCTTGTTGTGCCAAAAGAAACGTCTTTAAATCTTCAGAAAAAAATAACAGCTAGCTATAGTGGAACCACAAGTATTTATGAACTCGTCGATGGTCTAAGCCTTTTAACCCCGTATCAATATGACATAAATGTAAAATCACAGGAATTAAAAATTCGTACTCGTTAAAATTAAATTTTAAAAAGAAGAGAGGAGCATTATGCTTGGCGGCTTTAAGCTCCCCTCACAAAACAATTAAAACAAAATTATGAAGAATTTTGTAATGAAAAAATTTATTATCCTCTTTACAGGTCTTGTCTTGTGGAGTGGGATTAATTATGGCAGTATCAGCCAAAGTTTAGATCCGGAAAAATATGAAATTCAAATTTCAACTAATAAGCTTCTCGATATTATTGGTGAAATAGAACAGCAAATACCCGCCAGTTTTGCCTATACGGATGAAATCGGGTTACAGGCGGTGATAAATATACCTGTCGGGAAGTATAGGTTGGATAAATTGTTAGAAAAAATAAGGAAGGAACTTGAACTAGAGGTTAAAATCCTGGGAAGTCAAATTTACCTTTTGCCTGTAAATAGAGATAAAAAAATAGCATTGGAGCAGATGACCATTCAGGGAAATGTTCTCGATCACCAAAATCTACCGCTCCCGGGCGTTACCATCATAGAAAAAGGGACCCGAAATGGCGCAGTAACAGACTTTGAAGGTAATTTTAATCTTGAAGTCCGTGATCCAAATGCAATTCTTGAGTTTTCCTATGTGGGGTATGTCACCAAAGAAATTGAATTGAAAGGTAGTACCGCCGTTAATGTTAGTCTGACCATTGATCAGAATTCACTGGACGAAGTATTGGTGGTTGGGTATGGTACGCAAAAAAAAGCAAATTTAACCGGAGCGGTATCTCAGGTGGGTAAAGAAGACCTTGAAAGCAGACCGATAACTAATTTGAATTCAGGCTTACAGGGATTGATGCCGGGAGTGACCATTACCGGTGCTTCAGGAGCTCCCGGAAATAATGCAGGAAGTATTCGAATTCGGGGTATAGGTACCTGGGGAAATGCCACTCCGTTAGTGGTAATTGATGGTATTCCGGGAGGAAATATGAATATTTTAAACCCCAGGGATATTGAAAGTATTTCCGTATTGAAAGATGCTGCGTCTTCCTCGATTTATGGTGTTCGCGGAGCAAACGGTGTGATCCTTATTACCACGAAAAAAGGAAGTACCGGTGCTCCAAGTTTATCCTATGATTTTTATTATGGTTTTCAAAATCCAACCGCTCTACCTACACGTTTAGGATCTCCTGAGTACATGGAACTCCTCAATGAATCCCAAATAAATGTTGGGAGAAATCCTACCTATACGCAAGAAGAAATACAAATAGCACGTGATGGAAGCGATCCCAACAATTATGCAAATACCAATTGGATTGAAGAGGTATATGAAGATTATGCACCACAGGAAAATCATAACCTGACGGTCAATGGAGGAAAAGATAATGTTAACTATTACTTATCTTATGGCTACCTGAAGGAAGGTGGACTGGTTATCGGGGATAACTTTAAGTCGCAGCGTCATAATGTGCGATTGAAGTTAAATACAACAGTTTTCGACCGGCTCGATGTCAATGCCAATATAGGTTATATTGATAGAACATATACGGGCTCTTCCAATGGTACGGGGCCACTTTATAATGCGCTCACTATTATACCTTTGGTGCCGGTAAGAAATACTGATGGAGGTTGGGGATATATTGGAGGGTCTAGCAATCCGGTAGCGGTAGCAAATGATGCCGGAACCAATGATTTTGCCTCCGAAGAATTTACAGGAAATATTGAAGCGACACTTCATCTATCCGATGACTTTCGACTGAAAGCAAGGTATGGTCTTGTAAAATATAACTCAAGGCGAAATGTCTTTGAAAGAACCATCAATTATTACAGTCCAGAGACCGGTGATTTGTTATGGCAAACGGGATATCCTAATAAAATAACGACAAGCAGTTATAAAGGAACCTATAAAACCATTATCGGTACCGCGGAATACGAAAAAGAATTGGAGCAGCATGCAGTAAAGCTCTTAGCAGGGGTTTCCCAGGAAGAAACGATTAATGATGATTTAAATGCGTCCAGAACCAATGTGGCTTCCTCTTTAAACGGACACATCAATTTAGGTACCGAAAATCAACTAAACAGCGGAGGACATGCGGAAAATGCTCTGCGATCAGTTTTTGGCCGTTTCAATTATGGTTTCAGTGATAAATACCTTTTAGAACTGGATTTTAGATATGACGGTTCTTCAAGATTTGCTGACGATGTTCGTTGGGATTTGTTTTCGGCCGCTTCAGCTGGTTGGGTTTTTACGGAAGAAAATTTTCTTAGAAATTCAAAAATCCTGGATTTCGGGAAAATAAGATTTTCCTACGGCGCTCAGGGAAATGATCGAATTGCTGATTTGGCTTATCTTGATATTCTGGGGCCGGTTAATACTATGCCTATCGGGAATCAATTAACCATTGGATATCGTCAAACAAGTGTTGGTAATGAACTCCTAACCTGGGAGGCTGCTGAAAAATCGGATGTAGGAATCGATTTGGCATTTTTTGATAGACAATTAAATATTACTGCTGATTATTTCGTGAATAAAACAGACAATATTTTACTAAGACTGCCTATTCCTGATGTATTCGGTGGTCCAGATTATCCTTATCAAAATGCTGGTTCAGTAGAAAACAAAGGATGGGAACTACAATTGGGCTGGCAAGATCAAATTGAAGATTTTAATTATAATGTCAATATTAATTTTTCTGATGTAAAGAATCAGGTTACGGATTTGGGAGGAACCGAACCAACTATTGGAGATCGTGTTAGAATGATTGGTGAACCTCTTGATGCTTTTTATGGATTAGTTGCGGAACGAATCGCTCAGGAGTCTGATTTTACATATGATTCGGCATCTGGTACTTACATACCGAATTTTGCGGTGATAGAAGGAGATCCTGTTCAACCTGGGGATTTGATTTATAAGGACTTAAATGAAGATGGCGTGGTAGATCTTATAAATGACCGTAAGGTTATCGGTAGCCATATTCCCAGATACACTTTTGGGTTTCGTGGAGGAATGAATTATAAAGCGATAGATTTTAGTTTTTTCTTTCAGGGAGTAGGGAAAGTTGATGGCCTTTTAACCGGTCCCGCGCGACATGCCTTTATTTCAGAAAGTGCTATGCCTCAGGATATACATCTCGATCGGTGGACTCCCCAGAATACCGATGCAAGTTATCCCAGACTAACTTATCAGCAGTCTTATAATCAGCGGTTGTCAACGTACTGGTTGGAGGATGCTTCTTATATACGTTTGAAAAATGTCCAGCTGGGATACACCTTACCAGTTTCATTAACTCGAAAGTTCAGAGTTAATAAGTTAAGAGCTTATATGTCTGCCGATAATTTATTGACTATAACTAATTATTTTGATGGTTATGATCCTGAATCTCCGGTGAGTAGCGGGAGCTTTTATCCGCAAATTAAAACTTTTGTTTTAGGCCTGAATATAAACTTACAATAAAAATATCGTCATGATAAAAAAAATATTTTTTCTGACCTTCATTTTCTTATGCGTTTCTTGTAATGATGACTTTTTGGAACGTCCTCCTCAAGATCAATTGACCAATGCCAATTTTTGGGAGAATGAAGAACAATTGATCTTAGCTGCTAACGCATTATATGCTAATGTAAAAGCCAAGAACACGGTCGATATGGAGAATATGGGGGATAATACTCTATGGCCATCCAGTACACAATATCAGCAAATTGGCAGTGGAAATTATGGGCCGGATCAAAATACCATTAATACAGAATGGACCACACAATACCGGGGAGTACGCCAGGCTAATGCTTTTTTGGAAAATTATCATAAGGCAAATGTCAGTTCTGAACTTGCTGAACGCTTAGCCGGAGAAGTTCGCGTAGTGCGTGCTTTAATGTATAGCTACCTGATTAATTTCTGGGGAGACGTTCCACTGGTAACCCAAACCCTAACTATTGATGAATTAATGGTGGGCAGAACTCCAAAGGAACAAATTGTTGATTTTCTTTTGGAAGATTTGGAAGTAGCGGCAGAAGCGCTACCAACTGAAATTCCCACAGGAGAGAACTTGGGCAGAATGAACCGTGGTGCGGCTCTCGCATTAAAAGCTCGTATAGCCTTATATAATGAGCGATACGATATAGCAGAAGATGCGGCGCGTAGAGTGATGGAAATGGGAGTATATGAATTGTTTGATATTGGTAATCCGAATGAAAATTATAACGCTCTTTTTACCGATAGAGGAAAATTAGCTGCCGGTGATAACCGGGAAACTATTATTGCACGTTTAGCGCTATCGGACGTAGCAATGCATAATTTAAGCAGAGAAATACAGGTGCCCGATCAGGTGATCCGATGGAATCCTACCAAATCTCTTATTGATGATTATCTTATGATAGATGGTCTGCCTATCGATAAATCACCCCTGTATCACGTAAATTTCTATGAAGATGTTTTTGAAAACAGAGATCCCAGGATGACTCAAACGATCCTTGAGCCGGGTAGCACTTGGGGCGGACGCTACGATGGAAGAGTAGAGAATGATAATCCATCAATTTTTGAAGTTCCTAAATTTCAATCTGACCGACGGGGTGCGGTAACCTTAACTGGATATTATTTTACAAAATATGCTGATGTTGATGCTGTAGCCACTTATAACAGAGATGATAATGATATTCATCTTTTACGATATGCAGAAGTATTATTAACCTATGCAGAGGCTAAATTTGAACAGGGGACCTTATCTCAGGAAGATATAGACAACAGTATTAACCTGTTAAGAGCACGAGTGGGAATGACACCTATGAGTATCCGGGCATTAGAACAAAATGGATTAAACTTAGGTGAAGAAATTCATAGGGAAAGAAGAATAGAGCTGGCACTGGAAGGACAACGTTACTTCGATTTAAAGCGTTGGAAAATAGCGGAAGTTTTGGGTAATGATGTAAAAGGAACCAATATTCATTGGTTGCCAAACGCAGAAGCGGCAGCGAACCTTAGGACCGATAGTGAAGGATTTTTAATAGCACATACCGGAAGAACTTTCGATCCGGAAAGACATTATTTGTGGCCAATACCGCTACCTCAATTAGAAAGAAATCCTGATTTGGTCCAAAATCCGGGTTGGTAACTGAATATTTCTTAATTTAAGAATATGAAAAATAACAGGCGAAATTTTATAAAGGAGCTGGGCATCTTAAGCATGGCAGGGGTTACTTTGCCACCAGGACAATCCGTAAATAGCCAGACTGTAGTAATACCAAATCATCTCCAAAAAGTAAAGAAAACAACTCCTGTCAATATTGGTTTAATTGGTGCAGGAGGTATGGGAATGTCAGATCTGAAAACAGCTTTAGAGGTTCCGGATATTAATTTAATTGCAGTTTGTGATTTGTACCAGGCAAGGTTGGAAAGGGCAAAATCATTATGGGGAAATACCCTGTTAGCCACTACAGACTATAATGTGCTTCTGCAAAATGAGGATATAGATGCTGTAATTATTGCGACACCAGATCATCTGCATAAAAAAATTAGTGTTGATGCCTTAAAAGCAGATAAACATGTGTATTGTGAAAAGCCTATGCTTCATAGTATCAATGAAGGAAATGAGTTGGTAAACGCCTGGAAAAAATCAGGAAAGGTATATCAGGTTGGAAGTCAGGGATTATCTTCATTAGGAAATGAAAAAGCGAAGGAATTGCTTGAACAGGGGGCAATCGGAAATTTAAATTATGCTGAGGGATTCTGGGCTCGTAATTCTCCCGTGGGGGCCTGGCAATATCCTATACCCAAGGATGCTTCATCGGATACTATTGACTGGGAACGATTTATTGAAGAGGCACCAAATCATTCCTTTGATCCCGTTCGTTTCTTTCGATGGAGAAATTATCTGGACTATGGCACTGGTATGGCGGGAGATCTATTTGTGCATCTGTTTTCAAGCCTTCATTTTATAACCAACTCTTTAGGTCCCACCAAAATAGCGGCGATGGGAGGATTAAGGTTTTGGAAAGATGGAAGGGAAGTCCCCGATGTGCTTCTTGGAATGTTTGATTATCCAAACACAAAAAATCATCCTGGATTCAATTTATCCCTAAGGTGCAATTTTGTAGACGGTACCAGTGGTAATACTTACCTGCGCCTGGTTGGTGACAAAGGAGCGATGGATATCGAATGGGATCGGGTAGTGCTTAGAAAAAACGAGCCAGTATCCATGGATGATCCATTCTCAAAAGAAAAAGCCGGACAGATTACCCCCTCCGAGCAGCGAAAAAAAATGCTTCCGCCACCGGAAATGATTTATGAAGCAGAAAAAGGCTATAAGGGAGCACATTATGATCATTTTTCTAATTTCTTTGAAGCTATTAGAAATGGGAATACGCTTATAGAAGATCCGGAGTTTGGTTTTCGTGCCGCAGCTCCTGCTTTGCTCTGTAATCAAAGTTATTTGGAGAATACAATTTTAGGCTGGGATCCAGAAAAAATGAAGATAATATAAAAATAAACCTATGAGAACCAATGTAATAATCATGTGTCTAAGTATCATGGTACTAGGTGCATGTAAGAATAATGTCGAAAAAGAACAAAAAAGTGGAGTTAAAGCTTCTGAAATGGCTAATGATTTTGAAAGGGATACAGCCAATTTAAATAATTCAAAACAATGGATAAATCTACTCGATCAAGACCATCAGCATCATTGGAGAGGGTATAATGCTACCGAACAAAAATTACCCCAAGGATGGTCTATAAATGACGGAGTACTTTATTCCAGTGGAGAAGGCGGGGATATAGGCGGTGATATTGTCTATGCTTCAAAAGCGTTTGATAATTTTGAACTTCAGTTAGAATGGAAATTATCAACAGCTGGAAATAGTGGTATCTTCTACCACATTGTGGAAGATGAATCCTATAAAGCACCTTATTACACGGCTCCTGAATATCAAATTATTGATCAGGTAGGTTTTCCCCAAAAGTTAGCAGCCTGGCAATCTATAGGAGCTGATTATGGCATGTATAACCCTGAATTTAAAGAAGAGGATTTAAAAAAAATTGGGCAGTGGAATACTGCAACAATCAGATTTACAGAGAATGAGGTAACATATTGGTTAAATGGAAATAAAACGCTAAGTTTTAAGCCCTGGACCGAAGATTGGGAAAGAAGAAAATCTGAAGGGAAATGGAAAGACTATCCCAATTATGGAAAATCCAAAACAGGGCTTATAGGTTTACAGGATCATGGAAGCGAAATCTGGTTTCGTAATATTAAAATAAAGGAACTTTAATATGAAGCTTATTCTCAAATTGATAATGTGTATATTAGTAGTATGCGCTTGTCATGAAAATAGTCTGGCTGAAATTAAAGAAGAAAAGGATTTTAAGGATATAAAAACTGAAATTAAAGTTTTAAGCTATAATATTCATCATTCGAATCCACCGTCACAACCTGACATTATAAATTTAGAAGCGATAGCTGAAGTTCTCAAACAAAGTGAAGCTGACGTAGTTGGTTTGCAGGAAGTAGATGTTTATACTGAACGCTCTGGAGAGCAATTGCACATGGCACGTGCTATTGCGGAAATGGCAGGATTTAAATATTGGTATTTTTCAAAATCTATTGATTTTCAGGGAGGAGCATACGGAACCGCGATTCTTTCAAAATTTCCAATTTCGGATACTATCACATATACCTTGCCAAATCCTGAAAATGCAGAACCTCGATCATTATCTGTTGCTACCTTACATTTAAAGGACAGTGTAAAGCTACGCTTTGGTAATACTCACTTGGATTATACCAATGAGACGAATAATTTAGCCCAGGTCAAAGCTATTAGAAATTACCTTTCTCGAAATGATACCCCTACTATCTTAACAGGAGATTTTAATATGGTGCCTTCTACGGCCTCCATGGAATTTATGTTGGAAGAATTTAAATCGACTTGTAAAAATAAATGTGGTTTTACCTCCCCCTCAGATGCTCCTTCAAAGACGATTGATTATATATTGTATGCAGGCAAAGGAGTTCGGAGCATCAATCACCAGGTGTTACTAGAGCAATTTCCATCAGATCATTTACCGGTTCTTGCTACTATATTGTTTGAGTAATTTATTTTAGAACTATTTAAATGGCCAATTTCTGCAGAGGAATTGACTATTTTTATTTGAGGAGTTTAAATACGCCGAGGCTTCTCTCTCATCTGTAATGACCAAATACCAGATAAATGGCAAGAAGTACAAAGCACTACTTATTTAGGGGAAATTCTATAGGGTAAAAATACATACATCTAAGTTTTTAAAAACTTTTAAAGCACTATTTAAACTCAAAAATTAGAATGTTGCTATTGACTGATTTTTACATTTGGAAATAAAAAATAATAGATAAAAGGAGTGATTTTGACGATAAAACAAATACTCTAAACAAAGTTTAGTTAATGTTCAACCAAATAAACAATAAATTTTATAAACTTATTTTCATGGAAATAACTCTTCTATGAAATTACATAAAATAAACTATACTGTTATATATGCCATTATTGGCTTTTTTATTTTAGTTTATTTATTCTATAAATACTTAGAATATTATATTTAGAATTTGATTAGACCAAGATTATTGTCATTTCATATTAATTGGAAAACTTAATAATAGCTCTGATTAGAGATCATCTATAGTTGATCAATAATTTTGTAGGTTAAATTAAGAATACGTTTGCCTTGAGAATCGAGGAAATAAATCATTACACTCTACTTAAAATAACTGCTGGTTTTTTATATTAATATGATGTATTTGCATTATAGAATTATAGGATATATTATTTTGTAATCTCAATCTTCAGAAACTTCAAATATCTTAAATACGCCGTCTTCTATGTTCATAAATGCAATAATCCTACATAAATCTTCCATTACCCTCATTCTGCTACCCATGCTTTGCAATTGCATGATATCTATTTTATTTGAAGTATTAATCTAACCTATTTTTAATTGATTTAAATGGATTGCCAACTATATCTTATAAATTTTAGCTTTTTGGATTGGTTTGCCCATTTACAATTTATTTAAGCAGTTAGTAGTGTAAAGTTAGAATTGGGTAATTTTTTTGGTTTGAAAACATTGAACTTTTGTTAATGAAATGTTATTAATCATTCAGTAAAAAGTTTATGGATTTGCATTTTAGAATTGCGAATGTATTATACCATATCCATGAAATGTATTTTATAGATATAGTTTTCGGAGCTTATACAATGATCTATTAAAATAAATGATTTCTTAACAAGGTATAATACTATGTTATTTTTTTTTGCTTTGTTTAAGCCTGTAATTGGATGGTTATCTTTGAAGTATACTTTTAGAAATGATACTTATTTGAAAAATGATTAACAACAAAAATCAAATTAGTCATGAAAAATTTAAAAGACTTATTCGTACACCAACTCAAGGATTTATTTAGTGCTGAAACACAATTAATAGGTGCATTGCCTGAAATGATCAATCAGGCTAAAACACCTAATCTAAAAAAAATATTCGAGATTCACCTGAAGGAGACACAAGAGCATCAGATTCGCTTAAAAGATATTTGCGAAGATCTTGGAATTTCACCATCCGGTGAAGTGTGTAATGCAATGAAAGGATTGATAGCTGAAGCTAAAAATTTTTTAGAAGAAGAGGTTGAGAATGAATTTGTTCGGGATGCAGGAATTATAGCTGACGCACAACGGATTGAACATTATGAGATTGCAGGATATGGAACGCTGGTTAAATATGCAAAGGAATTAGGTTATACGGAGATTTCCGAAAAATTAAATAAAACCCTCCAGGAGGAATATGAAGCTGATGAAAAATTGAATAGTCTAGCAACCAACCAAATCAATAGGAAGGCTGAATAAATCTAATGACCTGGGCGGTAAGCGGCTATTCAGTTTTGGACTACTGAATGGCCGCTTCTAAAAAGTAGAGTTATGAAAAACAAAGATAAAAAAATACAGGATGAAGAGCAGTATGCTATTTTAATACAAAATGGGATTAGTGAGGAGAAAGCATCTGAAATTGCTCAGAATAATGAACGTAAACAACATAATATTTACCACGAGTATTCTTACGAAGAATTAATAAATGTCTGTCGTAAGAAAGATATTTCTGAAATACATAATATGGATAAAAGCACTCTTATCGATCTAATTATTAAACAAGAAGAATGAAATGAGACTAACAATAGTAATTCTAAACGTGATTTTACCTCCAATAGCAGTTTATATTAGGTATGGAGCTAAGAAGGAATTTTTAATGAATTTATTATTAACCTGTTTGGGGTGGATACCAGGTGTAATTCATGCTTTTATCATTAATGATAAATATGTTCAGCTTTTCAGAAAGAGCTAGAGTAAAATTTGATATTTTCTTTTTATCAAAATTTCTAAGCTATAGCAAATGAACTCAAGAAACCACCATGTTATTTTAAAATTTTATTAGGTTAATTCTAATGTTAGCTAATCTCTATCATTACGAACTCTAGGGATGTTAGAATTTCATTTGTTTGTAAATTGGTAGCCTTTTATTTAACATAGTATGATATAAGTTTTTGGGCCAGATTTTGATGCCTTTCTTTGTCTCTTATTGGGTATTTCTGACCCTATTTTTATTGTTAATCCTCTAACTTGATAATTCTGAAGTTTTGCGATTCTAATACAAAATAATTAGAAGTTGGCTTATTTTAACCAATGCAACTATAACAGATAAGAATATCTATAATACAAATATTGCAATGGAAGATAGATTAATAAAAATGCCATAAAAAATAGTAAAACTGATTATAATTTATCAATAGAATTCAATGCTGATGGGCAAAACTATATTTTCGGCCTTCAAAATTTAAATGACATTTGAAGGCAATAAGGATTCGACCATTTCCGATTAGACATATTTTTAAGAATTTTCATCCAGAGATAGAAAATTACGCTGGGAAGAACCAACATTTTTTTGAAACACACCTCTCTAGTGAAGAGGGGAATGGAAGAATTATTGGGGTAGCATTAGATAGAGACATCTCTTTTGCACTTTTTCAGGGAGAACTATCTAGAACTATTACGGTGGAATTGGATCTAGCACAACAGGATTCCCTCCTACTTATTTATAATTTTGGGCACCCCTTTTTGTACCGATTTTCAAATGATTATGAATGGGCAATTTTCGAACAATTTCGTCATGCTATTATTCTAAAATCTTCTCGTCTTCTCTCGAAAATTTCCTTGAAAAGCGGTATTCTTTATAATTTTTATATGATCAATATTCCTAAAAAGCAATTCCTTGAGAATAGAGCTTCCAGCTTAAATTCTTTAGAAGATAATTTGCAATTAATTTTTAAGGAATATCCTAAGCATAAAGTTCTTCATTTCGGCAATTATAATCTAAAAATAGCCGATATTTTTAAGGAGATAAATGATTTAAATGCTCTTAATTTTTTAGATTATTTAAAATTGGAGCTAAACATTCAAGAGTTAATCTTTCTTCATCTATATCAGTATAATAAAGATTCGAACTACCGATTAAAGCTTACTCATCCTAGTGATGTAAAACAGATTAAAAAAGCTGCTGAACTTATTCATAAGAACATAGCTAAGATCAGCAGAATTGATTGGGTCAGCAGAGAGGTTGGCCTAAATAGTAATAAGTTGCAACTAGGATTTAAAGAATTATATGGACAAAGTGTTAATGGCTATATCAGAGCCGCCAAGATGAAGAAAGCCAGGGGGCTGCTATTGGAAAATGAGTTGAACTTATCACAGATTTCGCATGCAATAGGAATTGCCAGTCCAAGTTATTTTAGTAGATTGTTTAAAGAGTTCTATCAGATAACACCATCGGAATACCGGAAGCAAAGACAGAAAAATTTAAAGGAAAAGCTACAACGCCATGAAAGTAATAGAAGTTAATTCCATACCAATAGATGAAGTCATAAAGGATATAGGAAGAGCCATTTCACAGCCGGTTTCGGAGAACTGTAAGCAGGTTCATTTAGATATTCCCAGTCACTTAGGTAAGGGAACTATTTCAGGAATTAATTTTAATAATGGTTTTGGTTTTATCCATTATAATTGCATTTTCCATGTGGAGACAGAAATCCAATTTGTTGTGGATAAAATACATCCACTTAAGTTTCTTTATATGCTAGAAGGGGATATGGTGCATCGTTTTGAAGGGGAGGAGGAAAAACATCGTATAAACCAATATCAACATGCTATTTTAGCTAATTCTCAAAACAGAGGGCACATATTGCAATTTTCTAAAGCACATCAACTTTCCTTAATCAGTATAGAGATCGATCGCAGGAATTTTATTGATAAGATTGATTGCGAACTAAAGGGTATAGAGTATGGATTAAGAGACGTCTTTTTAGATGTAAAAGCGCAAAAAGAATTTTATCATAAGGGTTTTTATTCGCTAAAAATAGCAGATCTTTTTCGGGAGAGTGAGCAATTTGAGAAAAATGATTTTACACGTAGGATTTTCCTTGAAGCCCTAACAATGAAAATGCTTAGTTATGAGTTAGAAAAATATGAGGATGAACTAAAAACAGCTAGAGAACAACGAATTTTGACTCACTATGAAGTTAAGTCTATTAAAAAAGCAGCAAATTATATTGAAGATCGTATATCCAAAAATCCAAGTCTTGAAGAATTAAGTAGGTATGCCGGCTTAAATAAAAATAAACTTCAGTATGGTTTCCAGGTCTTATTTCATACAAGCGTTCATACCTACTTGCAGCAAACTAGGTTAAAAATGATGAAAACATTACTACTTAATACCGATCTGACTATTGGAGAAATTTCCACTAGAATCGGTATAAGTAGTTATAGTTATTTTTCCAGAATTTTTAAAGAGAAATATGATGTATCCCCGATGAAATTTCGCAAGCTTAATCGTTTGTAATGATCATTGAATTTATAAACCGATCTTATCTCGATTTAAACAATTCTTAAATTAATCGTAATTATTGTTGTTTAAAATTTCTCTCCGAAAGTTAAAAGATAATGCTACTTTCCATCATTTCATTTTTTGATAGATCGCTATTATACTAGCATTAACACTTAAATCGATGAAAAGTTACCTCTTGTCTTGTCTCTTATCTAAATGTTAACTAAGAATTACAAAGTGTTAATTGGTCTTTAAAAATCTGATAGTAGGACAATGATTATTTTATCCTTTTTAAATTCGTAACTGTTCTGATTGTAAGCTTAATTCATTTAAAAATTTTAGAAGTATGTTCCAAAATTCGGCCAGTAAAAGGAATGTTTTTCTTTTGCTATTAAAGGGAATAAAAAAAATGTCTTTTCAATATAATGCCTACCTATTTTTATATAGGAAAAGTAGGAGTAGGGATCGTAAACAGCAATTATTTAAGCTTCTGGAGTCCAAAAGCAAATTTATACATTTGGTTTTTGAAACGTTTCAGGAGTACTATAGTTTAATACAATTATGGAACATTGAAATGTATTTTAGAAGGATTAAAAAGGATATATTTAGAAATTTAACAGGAATGCAAAATGTGGAATATGATTTAAATATGGATTTCGTAGATGTAGAAAAGTCCAATTTATCGTTCCTCCGCGATATGCTTCGTAAAATTTCCGAACCTTCGTTCAGAAATCTATTTCTTAGACATCAATTCGAATTAAAATCAATACTCGCTACAGTTTAATTTTTTAAATACTTTTATCGTTAATAACAATGCTAAGGGTGAGGTCGTTCATTGCCATTATCTTATAATATTATAATTTGAGAATGAACTGCAATTCCAATATCATAACCGCCTACGGATGTTTCAAATTCATGGTTTGGGAAGTGTCTTTTAGGTGCATGTAAGAGAATAAAAGTATTGTGGAATTATAGAAAATCGGTTCTTATGAGCATAAAAATATGTTTAGTATTATTTGGTATCATTGGGACAACTATGATGACTATTTTCAGTTATTTATATACCTATTTAACTGATTACCAATTCAAGGAACCTGACCTTCTTAACTACGTCTTCATCACTTCTAGATTTTCTTTTTTAAAGAAACTAGGAGATCAAAAGATACTAGGCTGGATTTTGCATTATCTTGTGGGTATAGCTTGTGCT